>Ga0116176_10000516_pt1 | contig 31975 bp, 27 predicted proteins | sample AD_STIC08_MetaG_FD_89803 | JGI IMG/M metagenome (GOLD analysis project Ga0116176, IMG submission 89803) | Active sludge microbial communities of municipal wastewater-treating anaerobic digesters from USA - AD_STIC08_MetaG | ecosystem: Engineered > Bioreactor > Anaerobic > Digestate | place: USA...
GTCTGCCTCCAGGCAAAAAGAACAGGCCGTTTGTAGCTGTATACTGTCTTGCTCAGGATATCGTACCAGGCAACAGCGCTGAACCCACCCGCAGACCAGAAGGCAAACAGAAGGCCGATCATGGCGTAGACGAACCACCCCGGCAGGTCATGGCGGAACACCCAGATGAGCAGGCCAAGGGTGGTGAGGCTGGCAAGGCGCAACACCGTTGAAATGTGATATACGAACAGTTTTTTCGGTTTCGGTTCGATCCAGTTCGCAACGAAAAGCTGCGGCCAGACATGGCCCAGCATGACCAGTCCGCTTACCAGACCGACAAGAGCCTGAGAGCCGCTGAGGTGGATGATGAATGCCGCGACGACGGTGTTAGGGTCGAACAGCGTGCTTGGCCCTCCCGTCATAATGCCGTTGATGACGGTGAGCCAGTAGTTGCGCTTCTCGTGTCTGGGGTCGATGATGTCGTCAGGGGAAGTTCGGCTGGCGGCTTCAAGGGTGGAAGAGCCGGGCTCTTCCATGGATGCTGCGCTCAAGGACGAATGTGCTCCGTATGTAAACCCCACGACCTCTCGCGGGGAACATGATCGGCAGGCGCGGCCGCACCTGCATCCGGGCCTCGCGCCCGGAACCGCGGACACACGCCGGAATACCGGATTTCGGATTGCGGAACTGCTGCTCTCTCAAATATACCGAAATCACGGGTCCTGGCCCCAGGGGAATGCACGAAACGTGATCCATGTGCAGTTGGGATCGCGCGCGACGGGGCGGCCTACTCTCCTCCTTTCCCGAACTCACACGCAATAACCCGCGGACGCGGCCGACGCGTCGAAGCCGCGATAGTCAGAACAGCATGTCCTCGACGGTGCGTTCGCCATCGCGGATAACCTGATGGGAGTTGTAGTACTGGAATCGCGCGTTGCGGCCCGCCAGAAGGAGGTTCTGGATCGGAGCGAGTTCTGAGTAGTACCTCTGAAGGTGAGTTTCGTAATCAATGGGATACACCGGGTAGCAATCGGGTTGCACATCGTGGAAAATGTCGGTTACCGCGCCGTGCGGAAACAGCCCCAGAGCCGCACACGTGTCGATCATGGCTCCATACTTCTCGCCCGCTTTTGCGAGATCGTCCCGATTCGTGGTTCCGACTTCGGCGACCACCGCGCTTCTGCCGCCGGGTGTAAGGCCTTCGCAAATGGTTTCCGGAAAATAGGCGCGGTAGAACGCGTATTCAGGGTCCACCGGCCTTACTTCGGTTCCACGGCGGCGGTACCGGCGATCGGTGCTGATGAAATAGATAATCGAATGCAATGTCAGCATATCAAGAGTTGAGGTTCCGAGCATGCGCGCGAGCAGATTGGGAGACGCCGTCCAGATGAGGCGCCGTACCGGGATTTCCTCTCCGTCCACCACCACGCCGGTGATACGGGTTTCCGTCCGGCGGATCTGCGCAATCTGGCTGTTCAGGCGGATGACTCCGCCGTTGTGAACGAACTGTTCCGCGATGCGTCTGGGAATTTCCCCGAACCCGGCCCTAGGGTACCACAGCGCCAGTTTCCTGAAAACGTACGGGAGTTCTTTCGTCAGCCGTGCGAGTTTCCGGAGGGCCCCCATCGCATGCCCGGGCCGCGGGGCAGGTGGTGCGAACCGCGTTACCACCCCGCGGGTATGGGTGGCCATCGCCCACCAGTCGCTGTGAACGACATCGCTGATATCCCACCCCCCGAACTTCTTCGTCAGGTACGGACGGAAGAAGAAGTCGTACAGCCCGCGCCCGAACTGGCGGCTCATATTTGATCGGAAGGAGTCCGGCGGGCCGTAATCCACCCCGGGGCGCGGGCCCAAAGCGCGCGTCCGCAGGAAATCCATCTGCACGCCGAGTGGCACTTTCAGCATGGAGGAAGGCGTGAACGGGTACCTGATCCATCGGCCCCCGAGCACCATGTGAATCTCAGGGCCGAACGCGACCAGTTCATCCGGGGCAAAGAGCTCGTCAAGCAGGGACGTTTTCTCGATGATGAAATGCGGGCCGAAATCAAAGATGAACCCGTTCCGGTGATGCGACCGCGCCATGCCGCCCACGTACGGAGCTTTTTCGACCAGGACGACGTCCTCACCACGCTGACACCAGCGGTACGCCGCGGTCAGCCCCGCGAGACCTGCTCCTACGACCAGCGTAACGCCTGATGTGCCATTCCGCTCATTCATGCGTGTAACCACCTCGACTGTCGCTCACTCCTCGACCGCAAACCCGAACGAGAGGATGGACATTGAGACGAAAATGAGATCGAAGGCTGCAAGGATGGCGATCCAGATGGTGGATTCCCCGGGCGGTGCGGCGGAAAACACATTTGCCGTCGCCTTCACCGCGGCGATGAGCACCGGAACCTCCACCGGAAACAGGAGGATCGGGAGAAGCCAATCCCGCATGCGCGTGCCTGTGGCCATCGTGGCGAACAGGGTACCTACGCCTACAAACCCCGTTGCACCCAGCAGGAGCGTGGCGCCGAGCAACAACCATTGACCGGTATCTTCAACCCCGAACAGGACGATCACGAGCGGGGTAAGAATAACCTGGGCGGCCAGAAGGAACACGAGGTTGCCGGTTGCCTTGGCAAGAAACACCCAGCTTCGGTCCGCCGGGCTCATCAGCAGGGCTTTGAGGCACTGCTCGTCGCGTTCAAGGGCGAGAGACCGGTTCAGGCCAAGCGTACCGGCGAACGAGGTTGCCACCCAGAGGACGGCAGCCGCCATCGAGGCGGGTGAATCGGAGCGTATACCAGTCGCAAACGCGAATATCACCACCACAAGCAGCGCGAACACCGTCATGATGGCGACAAGTTCACGCCTTCGAAGTTCGTAGCGAATGTCTTTCCACAGAATCGCCCAGAACACCCGCATCAGTTGTCTTCTCCCCGCATGCGGTCGTCGTACTGAGCCGCGAATGATTCCAGTCCATCCGGCGAGACCGGGACATCCTGCACCAATCTTCCCCGGTGGAGCACCAGAGCGCGGTCGGCAATCCGCCAGCCTTCGCTGATTGCGTGCGTGACCGTGAGGATTGTCCCGCCCGCTTGGCGGAATCGGCCGATTTGATCGCAGAGGAGGTCAGCGGACTTCCGGTCAAGGCCGGTGAACGGTTCATCCATAAGGAGAAGGGCGGGGGTGCCGAGAAAAGCCCGGACGATTCCGAGCCGTTGCTTCATGCCGCGCGAGAGGGTTCCGGCGTCGTCGTCAGCAACGTGATCCAAATCCATTTCCGCCAGTGCGTCCAGAATTTCGGCATCTTCGAGATGGATTCCTCTCAGTTTCGCGAAAAATCGGATGTTATCCCGCACGGACATCCTGTCGTATACCCACGGCGCATGGGAGAGCATGCCTGCACATCCGCGAGCGCGCGGGCCGTCCTCCACGGAATCGAATCCGCACACTCGAATTGTGCCGGACGTGGGCCGGGCGAGGGTGGCTATGAGATTGAGCAGGGTTGATTTTCCGGCGCCGTTCGCGCCGAAAAGGGCTACGGACGTACCAGCGGCGATGGTGAGATTTATTCCACGAAGAACCGGGGTCGCGCCGTAGTGTTTCACGAGTTCCCGGATCTCGACCGCCGGTTCCGCGTTTCGCGGCGTGGCTTTCGCCCGGGGAAACTCCTGCGCCCGGCCCACCGAAGAAACCCTTATTCCGTCCGTAGTTTTGCAAAGGCGGAAGAGCCGTACTCCGTTTTGAGGCGGGATTCCGTCGCTTCCGCTTCGGAGTTCTCGCCGGTTTTCCGCAACTCAGCCGCTTGATGGAAAAGGAGGCCTGCGACGGGGTTTTCGGAAAATTGAGCGACAATGCCGTCCTGTTGCACGTCCAGAGCTCTGGAAACCGGTGGCAGCTCCGAATACAGCCTGCGGAGAGTGCTGACATTTTCCTCGCGAGGAGGGGTTCCGGCGAACGTCTCCAGCGCGAGAAGCGTCTCCCAGCGATCGAAATGCTCGTGCAAACGGCGAATGGGTGGAAGCGTCGCGTTTTGCGGTACGGCTCTTGAGAACCGCCCCAGAACCCTTGTCAGCACTTCCGGAGTGAGGTGCTCCGGAGGAACGTATCCCCGCGCAAAGTGATACTGGAAATAGGGCAGCGGGTCCATCCAGACGGCGTACTTCGAATGCGCGCACAGAGGAGTCGGGCTGCCTTCATCCTGGATCAACACGGTAACGAGGTTGGTGCGACTGAACGGCTTCACGAGTGTATACGGCGGCGGCGGGGGCGGAGGCTCCGGCCGGTTGGGTGGAACGGGAATGCGGTCAACATGGGGCGCGGACTCCGGGATTGCCACGGTAACCTGTTCCACGTGTTCCGGCGAGAACCATTCGATCAGCGGCTTGTCGAGCGCGAGAGGGTTCGCGTATTTGCGGTATTCCATGTTCCAGCCCGGTGGGAAGTCGCTGCGCTTCGGCGGGCGGTAGAAGTCGTCGCCGATTTGCGCAACCGGACAGAGGAGGTCACCGGTCGCACTGTGGATGATCAGGGGAGATCTGATGAGTGCCGCACCGACCGGAACGGAATGCCGCCAGTACGCCTCCACGTCGCCCCTAAGATATCCTTCGGTCTTTTCGACGATGGACTGCACTGCGTGGATGACCGGTATCACGAGCGCGGCGGGGTCCGTTATGCCGCGGTTGTACCGCTCCATCGTGCCGAGATACCTGATGTTGTAATAGAGGTCAACAACCGGAACGTCGGCGTTTGCGCACGCCACCGGCCACAGTGCTTCCATCGCCATGAGGCACTGGAAGCCGCCGGCGGAGCCCCCCGTCCACCCGATGCGCTGGAGGTCCACAAACCCGAGGCGGCGCACGAGCTGCGCCATGGCGAGCGTGTGGTCCATTCCCTCGCCGGCGAGATTGCCCCCGTGGTCGGGTCCCAGGGCTATGGGAGTCATGCAGGCCCATCCCTGGGCGAGGAAACCCGCTGCCCACCCCTGATCGCCCTCATAATGAATGCTCAGCACCAGCGGCACGCTGCGAGGCTTCGGGGAAGTTTCGCAGGATGGGGGAAGGAAAATGCGGCCCCGACCGATGCGTTCTTCATTTTCGATGGTCCGGTAGGGGAAGATGAAATCGTAGCGGCTGCACGGAAGAACCGCCTTCGGTTCCGCGCTGCCGGGCGGCTGCCACGTGACTTCGATGTCCTCACTCGCTACGATGGTGAGGGGGCGCGTCAGTGTTCGGTCAAAGGGGTTGTCCGTGTGATACGCGCGCAACCAGGTGTGGCGTGAAGCCGGCATGAATGCCTCCACAGAGTGTGCCGAGAGAAGAGGTGTTGCCTATGGAATGTAGCGCGGCGGCGGGGTCGGGACAATTCACAAAAAAACCGCCGGCTCCTGCGAGGCGGCGGCGTATGCAAACGCATCGCTGATCTGATGCGGAATGGAACGAATGGAGCGAGCGACGGGATTCGAACCCGCGACAGCCAGCTTGGGAAGCTGGAACTCTACCAGCTGAGTTACGCTCGCGTATTACCTAGTATAGCGGTTATGCGGAGAATCGTCAAGCGCTGTACGCCGGTTGGCCGTGTGTTCAAGGAACCGCGCCCACGGGGCGCGCGTTCCACATTTTGAATCGCGTGTTCCGGTCGTACACTTAGTAGTGAGTGAACCATCATCCGTTTCCCGGTCTTTCGTAAAAAGGAAGGATACCACCATGAAGGGGCGAAAAGTCCTCTGGGCTGTTTCGTTCATCGTCGCAGGCACGTTCATCGGATTGATCCTTGCTTCGGGGTCGCTTTTCAGTCACACGCCGTTTTCCCCGTTTGAAGCGCACGCTCAAACGCGGTTGTTCGCGCCGCCATCAAGCCCTCGCACTCCGCCACCGCCTTCCACGGCGACGGCGATGGCGCTGGGGGAGGCGTTCAACTGGGCCGCGGAACGGGCGATTCCGGCGGTCGTAATGATCAAGAGCGAAACGACCGTGAAGGCTTCCCAGAACGTCATCCCGAACCTGCCGGACTTTTTCCCGCGCGACCTTTTCCCGCAGATACCCGACCAGAATTTCCGCCGTGAGGGACTTGGCAGCGGCGTGATCGTGAGCTCGGACGGGTATATCGTCACGAATAACCATGTCATTCAGGGCGCGGACAAGCTCACGGTGGTGATCGGCGACGACGGGGTGGAGACGAGCGCGCGGGTTGTCGGCACTGATCCGCGGACGGATGTTGCGGTGATCAAGGTGGATTTGACGAACCTCCCGACGCTGGAGCTGGGAAATAGCGACAGCATCAAGATCGGGCACTGGGTGGTGGCCATCGGGAGTCCGTTCGGGGAAGCCCTTCGGCACACGGTGACAACGGGGATCGTGAGCGCGCTGGGGCGAAACATCGGGATCGTGGACAGCGACAATCGCAGCGGGTATACCGGTTTTGAAAGCTTCATTCAAACCGATGCGGCGATCAATCCGGGCAATTCTGGCGGCGCGCTGGTGGATCTGCGCGGGCGGTTGATCGGGATCAATACGGCAATCAGTTCCACCAGCGGCAGCAATTCAGGGGTGGGGTTCGCGATACCGATCAATCTGGTTCGGGATATCGCCCGGCAACTGGTGGAAAACGGCCGTGTATCGCGTGGATATCTGGGTGTTCAGATACAACAGATTACGCCGGAGATTCAGAACAGCCTCAATCTTCCCGACCGGCACGGCGCACTGGTGGGTGATGTCACTTCGGGCGGCCCTGCTGCGCGTGCCGGAATTCAGCGCGGCGACGTAATCAGAACGATTAATGGAATCGCGGTGAAAGACATGAACGATCTGCGTCTGCGCATCGCCAGCACGCCTCCGGGCCAACAGGTGCGGCTCGGGTTGTGGCGGGAAGGCAGAGAGCGAACGGTAACCGCGACGCTTGACGAATTGCCCGCGGAGTTTCAGCTTCCCAGCGAGCGTACCGGCTCGTCATCGCGCACCGGTGCGGTATCCAGACTCGGGCTGACGGTGACAAACGCATCGGAAGCGACAGGGCGGCGCGGCGGAGAAGCGCAGACGGGTGTTCTCGTAACGGCGGTGGACCCGGACAGCCCGGCGGCAAGCCGTGGCCTGCGTCAGGGAGACATCATTCAGGAGGTCAACCTGCAGCCGGTGGCGAATGTGCAGGAATTCGAGCGGAGGATCGCGGCGGTGAAGGCGGGAGACTCCGTGTTGCTCCTGGTCAAACGCGATAACAGCACGCTGTTCATCGGGGTGACAATACCGAACTGAGATCGTTCGCGGAACGAGACCATCGGACATGGCAGGAGCGGGCGCGTGCGTGCGCCCGCTCTTTTGCGTTCCGGTGGCCCGCCCGTTGAGCGTTGTTCCGCAGAGGTCGCTCATTTATGTTACGTCTGCAACGAACGTGCCGTGCGCGCAAACCCCGATTTCTGGAGACCCGACATGGAAGACCGCCTTACCCGAATTCTGGAGATTCTCAAGGCAAATGAACTACCGGTAACGTGGAAAGCGATCATCGGAGAGGCACGCGGCGCGGAATCGCCGGAATACGATGATTCGGCGTGGGGCGAGGGGTGGCGGCATCTGGCAACGAAACGGTGGGCTACCGCGTGGTTGCGTGCTTCCGTTCCCGCGTCTCCCCTTCTTTCCGAACCAATCAGCGGAAGATTCGTGATCGGAGGACACCTGACGGTCTGGGCGAACGGAATGAAGGTTGGGGAGGGGTTCGAGCCAGCGATCAGCCTTCCGGTGCCTGCTCTTATGGCGAACGGGCTCAGGATCGCCGTGAAATCGGAGGAGGGCGGGCTTTCGAGCGAGATGCTGAAGCTCATCCTGTTCGAATCGCCCCGGCTACGGCAGGTGAAAACGCTTCGGCGCAGCCTTGATTTCGTGATGCAATGGCGCGCGGCGCAACCCGAACATACCCCGACGATCAATAATGTTTTGGCGCGGTACGCTGCGACGGTGGACCCTGATGCTGCGCCCGAGGTGTTCCTTGCGCAGGTCGTGGAGGCGAACGAACTGCTCAGGCAACTGGATCCGCTGGCGAAGCAGTACACGGTGCACATCGTCCCCCACTCGCACGTGGACCTCTCCTGGGGATGGGATTTCTCGGAGACAAAGCGAATCGCGCGCGCGCTGTTTGATCAGGCGCTGCGAATCATGGAGGCCGACCCCGCCTACACGTTCGCGCAGGATCAGCCACCGATGTACGTGCATCTCGAAGATTCGGCCACCGAAAAAGCGATTGCCCGCCGCGTGAAAGAGGGCCGGTGGGACATTCCGGGAGCTACGTTCAGCGAACCGGAAAGTTTCATGCCGGGGGGCGAAAGCTGGGTGCGGCACCTGCTGTACACGAAACGGTACTTCAAACAGCGGTTTGGCAAGGAGATTTCGCTCCACTGGGCACCCGACAACTTCTCCGGCCACGCCAGCACTCTGCCGCAGATCTGGAAGCTGTGCGGAATCAACGCGTTCGTGTTAGGGAACTGGTATCAGGCGCCGCACGGTGGGCAGTTTTTGTGGGAGGGTTTGGACGGAACCCGCGTATTTGCCCACTACATGACCAGCCACTATGATTCCGCGCAGATGATCGAACAGGACAAGGTTATCCGGAATGTGTGCGAGCACATGAAGGCGACGACGATTCCCGCGTGCATGCTGCTGGACGGGGATGACCTTACTCCCCCGTGGCCGGGAAGCCCGCAGGGCGTTGAGAACCTCCGCGCGCTCGCGGCGTTTCCGAAAATCGAGTTCTCCACGCCGCACCGGTTCTTTTCTTCCGTCAATACCGCGGACGGCTTGCGCGTGGTGCAGGGTGAGTTCATCAGTACTACGGGCCACCGGCACAACAACGTGGGGGCATACAGCACCTTCGCAGAGGTGAAGCTGCGCAACCGCCGTTCGGAATGGGGGTTACGTACGCTGGAGGCGATGGCGGCGCTTGCGATGCGCGACGGCGGGATTTACCCGACCAAACATGCCGCGCGAGCGTGGCGTCTGACGCTATTCAACCAGATGCACGACATCTTCCCGGGAACTGCCATCTTTGAAGGCTATGAGGAGGCGTACAAGCGCTACGACGAGGTGGACAGCATTTGCTCCATCGGAATCAACGCCGTGGCAAACGTGCTCGCGTCTACGATCAATACGAAAGGCGAAGGTATCCCCGTCGTGCTTTTCAACACCCTCGGGTGGGACCGAAACGACCCTGCGGAAATCCTGCTTACGGAGCCGCACAGCTACTGCGACGGGTTCGAAGTCCGGGACGGAAACGGAAAGCCGGTTCCGGCGCAGACACTTTCCACCGACATCGGCACATTCGACAAAACGAACAAGAACTTCCGCCTTCTCGTTCAGCCGGATGGGATTCCGGCCATGGGTTACAAAACGGTGTGGCTCCACCCGGCGCACCGTGATGAACGAGTGTTCTCATCAATGGTGGGCGCGGACCGACTGACGCTGGACAACGACTTTGTTCGCGTAACGATCAACCCGCGAACGGGCTGGGTATCGCGGTTGTTCGACAAGCGGCTGAACCGGAATGTGCTGCCGGACGGGAAGGAAGCCTGTGCGATCGAAGGCCAGGGCGACGTCGGGAATCCGTGGCATCTGTGCCCGGAGGGCCCGGTTCGCTGGATGAACCAGACTGTACGGACCGAAGTGGTGGAAGACGGCGACGTGCGTGCGGCCATCCGCGTGTCAACGACCTGGCATCGTTCGACATTCGTGCAGGAGTTCCGCATCACCCGCAACAGCCCGCGCGTGGAGGTGCACACCGTGATTGACTGCCACGAGGCCAATTTCACGATGAAGGCGCTCATTCCGGTTACACTGCCGGCGGATGCTCCGTGGACGTGCGAAGTGCCGTGGGGTGCCATTCAGCGGCCCATTCCGGACAATGACCGCGCAACGCAGACGTGGATGGACGTTTCGGGCGATCAGTGGGGGCTTTCGGTGCTGAACAACGGGCGGTACGGACATTCCCGCCGCGAAGACGGAACCATGACGCTTACCCTGCTTCGTACGACCGTGGCGCACAAATCGCAGGATCAGTCGGACGAGGGGCGGCACGAGTTCACGTACGCACTTCTGCCCCACAAGGGAAACTGGAAAGAGGCTGCGACGGTGCGCGAAGCTCACGCGCTCAATGCGCCGATCATCGCCACGCGCGAAATCCCCCACGAAGGTTCGCGGGCGGACACCCACAGCATGATACGGTTGAGCGCGCCGAACATCGTTCTTGGAGCACTGAAGAAGGCCGAAGACAACGAGGACTGGGTACTCCACCTGTACGAGACAACGGGGACGGCGACCGAGGTGTCAATCGAGTTTGACCGACCCGTTCTTGAAGCCCGTGACACCGATTTGATGGAGTGGAATGCCGGTTCTCCGTTGCCAGTAGACGGTGCTACGGTGCGCCGGTCGTTCCGGCCCTGGGAAATTGCGGGCATCCGTATAAGGCTCGCCTGAGCGGGGAGAAGGGGCAGACACCGGGCTGCCCTCTCTCCCTTTTCCGCAGGGCATGCGCGGGTTCCCGCGAGGCGGGAACGGTCGTTATGCTCCGTGTGTTCACTCACATTCGCAGGAGGAGGTGTCATGTCGGACAAGTTTCCTCAGCAATTCGCCGGGATGCTTGCGCTGGCACTCGCGCTGGTAATTGCGTCATTCGTGGGATACGCGGCGGTAAACCGCGCGAAACGCGCGGGAGACACCATCACCGTAACCGGTTCCGCGAAAAAGGCAATTACCTCGGACCGGGTGGTGTGGCGCGGGAGCGTATCCGCTCAGAAGCCCTCCATGCAGGGGGCGTACGGGGATGTAAAGCGGTACTCGGAACGCGTGCGGGCATACTTCCGCGAGCAGGGAATCCCCGACAGCGTGGTGACTTTCCAGGCGATGCAGACGAATCAGATACAGGAGGTGCTGTCGGGCGGTCAGATGACCGGGCGCATCCTGGCGTATCAGATATTCCAGGGATTCGAGATTCAGTCGGAGGACGTTGACCGGATCACCCGGCTTTCGGCCGACGCGCCTGACCTCATGAAGGAAGGCGTGCCGATTTCCTCGAATCCACCTGAGTTTGTGTATTCGGATCTGGCAAGCGTGCGCGTGGAGATGCTTGCGGAGGCCGCGCAGGACGCCCGCAAGCGCGCGGAAACCATCGCGCAGGCGGTTGGCTCCAGGATAGGAGCAGTCCGGAGCGCACGCATGGGGGTGTTCCAGATCACCCCGCGGAACTCGACAATGGTGAGCGACTACGGGATCAACGATACGTCGTCCCGCGAAAAGGATGTGACGGCGGTGGTGAGTGTTACGTTTGCCGTGGAGTAGGGTGCTTACCGGAGCCCGGGGAAGAGGACCAACGCGCCGCTGGCGATGAATTCCACGGCGATGGCGGCGAGGATAAGGCCCATCAGACGAGTCGAGATGTTGATGTGGGTGCGGGTGAGACGCCTGGCCAAGAGCCCGGCGAGGCGCAGAATCGTCCACGACACCACGGCAACCAGCACGATGCAGAGGCTCACCAAGAGACGTTCCGGCACCGTAGGGGCTCTGTGAGATTCCACGATTACGAGTGCAATCGCGCCGGGGCCTGACATGAGGGGGATACCCAGAGGAACAACCCCGACCGCCTGCCGTTCGACCGCATCTGCCGCTTCTTCGGGGACCTGTTTTGCCGGTGAGGGGCGCGCGTGAAGCATGGAAATCGCCATGCTGAGGACGAGGATTCCGCCGCCCACGCGGAATGCAGGGATACTGATACCGAAAAAGTGAAGGATCGTTTCGCCGACCCATGCAGCGACGAGGAGCGTCACAGTGACGGTGATCGCCGCAGTGTCGGCGGTTTTCCGCCGGGTTGAAGCCGGCTGATTCTCCGTGGCGCTGAGGAAGGTTCCGACCGCGCCCAGCGGGTTCACAATCGCTAGGATGCCGATCGTCGTTTTGATGATACCGTACCAATCCACGGCGTGCTGAACCCCTCTTTGCCGGTTTTCAGCGCAATTCCGAAGTGCTTTCCACGTATTCCAGAAACTGCCGGTAGGCCCTCGTAATTCCCTCCCGCAGACTGACAGAAGGTCGCCAACCCAACGCGTTCAGTTTGCTCACGTCGAGCAGTTTTCTCGGAGTGCCATCCGGTTTTGCAGCATCCCAGACGATGGTTCCCTTGAACCCGACCACGTCTTTCGCCAGCTCGGCGAGCCCGGCGATGGTGAGGTCTTCTCCGCAGCCGACGTTGATCAATGGATTCCCAGAGCCATCCCCGAGCAACATCCCGAATCGTTCATCATCGAGGTTCAGCAGGAATACGCACGCATCCGCGAGATCGTCGCTGTACAGAAACTCACGGTACGGGCGCCCGGTCCCCCAGAGCGTAACACTGGCATCGCCGCGGATTTTCGCCTCATGCATTTTTCGGATGAGAGCCGGCAGTACGTGCGAGGTCTGGATATCGTAATTGTCGCCCTGCCCGTACAGGTTTGTCGGCATCGCGGCGAGGTACCGCGTGCCGTACTGCTGGTTGTACGCGCGGCACATCTCAATACCGGCAATCTTGGCTATTGCGTACGCGCGATTTGTTGGTTCCAGCGGCCCAGTCATGAGGTATTCCTCGCGGATCGGCTGCGGGCAATCCCGTGGATAGATGCACGAAGAGCCGAGAAACAGCAGCCGCCGGACGCCGTTGCGCCATGCCTCATGAATGATGGCGGTTTCTATCGCCACGTTTTCGTAGAAGAACTCGGCGGGAAAGGTGTTGTTCGCCATGATGCCGCCCACTTTCGCGGCGCAGACGAACACGAATTCAGGCTTCTGCTCAGCGAAAAAGGCTGCAACCGCGCGGGCGTCCAGAAGGTCGAGTTCCGCCCGGGCGCGCAGCAGCAGGTTGCGATAGCCGAGACTTTCTAGACGACGGACGATGGCGGAGCCGACGAGGCCGCGGTGGCCCGGTACGTATATTCTGGCATCAGTCGGCATGAACGGCGGCGTGGTGTGGCTCGCCATGTCGTCAAGCCTCCTTCCTCTGCGCGTGATCAGCCTTCGAGCGGCTCATTCGTGGTAATCCGGCGTGGAATACCCGTGGCGCCTCACCAGAAGGTCACGCTCGACCTGTTCAAGGTCGCCCGCCACCATTTCCTTCACCAGTTCGTGGAACGTGGTGCGCGGCGCCCACCCCAGTTGCGTTCTGGCTTTCGTTGCGTCGCCGAGAAGAGTCTCCACTTCGGCGGGCCTGCGGTAACGGGGATCCACGGCAACAACGACGTTGTCATCAGGGGAACGCCCTTCGCACACCGGATTGGTGGCAATGGCGTGCTCATTGTCGCCGCTGCCTCTCCATTCAATTTTAATGCCGACCTCGCGGAACGCCAGCACGACAAATTCGCGAACTGAGTGCTGTTCGCCGGTAGCGATCACGAAATCGTCGGGCCGCTTTTGTTGCAGCATCAGCCACATTGCCTCGACGAAGTCACGCGCGTGCCCCCAGTCCCGCAATGCATCCAGATTGCCGAGATAGAGGCACTTCTGGAGTCCGTGCTTGATACGGGCTACCGCTCTGGTGATTTTGCGCGTCACGAAGGTTTCGCCGCGCATGGGGGACTCATGGTTGAAAAGGATGCCGTTGCAGGCGAACACGCCATACGCCTCGCGGTAGTTCACCGTGACCCAGTACGCGTAAAGCTTCGCCGCGGCGTACGGCGAGCGTGGATAGAACGGAGTTTTCTCGGTCTGAGGGGTTTCCCGCACCATGCCGAACATCTCGGACGTGGATGCCTGATAGAACCGGGTTTTCCCCACCAGATCAGCGTTTCTGATTGCTTCCAGTATGCGCAGGGGGCCGATCGCATCCACGTTGGCGGTGTACTCCGGAGTCTGGAACGACACCGCCACGTGGCTCTGGGCGGCAAGGTTGTAGATCTCGTCCGGTTGGACGTTTTTCACGATCTGGAACATGTGGAGCGCGTCTGTGACATCGCCGTAGTGAAGGAAAAGCCTCCTGTCGCTTTCGTGCGGATCCTGGTAGAGATCGTCAATCCTTGCAGTGTTGAACTGTGAAGAGCGGCGCTTGATTCCGTGGACTTCGTAGCCCTTTTCCAGCAGCAGCCGGCTCAGGTATGCGCCGTCCTGCCCGGTTATCCCGGTTATGAGAGCTTTCTTCCGCATGTCACATTCCTGGCGTGTCGGACGTCCGGTTACTCACGCGCCGGCGCGCGATGCTTTGTCTGGAAAAAACTGGCCCGGGCACGGCCACGGAACGAAGACAGGTACCGCAGCCTGCACCCGGAACGAAAATACGAAGGTGTGGCCGGAACCGTTCCCGGCACACTCGCGATCGCAGTTGAACGAACAAGGCGGGCGGTGATTTCAGAACAGACGCACCATGTCACCCGTAACAAGGTCGGCCGCGTTGCCGTCGTCGGTATCAAGGTGCATTTCGAGCACCTGCCCCTTGCCCACCCGGATGAGGACGTTGGAGAACACAACGCCCTTCTCCCCCTCGAACTCGGCGCGGACCATCTGTCGGTCGGTCAAACCCCATGCGGCGGCGACTTCCGGAGACATGTGCACGTGCCGTCCCGCCCTCATAGCGCCGTTGGGCAGGGTGATACTGCCGGCCGGGCCCACCAGTGTCACACCGGGGGTACCCTCCAGGTCGCCGCTGTCGCGGATCGGAAGGGAGAGCCCGAGCAGGAACCCGTCGGTGCGGGAAAGCTCCACCTGCGTGTATGTCCGGGTTGGCCCGAGAATCCTCACGTTTTCTATCGCTCTCATCCTCGGCCCCAGCACCGTAACGGTTTCCCGCGCGGCGTAGAACCCGGGCTGCCTCAACTCCCGGTAGGGATGGAGCTTCGCGCCCCGGCCATAGAGGATCTGCAACACCTGTTCGGTAACGTGGCAGTGGCGCGCGGAGATGCCGACGGGAACCAGTTTGGGCGATTCGGGGTCTGCGGTATTCTGAAGGGCGGCGAGAACTCGATTGGCGACGGTCCGGATGAGTTCCTCGTCGGGCGTAAGGCACCCGGCGGGGCAGATCGAATCCTCCGCGTAACGGATGTCACCGGGTTGGATGGTGTCGCCTGTGTTCGCCATCAGGGTTCCACGGGTGATGAAAATGGGCACGCGCGCAGTTTCCCGGATACGCCGTTTTTGCGGGCGGTCCACCAGAATCCGAGCGTCGCGACGTTTCGGTAGATCCAGTTGGGCATCAGCGGCCTTGCCATGAGCGCGATTGCCTCGGCAGGGATGTCTCGGCCATCGGCCAACGCATCCGCTACCATGTCGAGCGCTTTCATTACCGGCCGCACGGTTCTGCCTGCCTCCGGAAGCGGTTTCCCGCCGATCACCGCACCACTTCCAAGAGCCAGCCCACCGGCCCATCTCATATTGGATTCTACGGCGAACTGGCGACAGATGGCAAGTGCGGTATGGTTGTGGCGTGCCTCGGGAAACCCGCTGTTGACCAGGGCGGCCAGCCTCATCGGGCCGGCGTTCGCCGATCGCCGGTGGGCGGCAACAAGTTCCGTGAACCGCACAACCGACCAGGGCTGGCTATCCACGAACAGCGGAAACACAAGGAACAGGAAATCAGCGTCGTCCACGGCTGCAAACAGCTCATTCCGCCTCTCCTCGGCGCGAACGAGGGGCAATATGTGTATCTGCTTCGAGGGTACGCCCCGTTGACGGAGTTTCTCCGCAAGGTAATCAGCCAGAGACCTCGAATTGCTTGCCGCGGGCTTCTGGCTCCCCACCGCAAAGAGAATCCCCGGCGTCCCCGTCACGATCCATACTCCTCGTTCGCAAGGGCGAGCACCTCTTCCGCGACGCGGGCGGCATCTGTGTCGGCGCTCACGAAAGAGACCCGGTAGGCCGGCGGACGCATGTTGAGCGCGTTGCGCCGGACAAGCTCCCGGAAAACACTCTCTGCATTATCGTCCGGGGTGGTTTCCGTGCCGACGTAAAACATGGCAGGCATGCGGTCATACCGTGTCGGATGGTGCGTTTCGCCGCCTGTTTCCTCGAAATACGGGAGCGCGAAACAGATGCTCCGGTCCAGCACCTTTTTGAGTTCTGACGAATAGCCCCCGAACGTGACGGGAGTAAGGAAGACCACCAGATCACAGGTCAGGAACGCGCGGGTTATCTCCTGCGCGTCATCTTTGATGAGGCACTGACCCGGTTTCCGGATCCAGCAGCCGAAGTCCTCAACGCAGGGGGCAACTTTGTGGTCGCGAAGGATGAATTCCTCCGTTATCCACCCTGCGTGCTCGAGGCAGGAACGTACCTCGTCTGAGATCGCCTGCCCGACGTCCCGTTCGCGCAGGCCGTTCAGAACCACCGCTCTCATGCTACCCCCGTGCGCGCATCGTGCCAGACGAGTTCTCCTACAAAGATACTCGCCGCGTGATGCGGGCGCCATCGGGATGGATTTCACAGCACCGCCGGTTGCGCACGATATTTTAGACGCACGGAGGAACACGCCAGACCGGACTCTGAACAATGCGCCGGCAGCGAAGACGGAAAGGGTTGGACAATGATAACTGCCGTGATCATAGATGATGAGAAGCCCGCGCGTGATGAACTCCGCTATCTCCTGAGGAAGCACGCCGATATCGAAGTGAACGGGGAAGCGGCCAGCGGAACGGCAGCAGTGGAGTTGATCGGCGAGCGAGCGCCGGATCTTGTCTTTCTGGACATACAGATGCCGGGAATGACAGGATTTCAGGTGGTGCAGGAATTGATGGACCGGGAAGAGGAACTCCCGGCGATCGTGTTTGTTACCGCATACGACGAGTACGCGGTGCGCGCGTTTGAAGTCTCGGCAGTGGATTACCTCCTGAAGCCGGTGGAAGAGGAAAGGCTCGCACAGGCGCTGGACAAAGTGCGCAGACAGGCCGGGGCGACGGCACTCTCACGGGAGGAAATCTCCCGGCTGGTCCGGCAGATGGAAGAGGGTGAACGAACCGCCACGCTCCCGCACCGGATCTCCGTGCGGAAAGGAGATCGGTACGTACTGGTGGACCCGAACGACGTGACGCACGCGTACGTCGTGGACGGGGTTGTTTGCCTGTGCACATCGAAATTGAACGGGATGACCACGCACAAAACGCTCGAGGAGCTGGAAAAGGACCTTGACGGGAGAATCTTCTGGCGCGTCCACCGGAGCTACATCGTCAACATCAATCATATCGCGGAGATACTCCCGCTTCCGACGGGATCCTACCGCCTCCGCCTCAACGACGAGAAAAAGACCACCGTTCCTCTCAGCCGGGCGCAGGCGAAGCTGTTGAGGAAAGTGGTGAAGTGGTAAGACGCGCGTAGCGGCAGCTACAACTCAGCGATCACATCGTATGGGTAGACCTGAGGACGAAGGCCTTCCCGGATCGTGCGGGCAGTAACGACGAACGCGCCGGTCAGGGGGACGGCGAGAAACATCCCGAGCAAGCCGCCGTACACGCCGCCAAACACCACTGCGAGAAAGATGAGGAGAGGGTGCAGGTTTACCGAGCGTGACAGCACAAAGGGTTGAATGAACCAGTTATCCACAAACTGGCTGAATGCGAACACGATTACCACGCCCGGAACGTTCCCCCCTGTTGCAAGCGCGACAAACACGCCCACCACAAAACCCACGATCGCGCCCACGTAGGGAATGAGGTTCAGGAACCCCGTCAGCATCCCGATCAGGATCGCTCCCTTGAGGCCTATGAGGAGCAGTCCGATGGTTGCCAGCGTACCGAGCAGAAGTGCCTCGAGAAGAATACCCCGGATGTACAGCCCGACTGAGTGGTCAATTCTGTCAAGCACGCTGACGACGGTTTCGAAATAGCGATTCGGAACGAGTTCGATGAACGCCCGTTTGAATGCGCGGCCATCCCGCACAAGGAAAAAGGCAATAAAAGGCACGGTGACGAAATAAGTGATGATGCCGACAACATTTGAGAATGCTCCGGAAATGAACGCGGGGGCGTTTTCCAGTGCGCTTGCCAGCCACTGGTGTGGCATCGTCGTCAGTGCATCGCTGGTCACTTCGGACAGAATCACGCGCGCCAGCGGGGGCCACCATCTCTCGACCCGGTCGAGGAAACGGTAGCCGTAGACCTGCAGTTGCGACCAGAACGGACCGATCTGAGAGCGAATCTCCTCGAACTGCTGGCCAAGCAACGGCAACAGAAACAGGACGCCAACCACCGCGGCGGCGGCAATCAGGAGATAGATCAGGATGATTGTGCCCCACCGGGGCACCGACCTGCGCTCACCCATGTCCACGATCGGGTTGAGGACGTACGCCACGATGGCTGCCAGAACGATCGGCGGCAACACATCGCGGATCACGTACAACCCGATCGCACACCCCACTCCCAGAGCCGTCAGCCGGACCCACCCGAATTTCGCCGCTGAGCTGCCGGTGCTCATACGTACTGCTCCCAGTTCTGTTGTTGCGAGGTCGGCACCTGCAGGTTCAGCGCGCGAACCCTTGCCGCCATAATCCGCGCAAGCGGGAGCAACATGCGAACACCAAGGGCCGGTTGCCGTTCCACAAGGTCTATCCAGTCCGGCCGCGCGATTGCGGCGATTTCCGCCGGCGTGGCCGCGATGGCGGCGGCGGTCCGCGGTGCACCGTCGAGGAGCGCGGTTTCCCCGAACATTTCCCCCGTTCCGAGCCGCGCGACCTCCCGGTCTTCCTCGGATTCCTCGGTCCGGATGACGATACGCACCTCACCCGCCATTATGACGAACATGGCCACGCTCGGGTCGCCCTGTTCGAAGATGCACTCGCCCGCACTGTAGGTGCGGATGTGTGCGATGGCCTCCACCTTTTCGATTTCAGCGCGGGAAAGGCGGGAAAACAGGGGAAGGTCACCCAAAGCCTTCGCGAGTGGCGTACGCGGTCGGAAGAGCGATTTTGGATTTGCCCACACGGCATGCGCCATGTATTCCTCCTGCAGGCAGATTCAGCCTGCAGAGAACGTGATGGTGATTCGGCCGGTCTGGTTTTCCTGCGGCATCCCTGCGGGCAACGGATCGAACCGGCAACGGCGCAGGTAATTGGCGGCGAATGCTTCCAGATCGGAGTTTTCACGTCGAACGACAAGCGCGCTGATTACTGCTCCGGACGGCGAAACGACCAGGTCGAACTGGATACGAGTCTGCGCGGGCACGTTGGGGGTTTCCGTGATCGCGGCCTCATAGAACCGCCTCCCTATCAGGTCTCCCTCAATCTGGAACACAGGGTGAATGTCGCTTCCCACGTGTTCAGACACAATTCCCTCGCCCGGCCTGGGTCCCAGACTGATCTGCCCGCCCTCATAACGGACTTTTCGATCGATGCTCCGCACCGGGATTGGAGGGGCGGCGATGGCGGTCGGGCGCGACGGCGCGACGAATACCTTGTTCTCTTTCAGCGAGACCTGTGTTGGCATAAGGCGGCGCTCCGCCTCAGTCGGGCTGATCGTGGGCATGTCGATATCAGGAAGACGTTGCTGCGGGGTCTGTGCCCGTTCCTCCGGTGAGGCGGCAGCAGACGCTCGCTCGCCCTCCTGAATCAGCCTGTTGAGCTCCGCCTGAGACAACCGCCCCACGTTCAGCTCGACGAACTCGGGCGGCGGAGTCGCCACAGTGATCGCGAAGAACGCGGCCGCAGCAGCCAACACCCCGTGCAACCCGAAGGACACTATCGCCGCGGTCCGGTTTCTCGCTTGCGGCGTTTCCGTCCACGACGCGCGCATCCGACCTACTCCTCGGTCTGCGTTGCGATCAGGAAGCGCGACGCTCCCGACGATTTCGCGATATCCATCACTCCCACCACAAGATCCAGTGAGAGGCTTTTGTCCGCGCGAAGGATCACGATCTGTTCCTTACTCACCAACAGCTGCCGAAGTCTTCCCACCAATTCCGGACGGCTGACGAGGTTCTCGTTCAGGTATACCGAGCCGTCCTTCGTAAGGGAAATCACGACCATCTTCTCCGACACCGGTTCGTCGGCGGTCGTCTGCGGCAACTGCACCTTCACGCCGGTCTGGAGAACGAACGTGGAGGTAAGCAGGAAGAAAATAAGCAGGAGAAACACGATATCCGTCAGAGACTGCGCGGCGAACGTGGTGATTGCGCCCTGTGGTTTGCGGAGTTTCATAATCGCAGCGCTCCCGTCAGTTCACCAGGGTAAGAAACTCGGCACCGGCATGCTCGATGTCAGCGGCAAACTCCTGCACAATTCCGCTCAGGTGGTTGTATCCGATAAGCGCTGGAATGCCGACAATAAGGCCGAATGCGGTGGTAATCATCGCCTGCCAGATACCTCCCGCCAGAACCGTCGCGTTCACATTTCCCCCGAGGTTCTCAATCTGCTGAAACGCGACGATCATACCGGTTACCGTTCCAAGAAAGCCCAGCATGGGTGCGACTCCGGCCACCGTGGCGAGTATGGAAAGGCGCTTCTCCAGGAGATGGATCTGCCTGTTTCCGGTGTTCTCCATCGCCTCCCGGACGGCGTCCCGCCCCCCTGCCAGACTCCGAAGTCCGGCCGCAATCACCTGGCTGACAGGCGCCGGATTCATCGCGAGGCGGCGTTCCACTTCCGCAGTCTGCCGCGCTGTGACGGCCGGTCGAATTTGCTCAAGGAGAGAGATGCCGTCCAGTCGAACGCGCCGGTACGTCAGGTAGCGTTCCACGTATACCCAGACACCGATAATTGAACAGAGCGCAATCGGGATCATCAACCACCCGCCCTGAACCGCCAGCGACAACAACGTCATCTCCGTACTCCTTGGTTACAGACCGACTCAGTTAAGGAATTCGTTACAAAAGCTATTCCACAAATCTCACCATGTACGTCGAATAGCAATCTGGCCGTATATGCCCGGTTCGTTGAATCCGTTCCAGCGCTGATACCTGCTGTTGAGAAGGTTCGATCCCAGCAGGGCCAGCTGCCAGTGCCTGTTCAGCGCGGTAGATACTTCGAGATCAACAAGGGCGTAAGGCCCCATTTCCGCAATCTGGTCCAACGTTTTCGGTTCAATGTAATGTCGGGTTCCAATCGTATGCAGCGATGGCGCGATGGTGAAGCGTCGGAACGGGAACCGCGCCGCCAGGTGAAACTCCCAGTCCGGAACATACGGAACAGGCTGCTGCACGAGGGAGTGCGCCCGAATCAGGCCGAGCGCATCCACGGATCCTTCGCGCCAGGCGTACTGATACCGCGCATAGAACGACGTGAGCGACGCCTGATCAGTGCCCGCATAGCCATAATCCACGCCGAACTGGTTCACGGTGTGGGGTTCCGTCGGAAACCGCCGCCGCCAGGTGACAGTGCTGTCCTTCCGGACCCAGACCGCGTAATCGTCGATTATCAACTGCCTGAACCCGAATGTGAGGACGTTATCCCGATGGACGGATGTCTCCACATTGAGATCGATATCTACGCTTGTGAACGGCGACCGAAGGGGGGTAGCGAGGTTGAGCATCTGATTGGCCTGATAGGCTTCCCAGATTCCAAATCGCTGGACCCCCGACGAAAGGCGCCCGGTGAACTTTACGAGATTTCGTACCCGGCCCCACGCGGCAATGGACGGTCGGATCGTCCGGAGGGAATCGCCGGACAGGTAGTTGACGGTGTAGATGGTGACGCCGACCGCACCGCCGAAGTTCTCCTCAGGGCGAGTCCACGCTTCGGCGCTTACCGCGTAAAACGAACCGGTGCCGTCTGTTCCGGCCGGGCGCGAGGTATTTGTGAAGTCCGCCTGAACGTTCCCTTTTATCCAGAAGCGGCCCGTGGTGTTCTGCCACGACATCACGGTGGCCAACGTTTTCTCATTCGCCGTCGCTTCAGGGCCGCTGACGCGGCGCGCATTGCCGTCTATGAAGAGGCTTACCTCCTGATCCGGGGAGAGGCTGCGGCTGAGTGCGAACCCCAGCCCGCCCCGAGAGTACTCCCGGTGAGAGGACAACACGCCGTCCCAGATGCCGGTTCGCCCGGACTCAATGTCGAGCGAACCATCGAACGCGGTACGCCAGGAAGGCATGTAACGGGCGTTCGTGCCGAATGCGGTGCGCCACCAGGAGGCGTTGCTGGTGTGGCCACGTCCGCCGCCAAGTTCCAGATCGCTGGAAAGAAGGACGCCCTTCCAATCCTGCCAACGGCCCACCCACAGGGAACCGTCCCCGAAATGCTGTGCCGCTGCTCTGAGCGCCGTGGCGTGAACGGAGCCGTGGCGTACGAAGAGAGGGAAGGTTTCCTTGGATGAAATTGCAGGCAGCGTGTTCACCGACGCGAGTTGTTCCGGCACATCCTCCCGTTCTACCGGGAACGCACGGTCATATAGCGTGTTGCTTTTCGTTCCCGCCAGGAGAAGTTCGTGTTGCACACGTCCCTGAATAACCAGGGAATCAGGGATATCCAGCACGGGCGTTTCCGGTGCCTGCCCGGCCGCCAGACCCGGCAGGCTTACCAGAACAGCCAGGATTGAGGCGAACGCTCGTGCGCTGCGCGCAAGCCCCCGCGCCATGGTCAGCGTCCTCCGAGCAGTTCGAGCTGACGCCGTGCACGGGTGCCGAGACTATCCGAGGGATGGGTGTTCAGCACCTCGCGGTACGAATCGCGCGCCGCCGCCCGGTTCCCCATTTCGCGGTAACAGTCGGCGATGCGTATTTGTGCGCGTGCCACCCAGTCGGGGAAGCTGGAGTAAATGAGCTTGACGCGCATGTAGGCGAGGCGCGCGTCCTCAAATTTTCGCTGGGCAAACGCGATCTCGCCGAGAATGAACTGCGCCCGTGCGGCGCTTTCGTCTGACCGTGACACGAGCACGGAATCGGCGAGTCGGCGAGCCTGATCGTATCCTCCTCGCTTCAGCATCAATTCTGCCAGCGAGAGGGAAGCCCGCGCCCCGGCGGCGGAGGCGGGTCCGGCCTGCGCTGCGGCGCGGTACGCCTGTTCCGCTGCGGCCTCATTGCCGAGATCTCTCTGGGCATCACCGAGTTTGGCCAGCACGGCCAACCGCTTGGAGCTGTTCGGGAAGCGGCGTCCGTACTCCTGGTAGCTCGAAACCGCCGCCTGCAGGGCGCCGGCTTCGCGCTGCAGGTCGCCAATCCGTTCCAGGGCGTCCGGAGCGAGGGGATTGTCAGGTTCCAGAGAGACCACACGGAATCGAGCGATCGCCTGATCGCGTCTTCCCAACTGCGCCAGCGCACTGGCTTCCCAGAAGACCGGCGAGGTCGGCAGTGGCACGCCTTCGAACTCGTCGGCGATTCTCCGATAGGTCTGCGCCGCATCTTCATACCTGCCCGCGGAGTAGAACCAGTCGGCGCGCTTCATGAGAAGGCTGGCGGAGGCGGGTTTCCGGGGATTGGCCTGGATAAACCGTTCCGTGCGCTCGATTGCCTCGTCGATCTTTCCCTGGCGCAGGTAGGAATCCCACAGCCCCGTGACGGCGCCCTGCACCTGCTCAGAGTTCGGCCAGCGACGCAAGACGTCGTCGTACGCGGTGATCGCGTCGCTGAAGCGCCCGCTGTTGTAGTAGGCGTCGCCGAGGCCCAGTTGTGCCTCCGGGGCCTTCTCGCTCGACGGGTAGTGAAGCACGAGGTGGCGGTAAGCGTCGATCGCACCCGCATAGTCATCCATGCGCAGCCGCGACCATCCGATCATGTACCAGGCATCATCGGCAAGATCCGACTCGGCAAATCTCCGGGTCACCCGTTCGTACAGAGGGATGGCCTCCCGGAGACGTCCGGTCTGGAAAAGGCTCTGTGCGGCGTAATAGACCGCTCTCGGGTCCGAATTATTGATCTCGCTCGCTTCACGATAGGCCGCAAGAGCGCGGGTGAAGTTCGCCTGGTTGTAGTAGGAGTCGCCTATGCGCACCGCGGCGTCAGACTTGATTTGAGGATCCGTTGCGAGCGCTTTCGCGCGTTCGAAGGCTCGCGCGGCTTTTGCCCAGTCGCGGGTTTTGAACGCGCACCATCCGAGACCGTAGTACGCCTGCCCGACAAGGGCACTTTGAGCATAGCGATCAATCACGAGCTGGTAATTCGCCGCGGCGCCGGCGTAATCGCCCAGGGCGTACCGTGATTCGGCGATAAGGAAGTATGCGTCCGGGACGAGGGCATGTGAAGTCCAACGGCGTACCACCTGCGTGAGATCGTCAATGGCAAGCTGATACCGTCCCTGTTTGAAACGGGTGGAACCGCGCTGGAAAAAGGCGTTCGGGAGCAGTGAATGGGTCGGGTACGACCCGATGAACCGCGAGTAATAGACTTCCGCGCTGTCGGAGGCGCCTCGAGCCAGGGCTATTTCGCCCATCATGTACGTTGCCTGTGGACGAAGGTCGCTTCCGGGATAGTCGTACGTGATCTTGCGGAACGACCGTTCCGCTTCCTCGTATGCCATACGGTTGTACGCGAGCACGCCGAGTTCATAGAGGGCGTCGTCCGCGACATCAGAAGACGGATAACGCGTTGCCACGAGGGCGAAAATCCGTTCTGCCTCGGAGCGGTTGCCCAGGTCTTTCAGTACGATCGCTCTGCGAAACTCCGCGTTGGGAACGATCGCTGACTCTGGGAATTTCGATGTGACTTCCGCAAATGCCCGCTGCGCCTCCTGAAGGTTCCGTTCGTCCACGTACGTGAGGCCGATGGCGTACTGGGAGTGCGGTGCAAGGGAGGTGGAGCGGTATTCTGACGTAATGGTCTGGTAATACGTCCTCGCGCGGGCAAACTGGCGCAGCGCGCGATAGCTTTCGCCAAGGAGGTAGTTGGCGTTGGCGCGAAGCTGGGGATCCGAGAGCCGTGGAAGCGCCTGCGAGAGGGAGCTGACGGCCTCCTGATATCGTTTCTGCTGATACAGGCACTCCCCGAGTTTGAACCTGGCTTGCGATGCCAGCGCGCTTGAGGGATCGTTCTGGAGCATTCGCTGGTACGCGGAGATTGCTTCTTCGTAGTTTCCCTGTTTCTGACGCACCCATCCGAGGCTGTAGAGCGCGTGAGCAACGACTTTCCCGCTGCCCTGCGCAGCCTGTTCGTAACTGCGCGCCGCCGCTTCAAGCTGCCCGAGTTCAAAGCGCGCTTCGCCCAAAAACATCTCTGCTTCGTAGCGGAGATTGGATGACGGGTACGCCAGTAACAACCGGCTGAACGCGTCGGCAGCCTGCTGGTACCGCGCAAGGCGGAAAAGGCACTGGCCAATCCTGAACAGCGCATCGTCGTCGTGAGGAGATGCGCCGAACTCAATGCGGAAGCGTTCGAACTGCTCAAGCGCGGTGGCGTATCGCCCGCGATTGAAGTCGCAATCTGCGAGCATGAACCGGACATCCGCCCGGCGTGGACTGGCGGGGTATCGCGTCAGAAAGTCGCGCAACTGCCGTTCGGCGAGGTCGTAATCGCCCTGGTCATACAGGCGGCGCGCGAAGGTGTAGTCGTCGGCTTCTCTCCTGCTGACCGGCGTCTGCGCGAACAACGCAGGCCCGGGAAGCGAGAGCGCGATGATGACGAACACCAGACGGGAAATCGGGGCAGGAAGGCGAGGCATTTGCGGTCGGTTCGCTCCGTGTCCTGATCGCGGATAGGGACTAATGTGTTCAGCAATGATACGTCAGTTGCAAACTTCGGGCCAACTTGGGCAATTGCGTGCGACATTTCCGTGGCGGATCCGAACGAAGATCGTACCCATACTCCGCCGGGGAAATCGAGCACACGCGAGTTCCGTCCAGAACGGCCGGGGCGGCACGACAACAAGAACGTGCAATCTGCATACGCAGGTTGCACGTCTTTGTTCCACGGCAGGTGGCGATCGCCACGTCCCGTGACGGGTCATCTGTCGGGCCGGGCGAGGGCGCCTGTTTCCCGGGCAATCCGATCGAGGACACCGTTCACGAACCCTGCGGCCTTGTCTCCGCAGAATTCCCGTGCCAGATTGACGGCTTCGCTCAGGACGGCTCTGGGAGGAACGTCTTTCAGATCCCATTCCGCCAGCGCGAGCCGGATGATCACCTGTTCCACCCGCCCGACGCGTTCTATTTCCCAGTTTTCGCAGGCGGATGCCGCCATGCGTTCAAATTCGGGCCGCTTCTCCTCCGCGCGACGGCACAGGAGAAGCGCCCGTTCGCGTGATTGCTCCGCGATGTTTTCCTCATCACCCAGGTTCTGGACGATGTCGCTGATGTTGTCCCACGGCTGGCTCTGGAGCCAGTACAGCGTTTGCACCGCGATTTTGCGTGCCGCGTGGCGGCTTTCCCGCTTTACTCCGAGGTCGGTAGACATGCGAACAGGCTTGCCATTTCGATTGCTGCGAGGGCCGCATCGGCGCCTTTATTTCCCATTTTCGTGCCTGCGCGCTCAATTGCCTGCTCGACCGAGTCGGTAGTGAGAACGCCGAAGATCGTCGGAACGCCGGTTTCCAGACCCACCTGCGCGATCGCTTTTGCCGCTTCGTTGGCGACATAGTCGAAATGCGGCGTGGAGCCCCGGATAACGGCTCCGAGACAGATTATGGCGTTGTACGCGTTTGTTTTCGCCAAACGCCGCGCCGTGACACCGATTTCGAACGACCCGGGGACCCAGACGACGTCCACCTTGTCGAGGTCTCCGCCATGCCGCTTTATCGCGTCCAGGCATCCTGTGAGCAGGTGTTCGCTTATGAACGCGTTAAAGCGGCTTACAACAATCCCGAACCGATGTCCTTCGGCGCTCAGTTGGCCTTCGTATGTCATGGTTCCGTCCTTCTCAGAAGGGGAACAACTCTCGGTTGATTCGTCAGAGGATCCCAGTGATATGGGAGGCATTTCTTCGTTGGATTGGTTGTCGTCACTCATATTCCAGCAAGTGTCCTAATTTGGTGCGCTTGGTGTGGAGATACCGCTCGTTATGAGGATTCGGCGGGATCAGTATCGGTATCATCTCAACCACATCAAGCCCGTATCCTTCAATGCCCGCCCTTTTCGCCGGATTGTTGGTCATCAGGCGTACACTTTGAATGCCCAGGTCGCGCAGAATCTGTGCGCCGATGCCGTAGTCCCTGACATCCGGCGGAAACCCCAAAAACTGATTTGCCTGCACGGTGTCGAGCCCGATTTCCTGCAGGCTGTACGCATGGAGCTTGTTTTCCAGACCGATACCGCGTCCCTCCTGTCGCATGTAAACGACCGCGCCTCTGCCTTCGGCTTCAATTTTGCGAAGCGCCCACGCGAGCTGGGCTCCGCAATCGCATCGGGCGCTGCCGAATACGTCCCCCGTGAGACATTGAGAATGTACCCGCACAAGGACCGGGTCCTCCGTGCGGACGTCACCTTTCACAAGAGCGATATGGAATTCCTGGTCGAGCATGCTTTCGTAAAGGATAAGCAAAAAATCGCCGTATTCCGTCGGCATCTGCACTTCTTCAACGCGGCGGATGAGGCATTCGCTTCGGCGGCGGTGTTCGATCAGGTCTTTGATCGTAACGATTTTCAGTCCCATGCGTTTTGCCATCAGGACGAGTTCTGGAACACGCGCCATTGTGCCGTCTTCATTCAGGATTTCGCAGATTACACCGGCCGGGGTGTGGCCGGCGAGGCGCGCGAGATCAACCGCAGCCTCGGTATGCCCTGCGCGGCGCAAGACGCCGCCTTTTGCCGCGGCAAGAGGGAACACATGCCCGGGTTTGGCGAAATCCTGAGGTTTTGCGGCGGGATCGACGAACTTTCGAATGGTTGTCGCACGGTCACCCGCAGATATTCCGGTTGTTGTTCCGTGGACCGCATCAATGCTGACGGTGAAGGCGGTGCCGTGTGCCGCGGTGTTGTTGGGAGAGGGAACCATCAGTTCGAGGCCGAGTTGCTGTAAGCGGGATTGCTCGGCCGCGAGGCACACGAGCCCCCTGGCGTGCGTTACCATGAAATTGATTGCGTCCGGCGTTGCCATCTGCGCCGACATTACGAGGTCGCCTTCGTTCTCCCGGTCCTCGTCGTCCACTACAATGAGCATGCGGCCGGCACGCAATTCGTCCAGCGCTTCGCCAATTGTTGCAAAAGCCCCCGCTTCATCCACTGCTATCATGTGTCCATAAACCCCGCTTCGCGAAGAAGCGCCCCGACGTGCGTGTCGCTCGTTCTGCCTCCTGGAAATGCGCTTTCCAGCAGGCGGGAGACGTATTTCGCAAGAACATCAGTTTCGAGGTGCATTTCGTCGCCCGTCCGCCTGCCGCCCAGCGTTGTGTGTTCCAGAGTGAAGGGAATTACGGCCACCCCGAAGGACGCATCATTCACCGACGTGACTGTCAGACTCACGCCGTCGAGCGCCACGGATCCTTTCAGTGCGACCTGAGGGAGAAGACGGGGTGGCAACGAGCACCGGATTTCGATCGTATCCCCGAGGTTTTTTCGCTCAAGGAGCCGGACTACTCCGTCCACGTGCCCGAGAACCCAATGACCACCCAGCCGCGCCCCGACTTTGAGCGACCGTTCGATGTTCACCCGCCTTCCAGTCCGCCACGAACCGATGGTGGTGAGACGAAGTGTTTCCGCGACTGAATCGAACGTGAACGTATCCGCGGTCCGATCCGTAACAGTCTGGCATACACCTTCTACGGCGATGCTGTCCCCAAGGGCGACATCGTCCATCACTTCCCGGCAGGCGACTTCCGTGTGCTGAACGCCGCCGGACCGGATGACGCGGGTGACGGTTCCGACTGCTTCAACGATTCCGGTGAACATCAGCGTTCCGCTCCGCAAAGGCCGGTAATACAGAGATCGTTCCCGAAGCGCTCGACCTCGACTTCACGCAGGCGTATGGCCTGATCGAGCGTCTCGATCCCCAGGTCACCGACGGCCGGTAGACCTTCGCCAAGGATGATGGGGGCGATGAATACTGTCAGGCGGTTCGCCGCGCCGGCTTTCAGGAAGCTCGTCAGAGTGCGCGAGCCTCCTTCCACAAACACGCTCTGGAACCGTAATGCCGTCAGAGCCTCAAGGACAGCTTCAATCTCGAGCACGTCGCCATGTGACCTGACCGGCACCGCCTGAACATCATTTCTTTCCCACGCGGCGATGCGTTGCGGATCAGCCGATTCGGCACACAGGATCACGGTGTTTCCGGGCTCCACAAGTCGGGCAGTCGGCGAAAGGCGGAGATTCGGGTCCAGAACAACGTGGTACGGCTGATGGCCTTCCACCATCCGGACCGTGAGCCGGGGATCGTCGGCCAGCGCAGTCCCGACGCCTATCAACACCGCATCGTGCCAGGAACGCAACCGGTGAGCGTGCGTGCGCGCTACCTCACCGGTGATCCACCGGGAATTGCCGGTCGATGTTGCCACGCGTCCGTCAAGGCTCTGCGCCCATTTGAGTGTCAACCAGGGTGTTCCGGTCGTTTTCCAGTGGAGGAAGTGTTCGTTCAGTCTGCGGGCTTCGCGCTCGCGCAGGCCCACCTGAACGTCGATACCGGCCTTTCGCAGCATTTCAATGCCACGACCGTTCACTCGCTCGTCCGGGTCGATGTGAGAACAGACCAGGCGTGTTATGCCCGCAGCGATGATCCGGTCCGTACACGGCGGAGTGCGCCCGTGATGGGAGCAAGGTTCGAGGTTGACGTACATCGTTGCACCCCGGGCGGCTTCGCCAGCTTCGTCCAAAGCAACGACTTCCGCGTGTGCGAGGCCCGCCTGCCGATGGTACCCCCGGCCGATGATGGTGCCTTCCTTGACGACAACTGCGCCTACCATCGGATTCGGGGAGGTGTATCCTCTCCCCTTCGCCGCCAGCGCAAGGGCTTCGTCCATGAAGCGGGCTTCCTTCCGCTCTCGCAGACGCACGCCGCGAGAGCCGACTCGCGTAGCCGATCGGGATGAATTCATCATAAGTGCGGATTCCGTAAGGCGAACTCGCTTACCGGGCAACCGTATATTTTTACAGGCCAAGGACGTGAAAACCGGTTATGCGCACAGATTTGGGGGCAACACGGCGCTGAAGGGCACCAAAGGGGGGTATACCGGTGACGGAAGCACGAGTACCGCCACGTTCGTGTTCCCCTCCCATCCGGACTATTACCGTCGGCACCGGAATCGAACCGGTTCGGACTGCCGTCAGCACGAATACTGCTCGACAGCTTTGCGGGCTTTCACCGCCGGTCAGGAATTGCGCCCTTCCCCGGAGAACCTGTTACAACGTGGTATAAAACGTACCGACTGCACATGTGAGCGTCAACGTGCGCATGATTGAAGCCGGGTTTGATCTGGTGTGGCTTTGCGGGATGAGCCGGGAGCTGGAAACAACCTTCGCCGGCCGCAATGTTACTCTGTACCGCCATCGGACGCGGCCGGCATGCCTTCTTGACGCCGGAGGCGCCAGAGTCTGCGTCGCTGATCTTACCCCCGGTTCGAGCCGTATTCAGAGTGAATACCCGCCTGTGCGGGAAGACTGGCGGCAGTGGGGCGCCAGACGAACTGAAGGCTTTGCGGTTGAACGCGTCCACGTGCGTGACGGAGACCGAGTAATCTCAATCCACCTCGTATGGAGAAGCCGTATCGGAGATGAGGAACGAACCGAGCTGATCTGGGAACTTGGCGGGTTACGAACCAACGCAATTCTTGTTTCGTCGGAGGGAACGGTACTGGACGCACTGCGTCCGGTGAGCGAGCGGGTGAATCGAGTCCGGACGGTATTGCCGGGAAGACCCTATGTGCCACCGCCAGTCGGAGGGCGACAGCGTCTGGATGAACCGTGGATCTGGGAGACGCAAGGCGGCCCTCTCACGGTATTCGAATTCCTCGCCAAGGGGTTCCTCGCTTCAGGCGCGTTTCTCGCTGACGAGCTTCTGACGCGGTGCGGCGTTGACGGCGCTTTGCCGGTGGCGCAATGCGGCCATGAAACGCGCGTGCGCATCGAGTCGGAGTTCCGCCACCTGCTTGCGGACCCGTCGCCGCATCTTCTTCTTGACGAGAGCGGCGAACCGGTGGGTTATTGCGGGTACTTCCCGACGCACGTGCCTCCCAAGCGGGTTGTGCCTGCCGGTTCTTTCTGCGAGGCGGCCACACGGACATGGCGTGCGCGCCAGAAGTCGCAACCGGACGGCGATTCGATTCCCGTCCAACTTGCTGAGTGGCGCGGAGAACTCAGAAAGCTCCTCCGCCAGAGGGATAACCTCCGCGGAGACGCGGCCCGCGCCGAACAGGCAGGCGAAATGCGCAGACTCGCTGATCTGATCATGGCAAATCTGAGTGACATTCCGGAGGGCACCGGAGAAGTTACGCTCAGGGACTGGTTCCGGGATTCCGGCGCCACCGTTCGAGTCAGGCTTGATCCGACGCGCAATGCCGCCTTGCAGGCGGAGCAGTTGTACCGCCGGGCGAAACGGCTCCAGAACGGTCTCCCGCTCATCACCGCCCGGTTGAGAAAAACCGAACTCGCGATCAACAGCCTGGAAAAACGAATTCGGGAAGCCGAAGACACGGCCGGCGGCTCGAATGGCCAGCGTGTGCGGAGACATCAGATGCAGGGGATGTCTGACGAAGGAGCGAGGAAGCAGCCCTTTCACGGGATTCGGCCGCGCCGGTACCGCACGCGGGACGGCGGATGGCTTGTTCTGGTCGGCAGAAATGACGACGAAAACGATGTGCTCTCGCTCAAAGTCGCCGCGCCGGATGACCTCTGGTTCCACGCGCAGGGATGCCCCGGGTCTCATGTGGTACTGAAAAAAGAAGGGCGCAAAGAACAACCGGGCAGACAAGCTATTGCCGAAGCGGCGGCTGTTGCCGCATATTGGAGCAAGGCCCGCGGCTCATCGAAAGTGGGGGTGAGCTATACGCTGGGGAAGTATGTCACGAAGCCGAGGGGCTCACCGCCCGGGACGGTCATGATCCGGCATGAGAAACTCATAACCGTTCCGCCGGCTTTGCTGCCGCTGGCGGACGAGGCGCAAGAAGCCATCCAATGACGGCCCGCAGAATCGTGTTCGCCCTCTTTCGCGCGGTAGGTGTCCTTGCGGCGCTGCTCGTTATTGCGGCGACGCTCGGGTACCTCTTTGTGACGAGTCCCATCGGCACCCGCTGGGACTCGTCACAAAGA
>Ga0116176_10000542_pt1 | contig 30942 bp, 31 predicted proteins | sample AD_STIC08_MetaG_FD_89803 | JGI IMG/M metagenome (GOLD analysis project Ga0116176, IMG submission 89803) | Active sludge microbial communities of municipal wastewater-treating anaerobic digesters from USA - AD_STIC08_MetaG | ecosystem: Engineered > Bioreactor > Anaerobic > Digestate | place: USA...
CCGACGACGGCTCGCAGACCGGCTTCGACGGCACCGCCGCCACGAGCAACGCCGCCGCCACCGTCACCGGCATCACGACGCTGGACGTGTCCACCTACTCGGGCGCCGACCTCGCGCTGAAGCAGGTCGACAGCGCCCTGGACCAGGTCAACAGCGCCCGCGCGACGCTCGGCGCACTGCAAAGCCGCTTCGAGAGTGCCATCGCCAACATCCAGGTGACCGCCGAGAACGTGTCGGCCGCCCGCGGCCGGATCATGGACGCCGACTTCGCGGCGGAAACCGCGAACATGTCGCGCGCCCAGATCCTGCAGCAGGCCGGCACCGCCATGGTCGCCCAGGCCAACCAGCTGCCCCAGCAAGTGCTGCAACTGCTCAAGGGCTGAGCCCGCGCGTGACGGCCCGGAAGGGCCGGCACGGCTGGCGAAGGACAGCCCGCGATGCCACGCGGGCGGGCTGGGAGGCCCTGGCAGACCAGCCCGGCAGGGCCTGCGCAGCGCCCGACGGGCAGGCGATCCGCCGAGGGTCGCCTGCCCTTCTTCCTTGGGGCTCAAGTCCGTCGGGCGTGGGTCGATAAGCCGTTCACAGCAGGAGCCTTGCCATGACCATTTCATCCGCCGGTGTCGGCAGCGGCCTGGACGTCGCCTCGATCATCAGTCAGCTCATGGCCGTCGAGAAGCGGCCGTTGACGCAGATGCAGACGCAGGCGTCCGAGGTCCAGACCCGGCTGTCGGTCTACGGCGTGCTGCAGTCGCGCCTGACCAGCGTGGGCGACCTGGCGCAGAAGCTCGGCGATCCGCTCGCCTGGAAGCGCACCACGTCGAGCTCGAGCAACGAGGCGGCGGTCAGCGTGAGCTCGACCGACGCGGCCGCGGCGACCTCGCTGCAGGTCGAGGTGAGCCAGCTCGCCCAGGCGCAGTCGGTGTCGACCGCGGCGTTCACCTCGGCGAACGCGGCCGTGGGCACCGGCACGCTGCACATCGAGCTCGGCAGCTGGAGCGCGAACTTCGGCGCCTTCACGGCCAAGCCCTCGACCACCGCGCTCGACATCGAGATCGGCTCCGGCGAGCAGACGCTGGCCGGCGTGCGCGACAAGATCAACGCCGCCAACGCCGGCGTCACCGCGACCATCCTGAACGACGCCTCGGGCGCACGCCTGGTGCTGCGCTCGACGGACACCGGCGCGGTCAACGGCTTCCGCCTGACGGTCGACGACCTCAGCGACGCGAGCAACACCGACGGCAACGGCCTGTCGGCACTGGCCTTCAACCCGCCGGTGGGCACGGTGACCAGCGGCAACCAGCGCGGCCTGAACCTGACGGGCCTGGTGAACGGCGCGCCGGTCTCGTCGGCCTCGAACACGCTGGCCGACATCGTCGACGGCGTCACCGTCACCGCCAACACCGTGACCAGCGGACCGGTCGCCCTGAGCGTCAAGGCCGACACCGAGAACTTCAAATCGCAGATCCAGCAGTTCGTCGCGGCCTACAACGACACGATGAAGCTGATGCGCGAGCAGACGCAGTACAACGCCGACACCAAGACGGCGGCCACGCTGCAGGGCGACCGCGTGGCCGTCGGACTGCAGAACCAGTTGCGCTCGCTGGTGAGCGCGAGCACGACGGCATCGACGAAGTTCACGCGGCTGTCCGACATCGGCCTGGAGCAGCAGCGCGACGGCAGCCTCAAGATCAACGACACCAAGCTCGCGGCCGCGCTCAAGGACCTGCCCGAGCTGACCAAGATGATGTCGAACGTGGACGCGACCAACGCGGCCAACTCGGGCCTGGCGCGCCGCTTCGACGCGCTGGCCGACAGCAACACCTCGACCGACGGCGCGCTCACCACCCACCAGGCCGGCCTGAAGCAGCGCCTGGAGCGCAACCAGGACGAGCAGGACCGCTTCAGCGACCGGCTGACCGCGATCGAGGCGCGCCTGCGCGCGCAGTACACCGCGCTCGACACCAAGATGAGCCAGCTCAACGGCCTGAGCACCTACATGTCGCAGCAGATCGCGCAGTGGAACAAGGCCAACTCCGGCAGCTGAGCGGCCCGCGCGCGCCCTGCCCCGGAAGCCCCTGCATTTCGGCCCTTCGGCGGCATAAAGTCCCCCCCGGCGCCCGCCGATAACCCTTGCAGGACAGGACATCAGCATGCAGGAGCGCCACACCATGTTTGCACCGTTTCGCACCTTCGCCAGCACCTACAGCCGCGTCGGCGTGGAGACCGGCGTCACCGAAGCCAGCCCGCACCGTCTGGTGGCGATGCTGTTCGACGGCGCCATCGAATCCATCCACCAGGCCCGCGGGGCGCTCGCCTCGCGCGACATCGCCGCCAAGGGCCAGGCCATCGGCAAGGCCGTGCGCATCGTCGACGAAGGCCTGAAGGGCGGCCTCGACCGCGGCGCCGGCGGCCAGCTGGCCACCGACCTGAGTGCGCTGTACGACTACCTGCTGCGCCGCCTGACCGAGGCGAACCTGCGCAACGACGACGCGGCGCTGGCCGAATGCTCGACCCTGCTCGACTCGGTGCGCCAGGGCTGGAACGGCATCGCCACGCAGGCCCACTGAACCATGCACAGCGCCATGCAAACCGCCCCCCATTCGCCGAAGACCGACATGACCGCTTCGCTGCTGCAGTACTACGAAGCCATCGAGCAGGCCAGCCAGGACATGCTCGAGGCCGCCCGCACCGGCGACTGGGACCGGGTCGTCAAGCTCGAAGGCGCCTGCGCGCTGCTGATCTCGCAGCTCAAGCATGCCGCCTCCAGGCGCACGCTGGGCGCCGAAGAGGCGCAGCTGAAGTCGCGCATCATGCAGCGCATCCTGATCAACGACGCCGAGATCCGCAACCTCGCCGAACCCTGGCTCGACCAGCTCGACGAGCTGCTCGCCGGCCGCCCGAAATCGCTGCACTGACACCGGAGGTCGACGCCGTGGAAACCCAGCCGATGCCGCTGGACGACCTCGCCGGGAGTCACGGCGGGCTCGACGAGTTCCGGATCAGCGCGCCGCGCGAGATCGTGGCGATGCTGCGCCAGCTGGTCGACGGCGCGGTCTTCGTCCACCTCAACGCCAGCAACGGCCAGGTGCTGACGACGACGCTGTGGGCCATCGACACCGACCGCGGCACGCTGTCGTTCGCCGCCGATGCCGACGACCCGGCCACGCTGGCCCTGCTCGAATGCGAGGAGGCGGTGGTCGTGGCCTACCTGGACAGCATCAAGCTCCAGTTCGACGTGAACGCGCTCGTGCAGGTGCGCGGCCGCACCGGCAGCGCCATCACCACGCCGATGCCGCGCGTGCTGTACCGCTTCCAGCGCCGCAACGCCTTCCGCGTGCGTCCGCTGCTGCGCAGCGCCCCGGCGGCGCGCGTGCGCCACCCCGAGATCGCCGAGATGGGCCTGGCGCTGCGCGTCATCGACGTGAGCATCGGCGGCTGCGCGCTGTTCCTGCCCGAGGACGTGCCGCCGCTGCAGGCGGGCGTGCGCATGAACCAGGTGCTGATCGAGCTCGACGCCGACACCCGCCTCGTCGTCGACCTGCAGCTCCAGCACGTCACCTCGATCAATCCCGATTCGAGGGGCGTGCGCCTGGGCTGCGAGTTCGTGCGCCCCAGCGGCGATGCGCTGCGCACGCTGCAGCGCTTCATCGACCAGACGCAGAAGCGCCGCCGCCTGATGGCGCTGGACTGAGCGGGCGGGCTCCACGCCCGCCTCAGTGCACAACCGGATACACGCGAGGGGCCGCGCGGCCCTCAAGTTCTGCCGTGGCCTGCCGATGTACCGGGGACGAAGCACCTTCCGCCCCGGTCACAGGAGCGTCACATGAGCATCAATGGAATCCCCGGTGCAGGAAAAGCGACCCTGCAGCTTGCCGCACACCCTTCCTCGGCGGCGTCCCCGACCGCGTCGCGCGACGCGGCGTCGGCGTTGACGCCGGAAGTCGACGAGGTCACGAACCAGCCGCTGCCGCCACGCTTTCCGTGGCTCAGCCGGCTGTCGCACCAGCTCGAGAAGGCCTCGAACCAGCCCTCGCCGTTCGCATCGGCGCCGCTGCTGGGCGACCACCTCGACCGCTCGGTCTGAGGCCCGCGCGAGCGGCCGCCGGGTGCGACATCCGTCACACCTGCATGTTCATGATGTCGCTGTAGGCCTGCACCAGCCGGTTGCGCACCTGCAGCGTGGCCTGGAAGCCGATCTGCGCCTTCTGCATCGCGACCATCGTCTGCTCGAGGCTGACCGTCGGGTTGTCCATCTGCAACTCGCGCTGCATTCGCGTGGCGTCGTCCTGGCTGCGGCTGACCGAGCCGAGCGCCTGCGTCAGCGCCTGCTGGAAGCCCGCACCCGCCGGCCCCTGGGCCTCGCGCACCGGCTGCCCCTGCACGGTCAGGCCGGCGCGGGCCACGGCCGAGGCGAAGTCGAAGGGCTTGAGGTTGACGTTCATCGCAGCGTGCTCTCGGACGCAGCGGGCACGGACCCGCACGGTGGGAATGGGCTGAATCCTAGCCCTCGCCCCGGCGCGGAGCGCGCCGAACAGGCGCCCCTTTTCCGGGCTGTTCGGCGCATGGCGGACACCGTGCGTTACGAATAATCGACGCCATCGGGAGCCCTGTCGCCCCTGCGGTACACCTCACAGCCCATGGACAACGCCGTCGCCCTTCCCAACGCCCTGCCCCTGGCCCAGCCCGCCGGCTTCGGCGCGCGCATCGCGGCCATGCCGGCGAAGGCGAAGTTCAGCTTCGCGCTGGGCGTGGCGGCACTGGCCGCGGTCGTGATCGCGATGACGATGTGGAGCAGCCAGGGCGACTACAAGGTGCTCTATGCCAACCTGTCCGACAAGGACGGCGGCGCCATCATCGCCGCGCTGTCGCAGATGAACGTGCCGTACCGGCACGCCGACGGCGGCAGCGCGATCCTGGTGCCGGCCTCGAAGGTGCACGACGCGCGCCTGAAGCTCGCCTCGGCCGGCCTGCCCAAGGGCTCGGTCGTCGGCTTCGAGCTGATGGACGGCGCGCGTTTCGGCCAGACGCAGTTCCAGGAGCGCCTGACCTTCCAGCGCGGGCTCGAGGGCGAGCTGACCCGCTCGATCACCGCGATGGCCGCGGTGCAGAACGCGCGCGTGCACCTGGCGCTGCCCAACCAGAACGGCTTCTTCCGCGAACAGCAGAAGCCCAGCGCCTCGGTGATGCTCAGCCTGTATCCGGGCCGCACGCTGGACCGCGCGCAGATTGCCGGCATCGTGCACCTGGTGTCGTCGAGCGTGCCCGAGATGAGCCCGAAGGCGGTGAGCGTGCTCGACCAGACCGGCGCACTGCTCAGCGGCGGTGCCGACACCGCCCAGGCCGGCCTCGACGCCACCCAGCTGCAGTACGTGCAGCAGGTCGAGGCGAACTACAACAAGCGGATCTTCGACCTGCTCGAGCCGCTGGTCGGGCGCGACAACCTGCGCGCGAGCGTCACCGCCGACCTCGACTTCTCGCAGACCGAAGCCACGGCCGAGGAGTTCCAGCCGAACCAGGGCGCGAACGCGAGCATCTCGATCCGCAGCCAGCAGACCACCGAGCAGAACGGCAGCGGCGCGGCCACGCCCGCCGGCGTGCCCGGCGCCGCGTCGAACCAGCCGCCGCTGGCCGCGACCGCGCCGCTGACCGGCGCTTCGCAGCCGCTGCAGGCCGCCCAGGGCGGCACCACCGGCGGCAACAGCCGGCGCGACTCGGTGACGAACTACGAGGTCGACAAGACCGTGCGCGTGACGCGCAACGCCACCGGCACCGTCAAGCGCCTGAACGCCGCGGTGGTCGTGAACCACCGCTCGGTAACCGACGCGAAGGGCAAGACCACGCAGGTGGCGCTGTCGCCCGAGGAGATCGACAAGCTCACCGCGCTGGTCCAGGAAGGCATCGGCTTCAGCAAGGACCGCGGCGACTCGGTGAAGGTGATCAACGCGCCGTTCAAGGTCGAGCAGGTCAAGGAGGTCGAGCTGCCGCTGTGGAAGCAGCCCGAGGTGATCGACCTGCTGCGCTCGTTCGCCGCACCCGGCGCGCTGGCGGTGGTGGCGCTGCTGGTGTTCTTCGGCATGATCCGGCCCGCGGTCAAGGCGGCGCTGGCCCCGCCGCCCGCGCCGGAGCCGGGCAGCCAGGTCGCCGAGGTCGTCGACGGCGATGCCGCGCTGCCGTCGCCGACCCTTCCCGCGATCGAGGCCCCCAAGACCCACGAGCACCTCGACAACGCGCGCAACCTGGCCAAGACCAACCCGGCGGCCGTGGCCGGCATCGTGCGCGGCTGGGTCAACGGCGAAGCCGCCTGACGCCGCCGCGTCGCACCTCCTGCAAGCACCCCCATGGACGAACAAGGCCTCGAAAACGCGGCGATCCTGCTGATGTCGCTCGGCGAGGAGGAGGCCGCCGAGGTCTTCAAGCACCTCTCGCCGAAGGAGGTGCAGAGCCTGGGCGAGACCATCGCCAAGATGAAGACCGTGCCACGCGAGAAGGTCGAGTCGGTGCTCGACAAGTTCTCGTCGGTCGCGGCCGAGCAGAGCATGCTCGTCACCGACACCGACGAGTACGTCAAGTCCGTGCTGCGCAAGGCGCTGGGCGACGACAAGGCGAACCTGCTGATCGACCGCATCCTCCAGGGCAACGACGTCACCGGCATCGAGAGCCTGAAGTGGATGGACCCGGGCTCGGTGGCCGAGCTGCTGCGCAACGAGCACCCGCAGATCGTCGCGGCGATCCTGGTGCACCTGGACTTCGACCAGGCCAGCTCGGTGCTGAAGCTCTTCCCGGAGCGCCAGCGCAACGAGGTGCTGGTGCGCATCGCCACGCTGGACGGCATCCAGCCCGCGGCGCTGAAGGACCTGAACGAGGTGATGTGCAAGGTGCTCGCCGGCGGCGACAAGCTGCGCAAGTCGTCGCTGGGCGGCGTGAAGACCGCCGCCGAGATGATCAACCTGCTCGGCACGAGCGTCGAGACGGCGGTGCTGGACTACATCCGCGAGACCGACAACGAGCTGGCGCAGAAGATCATGGACAACATGTTCACCTTCGACGATCTCGAGAAGATCGACGACAAGGGCATCCAGGCGCTGCTGAAGGAAGTGCAGAGCGAGTCGCTGGTGATCGCGCTGAAGGGCGCCACGCCGGAGATGCGCGACAAGGTCTTCCGCAACATGAGCAGCCGCGCCGCCGAGACGCTGAAGGAAGACCTCGAATCGCGCGGCCCGGTGCGCGTCAGCGAGGTCGAGGCCGAGCAGAAGGAAATGCTCAAGACCGTGCGCCGCCTCGTCGACGAGGGCCAGATCGTGCTGGCCAGCGGCAGCGCCGACGAATTCCTGTGAGCGCCATGAACCACCCCCGCGACCGCATCCGCAACGTGCCGCCGCCGCCGGGCGCGAAGGCCGGCACCGTCTACAGCCGTTTCATCCCGCGCGAGGAACTCGACTCCTTCGCGGCCTGGAACCCGCAGTCGCTGTCGGGCGCGCCCGATTCCGGCCCCGGCGTGCAGCGCAGCTCGCCGGCCGAGCCGGCGAAGTCGCCCGAACAGGAACTCGCCGAGCACCTGCACGCGGCGCGCCAGGGCGGCTACCAGGACGGCTACCGCGACGGACTCGCGGCGCTGGAGAGCTTCCGCCAGACCTACGCGCAGCAGGTCAGCGCCCAGATGGGCACGCTGGTCCAGGCCTATGGCGCGCAGATGGACGCGCTGCAGCAGCAGATGGCCAGCGCGCTGGCGGTCACCGCGGCGCAGCTCGCGCGGGCCATCGTGCGCGACGAACTCGCGGCGCGGCCCGAGCTGATCCAGGGCGTGGCCCACGAGGCGATCGAGGCGCTGCTGCTGAGCGCGCGCCACGTGACGCTGCGCGTGCATCCCGACGACCAGGCGCTGGTGGCGCAGGGCGCCGCCGAGGCGCTGGCCGCGCGCGGCGCGCGCCTGCTGGCCGACCCCACGCTCGAGCGCGGCGGCTGCGTGATCGAGTCCGACATCGGCGTCGTCGACGCGAGCCTCGGCTCGCGCTGGCGCCGCGCCACCGCGGCGGTGGGCGTCGACAGGCCCTGGGCGGGCGACGACGGCGCCGCGGAGCCGCTCGAATGATGTCGTCGAGCGTCGAGAACAAGGTGCTGGCCTGCGGCGAGCACTGGCGCCGCTTTCTCGGCGACCTGCAGCGCTTCTCGGCCGAGGCGGTGCCGCTGGAGTCGCAGGGCCGGCTGGTGCGCGTGGCCGGCCTGGTGCTCGAGGCCGCCGGCCTGCGCGTGCCGGTGGGATCGCTGTGCGAGATCCACCCGGCCGGCGCCCCCGAGGGGCAGCCGCCGGTGCTGGCCGAGGTCGTCGGCTTCAACGGCGACCGCGCCTGGCTGATGCCCACCGGCGACGTGCACGGCCTGGCCAGCGGCGCGCGCGTGATCCCGCGGCCCACGCCGGTGGTGCCGCTCAAGCTCGGCGCCGCCGCGCACCCCTGGCGCCGCGGCGAGGACCGCACGCTGCACCTGCCGGTGGGCGACGGCCTGCTCGGCCGCGTGATCGACTCGCACGGCCACCCGCTGGACCGCAAGGGCCCGATCGAGCACGTGCACAACGAGCCGCTGATCCGCCGTGCGATCAACGCGATGGACCGCGAGCCGGTGCGCCGCCCGCTGGACACCGGCGTGCGCGCGATCAACGCGATGCTCACCGTCGGCCGCGGCCAGCGCATCGGCCTGTTCGCCGGCACCGGCGTCGGCAAGTCGGTGCTGCTGGGCATGATGGCGCGCTACACCGCGGCCGACGTGATCGTCGTCGGGCTGATCGGCGAACGCGGCCGCGAAGTCAAGGAATTCATCGACGACATCCTCGGCGAGCCGGGCCTGCGCCGCAGCGTCGTCGTCGCCGCGCCGGCCGACGCGCCGCCGCTGGTGCGCATGCAGGGCGCGAACTACGCCACCGCGATCGCCGAGCACTTCCGCGACCGCGGGCTGAACGTGCTGCTGCTGATGGACTCGCTGACGCGCTACGCGATGGCGCAGCGCGAGATCGCGCTGGCCATCGGCGAGCCGCCGGCCACCAAGGGCTACCCGCCGAGCTGCTTCGCGAAGCTGCCACAGCTCGTCGAGCGCAGCGGCAACGGCGTGGCCGGCGGCGGCTCGATCACCGCCTTCTACACCGTGCTCAGCGAGGGCGACGACCAGCAGGACCCGATCGCCGACGCCGCGCGCGGCATCCTCGACGGCCACATCGTGCTGTCGCGCGAGCTCGCCGAGGCGGGCCACTACCCCGCCATCGACATCGAGAAGTCGATCTCGCGCGTGATGAACGCGGTGGTGCCGCCCGAGCACGTCGACGCGGCGCGGCGCTTCCGCCAGCTGCACGCCAAGTTCAACAAGGCGCGCGACCTGATCCAGCTCGGCGCCTACGCGCCCGGGCACGACGCCGAACTCGACACCGCGGTGCGCCAGCACGGCGCGATGAACGCGCTGCTGCAGCAGGACATGCACCAGCCCGCCGCGCTGAAGGCGAGCCTGCAGCAGCTGCGCGCCGTCACCGGCGCCTGAAGGACCCCTCGCCCATGACCGAACTGAAGCCGCTGATGACGCTGCTGGCCCAGGCCGAGCAGGAGCGCGACGCCGCCCTCGCCCGGCACCGAGGTGCCCAGGCGACGCACGACGCGGCCACGCGCCAGGCCGAGCAGCTGCTCGTCTACCGGCGCGACTACGAGCAGCGCTGGAACGAGCAGTTCCGCCAGTCCGGCGCGATCGAGGTGCTGCACTGCTACCAGGGCTTCATGCAGCGCCTGAGCGCGGCGGTCGAGCAGCAGGCGCGCGCCACGCAGCAGGCCGCCGTGCAGGTCGAACGGGCCCAGGTCGTGGTGCGCGAGCACGAGCTGCGCGTGGCCTCGGTGCGCAAGCTGATCGAGCGCCGCGTCGACGAGCACCGGCGGCTCGGCGAGCGCCTCGACCAGAAGCGTTCCGACGAGTTCGCGATGCGTGCCTCGCGCAACCGCCCGGCCTTCGGCCAGCCGACCACCTACTGAGCCTGCCGCCCATGATCGCCTCGCCCGGCTTCGCGCCCGACCCCAGCGCCCTCGGCACCGCGGTCGCCGCGCCTCGGCCCGGCCCCGCGGCCGCCGAGCGTGGTCCCGGCTTCGCCGCCCTGCTGCACCAGACGCAGCTGAAGGTCGCCCCGGCGCCGGCCGCCGCCCCCGCGCCGGCCGAGCCGCCGGCGAACGGCGACGAGACGGGCACGGCGTCGAAGCCGACGCCGCCCGACCGCCCGCGCGGCGTGCCGCGGCCGGTCCCGCGCAGCGCCGCCGCGTCGCCCGGCCGGGCGGGCGAGCCGGACCCGGTGGTGGACCGGCTCGACCGCGACGCGGCCGACGAAGCCAGCGACGCGACGACCGACCCGTCGCTGGCGCCGGGGGTCGGCGCGCCGCCGGCGCCCACCACCACGACGGCGGCCGGCGTCACGGCGCCGGCGTGTCCGGTGCCCGTCGCGCAGGCGCCGGACGCGACGGCGGCCGGCGTCGACCTCGAGGCCGGTGCCGTCGGTCCCGGCACGCCCCGGGGCCGGGCGCCGACCGACACCGCGGCACGCCAGGCGCGCGTCGCCGAAGCGGCCGACACGAAACACGCCGACGCCGTCGCGCTCGCCGCGGAGCTGCCCGGCCCGGCGGGCGCCTTTGCCCGCCAGCTCGAAGCGCTCCAGGCCGACGCGGCGTCTGCCGCCGAGCCGCGGCTGCCCCCGGCCGAGGCGGCGGCGACCCCGGCGCCGGCTGCCGCCGCGCTGGCCGGCACGCCCGCCCCGGCGGTCCGCGAGGCCTCGGCGCCGGTGACGGTGGCCCTGCCGACGCCGGCGGCGTCACCCGAGTTTCCGCAGGCGCTGGGCGTGCAGGTCAGCCTGCTCGCCCGGGACGGCGTGCAGCACGCCGAACTGCACCTGAACCCGGCCGAGACCGGGCCGGTCTCGGTGCAGATCGTCGTCGACGGCACGCAGGCGCGAGTCGATTTCGGCGCCGACCTGGCGAGCACGCGCCAGGCCATCGAGGCCAGCCTGCCCGGACTGGCGGCGGCGCTGCGCGACGCCGGCCTGACGCTGTCGGGCGGCGGCGTGTCGCAGCACGCACGCGGCCGGGGCGACCCGGGCGGCGACGGCCGCCGCGGCGGCCCGGAGCGTCGCGTCGGTGCGGCGGCGGCGGCCGCCGACGGCGAGGCCCCGGCGCGCACGCTGCGCCTGCCCGGGCGCATCGGCGGACTCGACCTGTACGCCTGAGAAGGTATGAGAGAACCCAAGGTGCCCGCGCCGGGGTGGCCAAGGGGTGTGGGCCAGGCGCGGCGCGCAGCCGATGTCGCGGACCTCGGCAAGCGGCGCAACGCCGCCCACGGCCCTTGGGTACCCCGGCCCGAAGGGTTGCCCCCGGGAAGGCGCCCCCACGGCGTTGCAAATGCTCGACGGGTCGATGGACCTGTCTGTGCTTTGCGCCTTGTCGGGGCGCCTTCTCGGGGGCAACGCGGGCATCTTGGGTTCTTTCACACCTTCTGAGGGCTGGCCCCGGTGGCGGGGTTCTGGGTCGCGAAAGGCCCGCTTATCGACGCATCGACCGGGGGGGGCCGCTTCGACAATGGTCTTCATGCCGGCTGAACGTGCGCGCCCCGGGCGCGCGCGCCGCCCGCCCCCGAAGGAGAAGCGATGTCCGCCGCCGCCCCCACTGCCGATGCTGCCCCGCCCGCCAAGGCCGGCAAGAAGAAGCTCATCATCCTCGTCGCCGCCGCCCTGCTCGTGCTCGGCGGCGGCGGCGGTGGCGCCTTCGTCTACATGAAGAAGAAGGCCGCGGCGGAAGCCGAGGCCGCGGCCGACGAGGGCGACGCCCCCGCCGGCGCGCACGCCGCGCACAAGGCCGACCCGGCGCATCCGCCGACCTTCGTGCCGCTGGAGCCCTTCGTCGTGAACCTGGCCGACAAGGAGGTCGACAAGTACGCCCAGATCGGCATCACGCTCGAGGTCGACGACCCGAAGTTCGCCGATCAGATGAAGGCCTACATGCCGGCGATCCGCAACGGCATCCTGATGGTGCTGGCGCACAAGTCCTCGCAGGAGCTGCTGGTGCGCGAAGGCAAGGAGAAGCTCGCCGGCGAGATCATGCGCGAGGCCGTGCGCCCGATGGGCATCGAGATCGAGGCCGACGACGAGGCCGACGCGCACGCCGCGCCCGCCGACGACGAGGAAGAGGACGCGAAGCCCAAGGCGAAGAAGAAAAAGAAGAAGAAGGCTGCCGAGCACAACCCGGTGCAGCGCGTCCACTTCTCGAACTTCATCATCCAGTGACGACGGGCCTGCGAGGCGCAGCATGAGCCAACAGATCCTGTCGCAGGACGAGGTCGATGCCCTGTTGCAGGGCATCACCGGCGAGAGCCAGAAGCTCGACCACGAAGAGGAAGAGACCGGCGGCATCCGCGACTACAACATCGCGAGCCAGGAGCGCATCGTCCGTGGGCGCATGCCCACGATGGAGATCATCAACGAACGCTTCGCGCGCAACATCCGCATCGGGCTGTTCAACTTCATCCGCAAGAGCCCCGAGATCTCGATCGGCGCGATCAAGGTGCAGAAGTACAGCGCCTTCCTGCGCGAGATCGTCGTGCCGACGAACTTCAACATCGTCAGCGTGCGGCCGCTGCGCGGCTCCGGGCTGATCATCTGCGAGCCGACCGTGGTGTTCGCGGTGATCGACGCGCTGTTCGGCGGCGCGGGCAAGTTCCACACCCGCATCGAGGGGCGCGACTTCTCGCCCACCGAGCAGCGCATCATCATGCGGCTGGTCGAGGTGATCACCTCCGAATACAAGAAGGCCTGGCAGGGCATCTACCCGCTGGAGCTCGACTACCAGCGCTCGGAGATGCAGCCGCAGTTCGCCAACGTGGCCACGCCCAGCGAGATCGTCGTGGCGACCTCGTTCACGCTCGAGATCGGCGACACCAGCGGCTCGGTGCACTTCTGCATCCCGTACGCGACGCTCGAGCCGATCCGCGACGTGCTCTATTCGAGCATGCAGGGCGACAGCAACGAGCCCGACCGCCGCTGGGTCAACCTGATGAAGCAGCAGATCCAGTCCGCCGAGGTCGACCTCGTCGCCGAGCTCGCGCAGGCCCCGGCCACCGTCGAGCAGCTGCTGTCGTTCAAGCCCGGGGACTTCATCGAGCTCGACCTGCGCAAGGCCATCCTGGCCAAGGTCGCGGGCGTGCCGGTGTTCGAGTGCCAGTACGGCACCAGCAACGGCAAGTACGCACTCAAGATCGACCAAACGTTGACCGGCTCGAACATGGGCTGGCTGGGAGAATCGCATGGCTGACCACGCCGCACCCGACGAACAGGACGCCATGGCCGCGGAGTGGGCCGCCGCGCTCGCCGAGGCGCAGCCTGCGCCGGCCTCCGAGATCGCGCCCGAGCAGGTGGCGCCCGCGTCGTTCACCAACTTCGCGCCGACCTCGGCGACGAGCGCGGGCAACGACATCAACATGATCCTGGACATCCCGGTGCAGCTCACCGTGGAACTGGGTCGCACGCGCATCCCGATCAAGCACATCCTGCAGCTCGCGCAGGGCTCGGTGGTCGAACTCGAGGCGCTGGCCGGCGAGCCGATGGACGTGCTCGTCAACGGCTACCTGATCGCCCAGGGCGAGGTGGTGGTCGTGAACGACAAGTTCGGCATCCGCCTGACCGACATCGTCACGCCCAGCGAGCGCATGCGCCGCCTGAGCCGCACCTGAAGGCGAGGTCAGGGTGCCGTCGAACGGAGTGAGCGCCATCCTGTGGTTCGTCGCGATCGTCGCGATGATCCCGGTGGCGCTGTGGCTGCTCAAGCGCACGCCGATGGGCGGCGCGCCGTCCCACGGCGTGATGCGCCACGTCGCGGTGCTGCCGCTGTCGGCGAGCCAGCGCCTGGTGACCGTCGAGGTCGGCCAGGGCGAATCGCGCCGCTGGCTGGTGCTGGGCGTGACGCCGTCGAGCATCACGACGCTGCACACGATGGCGCCGCAGGCCGACGCCGTCGCCGGGGTGCCGGCCGCGGCCGCACCCGGCTTCGCGCAGCTGCTGGACCGCCTGCGCAAGGGAGCCGACGGTGGCGCCTGAACGTCGCGCCTTTTCGCGCCCGCGCCGCCGCGCCGCGCTGGTCGCCGCCGTGTCGGTGTTGTCGGCCGTTCCGCTGGCCGCTGGAGCGCAATCGCAGGGCCTGCCGCTGATGGTCGGCCAGGCCGCCGGCGGCACCAGCTACTCGGTGCCGATCCAGACGCTGCTGTTCTTCACCGCGCTGAGCTTCCTGCCGGCGGTGCTGCTGCTGATGACCGGCTTCACGCGCATCGTCATCGTGCTGAGCCTGCTGCGCCAGGCAATCGGCACCCAGGCCGCGCCGCCGAACCAGGTGGTGGTCGGGCTGAGCCTGTTCCTGACGTTCTTCGTGATGGGCCCGACGATCGACAAGGTCTACGCCGACGCCTACCAGCCCTATGCCGAGAACCGGATCGCCTTCGACGAGGCGCTCAGGCGCGGCGAGGTGCCGATGCGCGAGTTCATGCTCAAGCAGACGCGCCAGGCCGACGTGATGCTGTTCGCCAGGCTCGCGAAGATCGACCCCGCGGTGAAGGCCGCCGACGTGCCGTTCAAGGTGCTGGTGCCGGCCTTCGTGACGAGCGAGCTGAAGAGCGCATTCCAGATCGGCTTCCTGATCTTCATTCCCTTCCTCGTCATCGACATGATCGTCGCCAGCGTGCTGATGTCGCTGGGCATGATGATGCTGAGCCCCGTGCTCGTCGCGCTGCCGTTCAAGCTGATGCTGTTCGTGCTGGCCGACGGCTGGAACCTGCTGCTGGGGTCGCTCGCGGCCTCGTTCGCCACCTGAAGGACACCCCATGGACGCCACCCAGGTCTTCACCCAGGGCCAGCAGGGCCTGTACCTGCTGCTGATGGTCGCCGCGCCGGTGCTGCTGACGGTGCTGGCCGTCGGCCTGGTCGTGAGCATCTTCCAGGCCGCCACCCAGATCCACGAGGCCACGCTGTCCTTCGTGCCGAAGATGGTCGCCGCGGTGGCGGTGCTGGCGGTGGCCGGGCCGTGGATGCTGACGACGCTGGTCGAGTACCTGCAGCGCATGCTGCAGTCGATCCCGTCGGCGGTGGGCTGACCCGGCCGGCCACGCGACCGTGCTGACGTTCACCGAGGCCCAGGTGCTCGCCTGGGTCACGCCGATCCTGTGGCCCTTCCTGCGCGTGCTGGCGCTGTTCGGCGCGATGCCGGTGCTCGCGCAGCGTGCGGTGCCGATGCGGCTGCGCGTGGCGCTGGCCTTCCTGATCGCCTTCTGCGCCCAGGCCACGCTGCCGCCGATGCCGGTGATCGCGCTGGACTCGCCCGCCGCGTTCCTGGCCGTGCTGCAGCAGGTGCTGGTGGGCGTGTCGCTGGGCTTCGCGGTGCGCATCGTGTTCGCCGCGATCGAACTCGCCGGCGAGATCATCGGCCTGCAGATGGGCCTGAACTTCGCCGGCTTCTTCGACCCGGCCACCGGCAGCCAGACCACCGCGGTGAGCCGCTTCTTCGGCGTCTCGGTGAGCTGGCTGTTCATCGTCATCAACGGCCACCTGATGCTGATCGCCGCCGTCGTGCAGAGCTTCCAGGCCTTCCCGGTCGGCCCCGAGCCCTTCGCCTTCCTGCGCAGCCTGCAGCCGCAGGTCTGGGGCGCGGAGATCTTCCGCCTCGGCCTGTGGATCGCGCTGCCGCTGACCGGCATGCTGCTGTTCACCAACCTCGTGCTGGGGATCATCTCGCGCGTGGCGCAGCAGATGAACATCTTCGCGATCGGCTTCCCGATCACGCTGGCCGTGGGCCTGATGGGCGTGCTGCTGACGCTGCCGATGATGCAGGTGCCGTTCACGATGGCCCTGGAGCGCATGCTCTCGCAGTTCCAGTAGGCTAGGCGGTCCGCCGCGGGGCCGGTCCCGCGCGGGCCCACCCATGGACCTCCCGCCCACCCCCGGATTCGACACGCGCCTGTGGCGCCGCTACACCACGATCGCCCGCCCCTACTGGACGGGCGACGAGCGCTGGCGCGCGTTCGGCCTGCTTGCGCTGCTGATCGTGCTGCTGCTCGGGCAGACCGGGTTCAACGTGCTGTTCAACCACGAGACCGGCGAGTTCACGTCGGCCCTGGCGGCGCGCGACGCCGAGCGCTTCTGGGCCTCGATCCGGCGCTTCACGGTGATCCTGGCGGTGGCGGTGCCGATCTACGGCCTGTACTACTTCGTGCGCGATACGCTGGGGCTGCGCTGGCGCCGCTGGCTGACCGACCGCTTTCTCGGCCGCTACTTCGCCGGCCGGGCCTACTACCGGTTGAACGCCGTGGCCGGCCTCGACAACCCCGACCAGCGCATCTCGGAGGACATCAACGCCTTCACGCAGCAGTCGCTGTACTTCTCGATGATCGTGCTCGGCTCGGTGCTGCAGCTGATCGCCTTCGCCAGCGTGCTGTGGGCGATCTCGCGGCTGCTGGTGTTCTTCCTGGTCGGTTATGCCCTCGTCGCCACGGTCTTCACCGCGGCGGCCTTCGGCCGGCGGCTGATCGGGCTCAACTTCCTGCAGCTGCAGCGCGAGGCCGACTTCCGCTTCGGGCTGGTGCGCGTGCGCGAGCATGCCGAGCCGATCGCCTTCCACCACGGCGAGCAGCGCGAGCGCTCGGCGCTGCAGCGCGTGTTCGACCGCGCCTATGCGAACTACCGGCAGGTGCTGCGCTGGCAGCTGAGGCTGAACCTCTTCCAGTACGCGCACAGCTTCCTGACGATCGTGCTGCCGAGCATCATCATCGCCGGCGACGTGCTCTCCGGCGAGCTCGAGGTGGGCCGCGCAATCCAGGCCGCGGGCGCGTTCGCCGCGATCCTCAGCGCGCTGACGGTCGTGGTCGAGCATTTCGAGGGCCTGTCGCGCTTCTCGGCCGGCGTCGACCGCCTGCACGCGTTCTCGGCGGTGCTCGACTCGCAGGCCGCCGGCGACGCCGCCACCGAGCCGCCGTCGGCGGTGCGCACCGAACACGGCAGCAGGCTCGCGCTGACCGGCGTCACGGTCTACACGCCGAACCGCGAACACCTGCTCGTGCGCGATCTCGCGCTGACCGTGAACCCCGGCCACGGCCTGCTGATCGTCGGGCCCAGCGGCTCGGGCAAGAGCTCGCTGCTGCGCGTGCTCGCCGGCCTGTGGACCACCGGCTCGGGCCTGATCGTGCGGCCCGCGAGCGCCGAGATGCTGTTCCTGCCCCAGCACCCCTACCTGCCGCTGGGCGACCTGCGCACGCAGCTGCTGTACCCCGAGACCGAGCGAGAGGTCTCCGACGCCGAGCTGCAGTCGATGCTCGAGCTCGTCAACCTGCCGGACCTGGCGCAGCGCTTCGGCGGCCTCTCGGCCGAACGCGACTGGGGCAAGCTGCTGTCGGTGGGCGAACAGCAGCGGCTGGCCTTCGCGCGCGCCCTGCTCTCGCGTCCGCGCTACCTGCTGCTCGACGAGGCCACCAGCGCCCTCGACGCCGCCAACGAGGCGCGGCTGTACGCGCTGCTGCCGGGCCGGGCGATCACGCCGGTCAGCGTCAGCCACCACCCGGCGCTGACATCCTTCCACCACCAGGTGCTCGAGCTGCCCGGCGACGGCCGGTGGGCGCTGCACCCGGCCCACGGCTACCGATGGGGCTGACCCGCTGCCCGCGTCGCGCCGCGGCCGCCGCGGTGCTCGCCGCCGGGCTCGGCGGCGGCTGCGCATCGCCGCCGGCCGGCCCGTCCGACGAGGCCGTGGCCTGCGAGCTCGACTACGGCGGCGAACTGCACCGGGCCGTCGCGTTCGAGTCGTTCGCGAGCTACGACGACACGCCGGTGGCGGTGGGCTCGTACTTCCTGTTCCGCATCGTCTTCGAGCGCCGGCCGGCGGAGCTCGCCGCGGTGCGGCTGTCCACCTACGCCGACCTGGACACCGGGCCGGCTCTGATCCACCAGGCGCGCCACCCCTACCCGCTGCCCGAGCACGACGGCCGGGCCTACGGCTTCACCGGACTGCAGACCGTGCACGAACCGGTGCGCGACGGCGAACTGCGCTACTGGTGCCGCCTGACGCGCGTGCCGCGCAGCCCGCCATGAAGGCGCTGCGCCCTTTGCTGCTTGGGTCGCTGCTGCTCGGTGCGCTGCTGGCCGCGGCCGGCGCGGCCTCCGCGGGCGAGCCGGGCACGCTGCGCCTGGTCTTCGCCGGCGACGTCATGCTCGACGACGGGCCGGGCCGCACGGTCGCCGAGGGCGGCGACCCGCTCGCACCCTTCGACGCGCTGCTGCGCGACGCCGACGTGACGATCGGCAACCTGGAGTGCCCGGTCGCCGCGTCCGGCACGGCGCACGCCAGCAAGATCTACGCGTTCCGCGCCGACCCGCGCGTGATGCGCGTGCTGCGCGGGCGCTTCGACGCGATGTCGGTGGCCAACAACCACTCGGGCGACCAGGGCCACGCGGCGTTCAGGGAGACGCTGGCACACCTGCGCGACGCCGGCATCACGCCCTTCGGCGGCGGCCGCGACCTGCGCGAGGCGCACGCGCCGCTGTGGATCGAGCGCGCCGGCCTGCGCATCGCCGTGCTCGCGTACAACGGCTTCAAGCCCCGCGCCTTCGAGGCCGGCCCGTCGTGGCCGGGCGTGGCCTGGGCCGAGGACGCCGAGATGGCGGCCGACATCCGTGCCGCCCGGCGTGCCGGCGCCGACGTGGTGATCCCGTTCATGCACTGGGGCTGGGAGCGCGAGCCCGAGCCCGGCGCACGCCAGTGGGCGCAGGCGCGGCTGCTGATCGACGCCGGCGCCGACGCCGTGGTCGGCAGCCACCCGCACGTCACGCAGGGGGCCGCGCTCTACCGCGGCAAGCCGATCGTGTGGAGCCTGGGCAATTTCGTCTTCGACGGCTTCGACCTGCCCGCGGCCCGCCAGGGCTGGCTGCTGCGGCTGACGGTCGACCGCGACGGCGTGCGCGCCTGGGACACGGTGGCCGCCGGCATCGACAGCGCCGGCACGCCCTGGCCACAGCACGGCGAGGCCACGCCCTGCGCACGCCGTGGCGACACCGGGATCGGGCAGTGCCGGCCGCTGGCCGCGCCTTAGCTCACGCCCGTGTCCAGCGCGTGCGGGCCGCGCGCCAGGCCCCGGGCGACGAAGTCGACGCAGGTGCGCAGCTTGGGCGAGGCCGCCAGCCGCGTGGGCGTGACTGCCCAGACGTCGGCGGCCTGACGCCAGCCCGGCAGCACGCGCTCGACGCTGCCGTCGGCCAGGCGCGGCGCGATGTCCCAGCCCGACACGAGCACGATGCCGTGGCCGGCCAGTGCCCACTGGTGGACGATGTCGCTGTGGTTCGAGCCCAGCGGGCCGGTGACCTTGACCGACTCGGTGCCGTGCGGGCCGTCGAGCCGCCAGACGCCGAAGCTCTGGTCGCGGTCGCGGAACAGCAGGCAGTCGTGCCGCGCGAGCTCGGCGAGCGTCTTCGGCCGCCCGCGACGCTTCAGGTACGCGGGCGCGGCCACGAGCACGCGCGCACCGCGCACGACGGGCCGCGCCACGAGGTGCGGCTCGTGCACCTCGCCGACGCGGATGTCGAGGTCGAAGCCCTCGCCGATCAGGTCGATGCGCCGGTCGATGAGTTCGAGCCAGATTTCCAGCGCCGGGTGGCGCTTCTGCAGTTGCGACAGCAAGGGCGCGACGTGGTGGCGCCCCAGGCGCAGGCTGGTGGCCACGCGCAGCGGCCCGCTGGGCGCCGCGCGCGCGCTCGCGAGCTGCTGCGTCACGCCCTCGGCGGCCTCGAGCACCGCGCGCGCCTGGGCATAGACGCGCTCGCCCTCGTCGCTGACGTGCACGCGCCGCGTCGTGCGGTGCAGCAGCGTCACCCCCAGCGCCTGTTCGAAGGACGCGACGCGCTTGCTGACGTAGGCCGGCGAGATGCCGAGTTCGTTTGCCGCGGCCACGAAGCTCGACCGCCGCGCCACCGCGCAGAAGATGCGCAGGTCGATCAGGTCCCAGTCATTGTTCACCATCCGTCAATTCTGAATGATCATTCAGGTGGATTAACGACCTTCTGGTTGCCAGTAGGCTTCGGATCGTTCCTGAACCCCACTGCCTGACCATGACGAACCCGCATCGCCCTGTCGAACTCCTGGTGGCCGGCGCCGGCCTGATCGGCCGCCGCCACGCCGAACTGATCCGCGCGCACCCGGGCTGCCGCCTGGTCGGCATCGCCGACCCCTCGCCGGCCGCGAAGGCCGTGGCCGACGGCCTGGGCGTGGCGCTGCACGCGTCGCTGGGCGCGGCCCTCGCCGCCCGGCGGCCCGACGGCGTGATCCTGGCCACGCCGAACGCGCTGCACGTCGAGCAGGCGCTCGAATGCCTGGCGGCCGGCGTCCCGGCGCTGGTCGAGAAGCCGGTGGCGCACACCCTGGCCGACGGCGAGCGCCTGCTGCAGGCGGCCGAGGCGTCGGCCACGCCGCTGCTGGTGGGCCACCACCGCACGCACAGCCCGATCCTGGCGGAGGCCCGGCGCGCGATCGACGACGGCCTGCTGGGCGACCTGGTCGGCGTGATGGGCAGCGCGATGTTCTACAAGCCCGACGCGTACTTCGCCGCCGCGCCCTGGCGCAGCGCGCCGGGCGGCGGGCCGATCCTGATCAACCTGATCCACGAGATCGGCAACCTGCGCGCACTGTGCGGCGAGATCGTCGCCGTGCAGGCGATGGCCTCGAATGCGCGCCGCGGCCACGTGGTGGAGGACACCGCGGCGATCACGATGCGCTTCGCCGGCGGCGCGCTCGGCACCTTCCTGCTGTCGGACACGGCCGCGTCGCCGCGCAGCTGGGAGCAGACCTCGCGCGAGAACCTCGACTACCCGAGCAGCGACGACGAGGACTGCTACGTGATCGCCGGCACCGACGGTTCGCTGTCGATCCCGACGATGCGGCTGAAGAGCTACCTGGCGAAGGCCGAGCGCTCGTGGTGGAAGCCGTTCCACACCGCCACCCTGCCGCTCGAGCGCGCCGACCCGCTGGCGCGCCAGCTGGACCATTTCGTCGCCGTGGTCCGTGGCACGGCCACCCCGCTCGTCAGCGTGCGCGACGGCCTGCAGAACCTGCGCGTCACCGAGGCGATCGCGTGGGCCGTCGCCCGCCGCGCGGAGGTCGAGGTGGCGCACTGAGGTCCTGATCGCCCGCGCCCGCGCCCGCCGTCGAGGCGTCAAGTTCTTACGCAGTCTCCCGGCTTGACGTCGCTCAAGCGACGTACCACGATCCCCCCACGCCGATGCACGGCGCGCGCTGCGCTGGCGTCACAGGCGCACCGGCCCGCGGCCTCCCATCGGGCGCATCGACGCATGAGTGGAGGCCTGCGATGGACTGGATCGAATCCCTGCTGGGACGCAGCGGCTTCCTGCCGCACGGCTACTGCTTCACCTGGAGCCCCGGGCTGCTGTGGTCGATGGTCGGCGCCGATGGGGTGATCGCGGCCGCGTACTTCAGCATCCCGCTGGCGATCCTCAGCTTCACCCGGCGTCGCCCCGGGGCCGTGCCCTCGGGCGTGGCCTGGCTGTTCTGCGGGTTCATCTTCGCCTGCGGCGTCACGCACGTGATGGACATCTGGACGATCTGGCAGCCCGACTACGTGCCGCAGATGCTGGCCAAGGGGGTCACGGCGGCGGTGTCGCTGGTCACCGCGGTGCTGCTGTGGCCGATGATCCCGAAGCTGCTGGCGCTGCCGTCCGTGGCCCAGTTGCAGGCGGCGGTCACCCGGCTCGAGGCCGAGGTCGGCCGGCGCCGCAGCGCCGAGGAGCACCTGGCCGACGAGCAGCAGAACCTGGCCCTGGCGCTCGAGAGCATCGGGGCCGGCTTCATCGCCACCGACCGCCGCGGTCGCGTGACACGCATGAACGCCACCGCCGAGCGGGTGACCGGCTGGCCCCAGGCCGAGGCGCTGGGCCGCATCGCCTGGGAGGTCTTCGAACGCGAGGGCCGCAGCGACGAGCTGCGCGCACGCAACCCGGTCGACGTGCTGCTGGACACCGGCCTGACGATCGAGACCGCCCAGCACTACACCGCGGTGTCGCGCCACGGCACGCGCACGCCGGTCGAGGTCAAGGCCGCCCCGATCCGCAGCGGCGACGGCTCGGTGCGCGGGCTGGCGATGCTGTTCCGCGACATGACGCAGCTCAACCGGGCCGAGCACCAGCAGCGCCAGCTCGCGGCAATCGTCGAGTCGTCCGAGGACGCGATCATCTCGAAGACGCTCGACGGCCGCATCACCAGCTGGAACCGGGCCGCGCAGGCCCTGTTCGGCTACACGCCCGACGAGGCCATCGGCCAGCGGGTGCAGATGCTGATCCCGCCCGAGCGCCAGTCCGAGGAGATGCGCATCCTCGAGGACCTCGCCCTCGGCCGCACCGTGCCCACGTTCAACACCGTGCGCCAGGCCCGGGACGGCACGCGCCTGGACGTGTCGATCACCGTCTCGCCGATCCGCGACGAGGCCGGACGGATCGTCGGCGCCTCGAAGATCGCACGCGACATCCGGGCGCAGCGCCGTGCCGAGATCGCGCTGCGCGAGAGCGAGGCGCGGTTGCGCTTCGCGCTCGAGGCCGCGCAGATCGGCGACTGGGACCTGGACCTCGGCACCGGCGTGATGCGCCGCTCGATCCGCCACGACCGCTGCTTCGGCTACGACACCCTGCAGTCCGAATGGGGCATCGAGACCTTCCTGCGGCACGTGCACCCGGCGCACCGGGCCGAGGTCGCGCGGGCCTTCTTCGTCGCCGCGAGCCAGGCCCAGCCCTGGCAGACCGAGTGCCGCGTCCGCTGGCCCGATGGCAGCGAGCACTGGATCGCCGCCAAGGGCGGCATCCTGAACGAACCGGGCGCCCCGACGCGCATGCTCGGCATCGTCACCGACATCACCCAGCAGAAGCACGCCGAGGAGGCACGCATCCGCGCGGAGCGGCTCGAGGCCGAGAACCGCCAGATCCAGGAGGCCAACCGCCTCAAGAGCCAGTTCCTCGCGAACATGTCGCACGAGCTGCGCACGCCGCTGAACGCGGTGATCGGCTTCGCCGAGTTGCTGCGTTCGGGCGCGGTGCCGGCGACATCGCCCAAGCACGACGAGTACCTGGGCCACATCGGCACCAGCGGGCGCCACCTGCTGCAACTGATCAACGACGTGCTCGACCTGTCGAAGGTCGAGTCCGGCAAGTTCGAGTTCTTTCCCGAGCCGGTGAGCCTGCCCGCCCTGGTCGGCGAGGTCCGGGCGGTGCTTGCCAACGGCATCGAGCGCAAGCGGCTGAACGTCGCGATCGACATCGACCCGGCGCTCGAGACGCTGGTGATCGACCCGGCGCGCCTGAAGCAGGTGCTCTACAACTACCTGTCGAACGCGATCAAGTTCACCGCCGAGGGCGGGCACGTCACGGTCCGCGGCCGCGGCCAGGGACCGAAGCGCTTCCGCGTCGAGGTCGAGGACGACGGCCAGGGCATCGCGGCCGACGACCTGCCGCGCCTGTTCGTCGAGTTCCAGCAGCTCGATGCCGGCTACAGCAAGCAGCACCAGGGCACCGGCCTCGGGCTGGCGCTGACCCGGCGGCTGGTCGAAGCCCAGGGCGGCAGCGTGGGCGTGCGCAGCACGCCGGGCCTGGGCAGCGTGTTCCACTTCGTGCTCGACCGGGTCCACACCGCGCCGGTGGACGGCGGGTCCGTGCCGCAGCGCTGCCTGCTGATCCAGTCCGGCTCGCGCGGCACCACCCGGCTGGCGCAGGCATTGAGCGACGCAGGCTTCGAGGTCGAGACGGCCCACACTGCGGAGCAGGCGATGGCCCGCAACGGCGACCGGCTGTTCGACGCGCTCGCCCTCGACCTGCTGCCCGGCGCGAACGACGCGCTGAGCACGCTGGAGGGCCTGCGCCGCGACGGGCCGAACCGCCGCCTGCCGGTGGTCGGCATGGCGATGCCCGCCGGCAACGACGACGACCTGGCCTTCGCCGTCGACGACGTGCTGTGCAAGCCGATCCGCACCGACGAGGTTCTCGCCGCGATGTCGCGCCTGGCGCTGCCCGGCGACCGGCCGGCGCGCGTGATGATCGTCGACGACGACCCGATCGCGCTGGACCTGATGCGCTCCACCCTCGAGTCGATCGGCGTGCAGGCGCGCGGCTGGCTCGACGGGCGCGAGGCGCTGCGGGCCCTGGCGCAGCACCGCCCCGACGCGATCGTTCTCGACCTGATGATGCCGGGCTTCGACGGCTTCGAGATGCTCGGCGCGCTGCAGGGCCTGCCGGACGCGCGGGACATCCCGGTGTTCGTGTGGACGAGCATGATCCTCAGCGACGAGGAGTACGCGAGCCTGGCGCGCGCGGCGCAGGCCGTCGTCCGCAAGGGCGGCGGCGAGACGCAGATCCTGCTCGAGCGGCTGCGCCGCGGGCGGCCCGAGACCCCCCCGGGGAGCCGGACATGACGAAGGCGCTGCGCCTGCTCGTCGTCGACGACCATCCCTTGGACATCGAACTCGTCCGCTTCGTGCTCGAGGCCGACGGTTTCGTGGTCGAGTCGGCGGTCGACGCGCTGCAGGCGCTCGATCGCATCCCGGGCTTCGCGCCCGACCTGATCCTGATGGACGTGCAACTGCCCGGCATGGACGGGCTCGAGCTCACGCGGCGCCTGAAAGCCGACCCGGCCACGCGCGCGATCGTCATCGTCGCCTTCACCGCGTATGCGATGAAGGGCGACGCCGAGCGCATGCGGGCGGCCGGCTGCGACGGCTACGTGTCCAAGCCGATCGAGGTGGCGCGGTTCGCTGCGCAGCTGCGCGAGGCCCTGGCGCTGGCGCGGGACGGCCCGGCCCGCTAGGGCACGATCCCGAGGCACGCGGTGCGCGCGACCGCGCGTGCCGCCTGCGCCGTGACGGAGCAGGTCACGTCGCCGGGCCGCCGCGACGCACCGCAGCCGGGCCACCACCTCGGCGCGCAGCCGGACCCGGCCCGGGCCGCACGCGAGCGAGGCCGGTGGCGCCGTGGATGGACGATCAGGCGGCGACGAGCAGGCGCTCGACGGTGTCGATCAGCTGCAAGGGGCTGAAGGGCTTGACGAGGTACTCGTCGGCCCCGGCCTGCCGGCCGGCGTCGCGGTCGCGGGCCTGGCCGCGGGCGGTGAGCAGCACCACCTGGATGCCGCGCGTGGCGGGGTCGCGCTTGATCGCCCGGCAGACCTGCAGGCCATCCATCTCGCCGGGCATCATCACGTCGAGCAGCAGCACGTCGGGCCGGACGGCCCGCGCCAGGCGCAGTCCGGAAGCGCCGTCCGTGGCCTCGTGGATCTCGTGGTGCTCGAACTCGAGCGTCATGCGGATGAGCTTGCGGATGTCGGCCTGGTCTTCGACGATGAGGACACGTTTCATGGGGGACTCCTGGCAGGGTTCGGGGGATCGGGCGGGGCCGGGCGCGCGGCGCGAGCGGGCCCTCCGGGCCGCGAGGTCACAGGCGTGTGGCTGCGCCTGCACCCTGTCAGGCGTTCGGTGAGGCGGGAATGCATGGCAGGTGATCTCCTGAAAACCCATTCTGCCAAAAGATCATTTTTTGACCAGTGAATTGGCCACACTTTGATCACTTAAATAATAAAACCGACACTCCATGTCGATCGGCGCCGGTGGCGCCGCCCGCGCGGGGCGTCAGCCGACGAGGTCGAGTGCCGCCGGCTGGGTGTCGGCGAAGCCGCGGCTGGGCAGGTGGATGTGGAAGCAGCTGCCGCCGCCGGGCAGGTTCTCGGCGTGGATGCGGCCGCCGTGGGCGGCGATGATCTTGCGGCAGATCGCCAGGCCCAGGCCGGTGCCGCCCGAGCCGTCCTTCGTGGTGCTCGACTGCACGAAGGCCTCGAAGATCTTCTCGACCTCGCCTTCGGGGATGCCCGGGCCGCGGTCGCGCACCGCGAAGTGGATCTCGCCCGTGGCCAGCGCCTGGCCGACCAGGCCGATGCCCGATCCGGCCGGCGAGAACTTGATGGCGTTGGCCAGCACGTTGCGCAGCACCTGCTGGAAGCGCAACGGGTCGACCTTCGCCACCAGCGGCTGGGTGCTGATGTCGGCCTCGACGTGCAGCTGGCGGCCGACGAGCAGCGGCTCGAGTTCGCGCAGCACCTCCCGCGCCAGCGGTCGCAGGTCGATGCGCTCGAGGTGCATGGTGCCGACGGCGCTGTCGAGCCTGGAGACGTCCAGCAGGTCGTTGACCAGGGCCAGCATGCGCGTGCCGGAGGCGTGGATGTCGGCGAACATGCCGGCCAGGCGCGGCTGGTCGCGACCGCGCACCGTGCCCAGCTCCGAGAAGCCGATGATCGACTGCAGCGGCGTGCGCAGTTCGTGGCTGATGTTGGCGATGAACTCGCTCTTCGCGCGCGAGGCCTCCTCGGCGGCGTCGCGGGCCTCGCGCGTGGCCCGCTCGGCATCGCGCAGCTCGCTGACGTCCAGGAAGACGCACAGGATGCCGGCGGTGCGCCCGTCGCGGGCGGGCACCACCACCTTGCTCATCAACAGGTCGCGGCGCGTGCCGTCCAGGTGCAGGTAGGGCACCTCGTAGCGCACGCTGCCGCCGTGGGCGAGCAGTTCGCGGTCGTGCGCCTCGTGGCGGAGCGCCTCGTCCGCAGCGATGAACGATGCCCTTGGCCGCCCGATCAGCTGCGCCCGCAGGCGGCCGGTGTAGGTCTCCCAGGCGCGATTGACGCTGAGGTAGCGTCCCTGGGTGTCGAACATCGCCGTGGGCAAGGGGCTGATCTCGAGCAGCCGCTCGGTGAAGGCGAGCTGGTCGTGCAGGCGTTCTTCGGCCTCGCGCCGCTCGGTCACGTCGACGGCGCTGCCGGCGAAGCCGACGGTCGCGCCGTCGCGCGTCAGCGGCACCACGGCGATGTCGTAGCGCCGCGGCCGGGCCGTGCCGCTCCACAGCGTGGCGTGCGCGGTGCGGGCGTCGTCGGCGGCCCGCGGCGTGGCGCCGGCGAACAGCGCGCGCACGGCCTCGCGCTCCTCGGGCCTGACCATCGACGACAAGGGCCGGCCCAGCGCCCACTCCGCGTCCTGGCCGCTGGCCGCGGCCCAGCGGGCGTTCACGAAGGTCAGCCGGCCGGCGGGATCGGTGCGGAACAGCAGTTCCTGGACGCTGGTGACGATGATGTTCAGCTCGCGCTCGTTGCGCGCCACCTCCGCCTGCGCCTCGTCCAGCCGCAGGCGGGCCAGCTCGCGGGCGCGCAGGCTGCGCGCGGCGGTCACCGACAGGCCGGCGATCAGCAGCGCCGCGCCCGCGCCGATCACCAGGCGCCAGCGGGCCGCGTCGAGCCAGGCGGCGACGACGACGGCTTCGGGGCGTTCGACGATCACCACCAGCGGGCGCGTGCGCGACACGCGGTACGCCACCACCTGCGGCCCCGGCCGCACCCCGGGGCCGACATAGCTCGCGTGTTCGGCGCCCGGCAGGTGCTGCACGAACACCGGCATCGCGGCCAGGCTCTCGCCGGGGTCGGCGCCGCCCGGGTCGGACGCGACCAGCACGACCCCGTCGTACGAAGTCAGCAGCGCGCGGCTGCTCGGATCGTCGTTAAGCGTCAGGCGCATCTGCGTGGCCAGGCCCTCGGGATTGAGCAGCGCCACGAGCAGCCCCGGCTGGCCGCTGGGGAACTGGAACGCGTGCACGAGCGGGATGAAACCGACGCCGGGCGGCGTCGGCGCGCCCGGCTGCGCCGTGAGGTTGGCCAGGCCCCGCCCGAGCACGTGGCGGCCGATGACCGCCTGGCCGGGGACCGGCTTCGCGCCAAGCCGCTCGACGACGATGCGCAGATCGACGTCCTGCGGATGGCTGCTCGCCAGCACGCGCCCGGACGCGTCCAGCAGGGCCAGCGAGCGCACCTGTGGCAGGCTGCCGAGCATGCGCGACAGGTCGGCCGGGACCTGCGCGGTCAGGCGGGGTTCGTCCGCCAGCGAGGTGCCGAGCGTGCCCAGCGCCAGTGCCACGGTCTCGACGCTGCGCGTGACATGGTCTTCCAGCACGCGCGCGTAGAGCGCATTGCGCTCGCGCTGCGCCTCGACGGCGCGATCCCGTTCGACCGCGAGCAGGCCCAGCACCGCGGCGAGCACGGCGGCCGCGACGCCCAGGCCGCCGGCCAGCACCCAGGTGCTGGACGAGCGCGAGAGCCCCCGACGCATCATCGGCGGTCAGCGCACGACGATCTGGCTCAGCCCGTGGCGGCGCGCGGCCGTCTCGAGCCGGCCGTCGCGCTGGATGCGCTGGACGAAGGCGTCGACGGTGGCCAGCCAGTCGTCGTCGCCGGGCTTGACGGCGTAGGCGTAGGGCAGCACGTGGAAGGGCCGGGGCGGCGCGACCAGGGTCGCCCAGTCGGCGTTGTCGAGCAGTCGCCGGCTGTACGGGAAGTCGGTCATGAAGACGTCGACGCGGCCGGCCTCGAGCTCGGCCTCGCGCGTGGCCGGCGGGCGCACGACGACAAGCGTGGCCTGCTTCAGCGCCGCCGCCATCACCGGCTCCATGAACGTGCCGGACTGCACGGCCACCTGCACGCCCGGCGCGTCGATGTCGGCCCACTTCGTCACGACGCGGTTGCCCTTGGTCGTGACGCCGTAGATGTCGCTCTGCAGGTACGGCCGCGTGAACTTCAGGTGCTCCATGCGCTGCGGCAGCTGTCCCACGGCGAACATCGCGACGTCGCACTTGCCTGCGCTCAGGTCGGCCACCAGCATCGGGAAGGAGCTGTCGACGTGTTCGACGCGGACCTTCAGGTCCCGCCCCAGTTCGGCCGACAGGTCGATGTCGATGCCCGAGAGCTGCTGGTTGCGGGGGTTGCGGTATGTGATGCCGTAGTAGTCGGGCCAGATGCACACGCGCAGCGTGCCGCCGGACCGGACCCGGTCCAGCACCGCGCCGGCCGCGGCCGGCATCGCCGTCCCCAGCAGGGCCGCCGCCAGTGCCACCGCCGGGGCGAGCCGGTCGCGGCTTCGCGTTGACGCTCGATCTCTCACGATGACGACTCCTCGCGCACCACGAGTGCCTCGGTCCCCACCACCAGGTCGGAAAAGCTCGGACGGCACCGGTTGACGCGGTCGCGCAGCGCGATGAAGCGCTCGGCGCCCGCCAGGAAGGTGTCGACGATCCGGGGATCGAAGGCCCGCCCGCGCTGCTCGCGCATCATGCGCAGGACCGTCGCGTCGTCGAGGGCGGGACGGTAGCACCGGTCCATCGTCAAGGCATCGAAGCAGTCGACCACCGCCACGATGCGCCCGGACAGCGGCGTCGCCTCGCCGGCCAGGCCCGCCGGGTAGCCCGTGGCGTCCCAGCGTTCATGGTGCGCGCGCGCCACCTCGGCCGCCATCACGAACAGCGGGATGCGCGACTGGCCGAGGATCTCGGCCCCGATGCGCGGGTGCTCGTTCATCACCGCGCGTTCGGCGGCGTCGAACGGTCCCGGCTTCTTGAGGACCCGGTCGGGGATGCCGATCTTGCCGATGTCGTGCATCGGCGCGGCCCGGCGCAGCAGCGCCGCCCAGGCGACCGGCTCGCCCAGCGCCAGGGCCAGCGCCTCGGCGAGAAAACCGATGCGCACGATGTGCACGCCGGTGTCGTCGTCGCGGTAGTCGGCAGCCAGCGCCAGCCGGAACAGCGCATCGTGGTGGGCGCGCGTGACCTCCTGGAGCGCGTCGTTGCGCTCGCGGTACATGCGGCCGAGGTCGACCACGAGGCGTTCGATCTGCGCGCCGGCGGCTTCGTCGAAACAACGCTCCCCGGCAGGCTCGGCGGGCGCCGCCGGCACGCCGGAAGCACCCGTGTCGGTCGATGCCGACTGCGCCTGAACGGCCGGCCGGCGGCGCGGCGTCCGTCGCGGTCGCCGCGGCGCGGAAGGGGTGAGCATGTCCATGGAAGGGGGTCGTTCGGTCGCCGACAGGGGTGATTCCGCACGAATTATCACATTAGGCTGATTTATCATTTTCAGATTTTGCAGGCATATCACACGACTTTTGGCAGAATCGACGCCGTGAATATCGAATCCAAAGTCTTGCCCCCCGGCGATCATTTCAGCACGCTGGACGTGGCCCGCCTCTTCGGCATGGCGGTGCGCTCGGTGCAGCTGATGGTCGACCGCGGCGAGCTCGAAGCCTGGCGCACGCCCGGTGGTCACCGGCGCATCGCCCGGGAGTCGGTCCAGCGCTGGCTCGACCAGCGGCAGGGCCACGGTGCCGGTGCATCGGCCGCGGCCGAGGCCGCCGCCGAGCGCCCGCAGGTGCTGCTGATCGAGGATTCGAAGCATTACCAGAACCTGGTGTCGCTGCTGGTGCGCCAGCACCAGCCCGGCGCCACGCTGACCGTGGCCGACGACGGCATCGCCGGGCTGGCGATGGCCGGCCAGCTGCAGCCCAAGGTGCTGATCATCGACATCCTGCTGCCGGGCATCGACGGCGCCACGCTCATCATGAGCCTGCGCTCGCACCCCCAGTTCGCGAACATGCGGCTGATCGTGATCACCTCGCTCGACGAGGCCGACCGGGCGCCGTACCGCTTTGCGCTCGAAGGCGTGCCGCTGGTGCCCAAGGCCAGGCTGGTGACCGACCTGCCGCCGCTGCTCGACGCGCTGCTCGCCACCGAGCCCGCGCCTGCCACCGCATAGGGCCTGTTCACACTACGGGGAGACGCGCGTGACTCGACAAACGGACACCCGCAAGGCGCGAACCGCAGCCATAGCGGCTGCTATGGCGAGGAGTTGCAACGCGGCGGGCGACCGTATGCCGAGATCACCCTTCGGGCCGGGGCACCCCGAGGCGCTGGGCGGCGTTGCGCCGCTTGCCCGGGCGGCCAGCCCGGGCCGCGCACCGCGCCTTGCCCAGCACCTTGGGCCGCCCCGGCGCGCGCCTTCCCGTCGTGTGAACAGG
>Ga0116176_10000543_pt1 | contig 30894 bp, 8 predicted proteins | sample AD_STIC08_MetaG_FD_89803 | JGI IMG/M metagenome (GOLD analysis project Ga0116176, IMG submission 89803) | Active sludge microbial communities of municipal wastewater-treating anaerobic digesters from USA - AD_STIC08_MetaG | ecosystem: Engineered > Bioreactor > Anaerobic > Digestate | place: USA...
CCGCTGGCCGCCTCGGTTATGTTCGACCATCCCTCGATCGAGGCGCTGACGACGTATCTCCTATCGTCGATGCAGCCACCGCCCGCTCCCGTCGCACCGTCTGCGCCGTCGCCGTCGCCGGTTGGCGCAGATCGCGTGGCAACGATGAGCGACGCTGAGATCGCCGAGAAGCTGGCGGTCAGATCCTCGCAGAAAAACCGCAAGGGAGGCGTGCGATGAACGCGCCGCTCACGCCGCTTCAACAGGCCTTTCTCGCCCTGCAGGACGCCGAAGCCCGCATCGTCGAGCTGGAAGGCGCGCAGACCGTGCCCATTGCCGTCATCGGCCTCTCGTGCCGCACGCCCGGCGGCGCGCACGACGCCGAGAGCTTCTGGCGGCTGCTTGATGAGGGACGCGACGCCATCGGGCCGATCCCGCGCGACCGCTGGGACCATGATGCGCTGTTCGATGCCGATCCCAGTCGCCCGGGGCGCATCGCTGCGCGCGCCGGCGGCTTCATAGAGGACGTGGACCAGTTCGACGCGCCGTTCTTCGGCATTTCCCCACGCGAGGCGGACGGGATGGATCCGCAGCAACGCCTTCTCCTCGAAGGCTGCTGGCGCGCGCTGGAGCATGCGGGCATCGCGCCGGATGGGCTGCGATCCGCGCCTGTGGGCGTGTTCGTCGGTGCGGCGTCGGCCGACTACACCTACCTTCAGCTCAAGTCCGGCGACCCAACGCTGCTCGATCCGCACTTCGCTTCGGGCATTGCGCATAGCGTCTTCTCGGGCCGCGTGTCTTATCTCCTGGGCTTGCAGGGGCCGAGCCTCACCATCGATACGGCCTGCTCTTCTTCGCTTACCGCGGTTCATCTGGCCTGCCAGTCGCTGCGCGCCGGGGAATGTCGACTCGCACTTGCAGGCGGCGTCAATCTTATGCTGGCGCCGGATATCTACATCGCCCTGTCGCGCGCGCGCATGCTGGCGCCGGATGGGCGCTGCAAGACCTTCTCGGCCGCCGCCGATGGCTTCGGCCGTAGCGAGGGGTGCGCAGTGCTGGCGCTGAAACGCTTGGACGAAGCAGAGGCCGATGGCGATCGTATTCTCGGAGTTATCCGCGGCTCAGCCATCAATCAGGATGGTCCCTCCAGCGGCCTCACTGCGCCCAACGGCCCGGCACAGGAAGTCGTGATCCGCGCGGCGCTTGCCGCCGCCGGACTTGAGCCGCATGACATCGGTTATATCGAAGCACATGGCACGGGTACGGAGCTGGGCGATCCTCTGGAAGCGCGCGCCCTGGCTTCTGTCTTTGCTGGCCGACCGGCCGACCGCGGCCCGCTGTGGATCGGTTCGGTCAAGACCAATATCGGTCACATGGAAGCGGCGGCCGGTGCGATCGGTCTGGTCAAGTTGATCCTTTCGCTACAGCGCGGCGTTATTCCGCGTCATCTGCATTTCGATGAGCCGTCGCCGCATATCCCATGGGCGGAAACCTCGCTGCGCGTGCCGGCGCAAGCGACGCCATTCCCCGCGGTGGACGGCGCGCGGCGTGGCGGCGTCAGCTCGTTCGGCTTCAGCGGCGCAAATGCGCATGTCATCGTCGAGGCGCCGGCGGCGCCAGCGCCCGCATCGATCGACGCCAGAAGTCGTGTCATCCCGCTCGCGGCACGCTCGCCCGCGCAGCTCCAGGCTTCCGCCGCCGCACTGGCCGACGTCCTCTCGCCAAAGGCCGCGCTCGCGGATATCGCCCGTACGCTCGCCGAAGGTCGCGCCCATACCGGGTATCGCGCTGTAGCGCGTTTCTCTGATGCCGCAGCATTGAAAGCTTCACTGCAAGCACTGGCGCGTGACGAGTCGGGCGCATTCAAGCAGGCTGCGCCTCGCGCCGGGGATCCGCCGCGCATCGCCTTTCTGTTCACCGGGCAGGGCGCACAATATGCTGGGATGGGCCGCTCACTCTATGACGCCGCGCCGGTTTTTCGCGCGGCAATGGATGCTTGCGCCGCCGTTGCCGATCCCTTGATGGATCGCCCGTTGCTGCCGTTGATGTTCTCCGTCGATGCGGGCGATGCGCTGCGGCAGACGGGGTATGCCCAGCCCGCGCTTTTCGCGTTGGAATATTCCCTCGCCATGCTTTGGCGTAGCGTCGGCGTGACGCCGATTGCGGCATTGGGCCATTCGATCGGGGAAATCGCGGCGGCTTGCGTGGCGGAGGCGATTTCGCTGGCCGATGCGATGCGCCTGGTCGTTGCGCGCGGGCGCCTCATGCAGAGCCTACCTGCCGGAGGCGCCATGGCGGCGGTGTTCGCGCCGTCCTCCAAATTCGCGGACACGCTCAAGTCCGAGGCGGGGAGGGTGTCCGTCGCCGCCATCAACGGACCAGCCCAGGCGGTGATCTCGGGCGAGGCCGAAAGCCTTGGGCGCGTGCGCGCTACGCTTGCCGCCGCCGGCGTGAAGACACATCCGCTTGACGTTTCGCACGCCTTTCACTCGGCGTTGATGGACCCGATCCTTGATGCGTTCGAGCAAGAGGCGGCGAAGGCGCGCTTTTCGCCGCCGCGCCTCCGTGTTATCTCCAACCTTACGGGTCGGGCCATCACCGCCAGCGAGATCGCGCGTCCCGCCTATTGGCGCGAGCATCTGCGTCACCCGGTCCGCTTTGAGGACGGCCTGCGCGCGCTTGGCGTTGCTCGCGTCGATGTTCTGATCGAGATCGGCCCACAGCCCGTGCTCGGCGCTTTCGCCGCCAGCGTACTTGAAGGCAAGCGGGCGCCGCACATCGTAGCCAGTCTCCGCAAGGACGCCGATGGATGGGATGCTTTCCTCGATGCAGTCGCCGCGCTGCATCTCGCTGGCGTAGAGATCGACTGGAAAGGCCTGGATGCTGATCGGGTCGGCCGGCCCATCGATCTTCCCGGTGCTTCGTTCGAACGCATACGTCATTGGTTCCGCACGCCTGCGCGTGCATCGTTCGCGCCCATGGCGCAGGCAGGCGGCCTTCCGGGCGAACGTATTGAAACGCCGGCTGCCGCTGGGCTCTTCGAAACCGCAGTTACGCGCGACGAACCGAACTATATTCGGCAGCATGTTGCGCATGGGCGCACCATTGCGCCCGGCGCCATGTTGCTCGAGATGATGCGCCGCGCTGCAAGCGTCTCACTGGAAAGCGAAGGGGTGCAACTGTCTGATGTCAACTTCCTCACGCCGCTCGAAGTCCCCGAGGGGAAGGCGGTGAAGGTGCAGACATTGTGCGCGCGGCTCGGCGACGACAGCTGTGAGACGACCGTCTTCGCCGCTGAGGGTGGCAAGTGGCGCGTCTGCGCTCGGACGAAATCCCTAGCGCTAGCCGCCGCATCCCCGCGGCGCGATATCGACGCTATCCGCAAGGCTTGCGGTACGTCAATCGATCCCGAAGCACTTTATACCGATCTTGCCGCCCGCGGCGTCACCTTGGGTCCATCCTTCCAAATTATTCGCAAGTTAGGTCGCGCAGGGTGTGAGGCGGTAGCGGATATCGAACTGAACACGACTGATCGAGCCGCCGATCCGCGCGGCCTGCATCCGCTGGTGCTGGACGCCTGCTTCCAGGCTGCCGCCATCGCGCTGGGAGACGCCGGCGGTGCGGTTTACGTGCCCGCCGCGATCGATCGCTGCGAGGTCTTCGATATCGGTGGGCTTGCCAGCGGTGCCATCGCGCATGCCCGCATCACCCGCGTTACTGAAGCTGGTTTCTCGGCGAACTTCGATCTCATGGACCAGGATGGCCGCGTCGCGCTGCACCTTTTCGGCGTCTGGTTCGCCCGCATCGGCGTGGCTTTCGCCGCGGGCAATCGCGATGTCGCGTTGGATGATGTGCTCTACGACGTCGCTTGGCGGCCGTTCCAACCGCTCGACGCCGGCCAGCTCGCCGCCGTTGCGATCGAGGAAGAGCCTGCCGCAACGGAGCGCGCCGGCCTCCTCGCTCACGCCAGCAACATGGATACGGTGGAGCGTGCTTGCGCCATGCTGGTCGCCCGCGCTCTTGCGGCTATGGGCGCGCGCTTCGAGGCCGGCGAGACCGTCCGAACGCGCGATCTAGCTGAACTCCTCGGTGTTCTACCCACTCACCAGCGACTATTTGCCCGCATGCTCGCCATCCTTGCTGAGCAGGATTTGTTGCTGCGGTTGGAAGGAGATTCGTGGCGCGTGCGGGCCCCGCTTTCATTGGAGGATCCCGCACCGGATCTCGAGAGCCTGAGACGCCAGGCCGGCCCGGGCTTGCGCGCCCTGATCGCCATCGTCGAACGCACTGGCGTCCTTCTACCTGCCGCACTGACCGGTAAGGCCGATCCTCTTGGAGCGTTGTTTCCCGATGGCTCGGCCGAGGATGCCGAGCGCATGTATGCGGATGCACCGACGGCCAAGGCGCTTAACGCCATGCTGGCACGCGTTGTCCAGGCCATCGCGGAGGCGCACAAGGCCGAAACTCGCGCGCTGGACATCCTCGAAATCGGCGGCGGCACGGGTGGCTCGACGGCGCCGATCCTGGAAGCCCTGCCAACGGAAGGCGTGCGCTATGTCTTCACCGACATCGGCCAAGCCTTCCTCGCCCGCGCCCGGACGCGCTTTGCCAACGATCCGCGCGTGGAGACAACCCGCTTCGATGTTGACGCGGACCCCGAGGCTCAAGGCATCGAGACTGGTCGGTTCGATGTCGTCATCGCCGCCAACGTCGTCCATGCGACACGCGATGTGCGCGCCGCGCTCAAGCGGGTGCGCAGTTTGCTGAAACCCGGCGGCGTACTGCTGCTGATCGAGGTACTCCGCCCGCAACGCTGGTTCGATCTCACAGTCGGTCTGACGGCCGGGTGGTGGGCATTCGAGGATACGGATCTGCGACCGGGGTACTGCACGCTGGATGCAGCGGGCTGGCGAGAGGCGCTGGTGAACGAAGGCTTTGGTGGTGTTCAGGTGGTTACACCCAGCGCGCTGCGCGATCGCCCAGAAGGTCTGGTCATCGCGTTGGCGCAGGATACGGAAGCCTGGGTCGTCCTCGGCGATGATGCTGTCGCGCCGTGCTTGGTGGATACACTCAGCGCCGGTGGCGCTCAGGTTGTGCATCTCGCCGGAGACTCTGTTTCGGTCGAAGCGCTTGAAGCTGCCTTCGCCGGAACGGACGCAGCCCGTCGGCGCGGCGTTATCGATACGCGCGCACTTGGAGCGGAGGATATCGCCGCCGCGGCCTGCGGGCATAGGGCCGCCGCCCTTGCCCAGGCCGCGCTGCAACTGTCCCCGCAACCCCGCCTGCGCTTCATTACCCGCGGCGCCCAGCCTGCGCTCGTGCCAGCCAGCGTCGCGCCCGCACAAGCGGCTGTGCTCGGCGTCGCTCGCACGCTGGCGCTGGAAGCGGCGTCCCTGGAAACCGCGACCATCGATCTCGATCCGAACCAGTCAGGAGTCGATCGCGTTGCTCAGGCGCTCGCGGCGCCGGCGGGCACCGAGATTGCGCTGCGCGGCGGCGCCATGTGGACGCCGCGCCTGCAGCGCCATCACCCGCCAAACGCCGCCGCCGAAACTGAAGCCTGGCGTCTCGCGCCGGCCAAGCTCGGTGCGCTGGATGGTTTCACCCGCGCGCCGCTCGCCCGCCGCGCTCCAGGTCCGGACGAGGTCGAGATCGAGACGCAAGCCTGGGGCCTCAACTTCCGCGATGTGCTGAATGTCCTTGGTCTGTATCCCGGGGATGCCGGCCCGCTCGGGGGAGAATGCGCTGGCCTTATCACGGCAGTTGGAGCCAATGTCCGACACGTCGCCGTCGGCGATATCGCCATGGCAGCGGCGGGTGGCAGCTTCGCATCGCATGTCACGACGCGGGCGTCGCTTGTGCGCCGGAAGCCAGACAGCTGGACTATCGAGGAAGCAGCGACGTTCCCCATTCCTTGGATTACGGCCTCCTTCTGCCTTGAAGACATCGCGGGGCTAAAGGCCGGCGAACGTGTACTCATTCATGCAGCGGGCGGCGGCGTTGGTCTCGCCGCAGTGCATCTGGCCCAAGCGCTCGGTGCTGAGGTGCATGCAACGGCGGGTGCGCTCTGGAAACGCGAGGCGCTTCGCGCTCTCGGCATCGCGCATGTCTATGACAGCCGCTCGACGGAATTCGCTGCCGCCATCCTCGCCGCCACGAACGGCGACGGTGTTGATGTCGTGCTGAACTCGCTGGCCGGCTCAGCGCTGGAGGCTAGCTTCCGCGTGTTGAAGCAGGGTGGTCGCTTCGTTGAACTGGGTAAGCGCGGCATCAAGGCACCATCTGAAGCCGCAGCCATTGATACAGCCATGGCCTATTCGATCGTCGATTGGGGCGAAACGGCCAAGACCGATCCGCAGCGCATCGTAGCGGTGTTCGATCGTTCGCTTAAGCGCGCCGAGGCCGGAGAGGTCGCGCCGCTTCCCGTCGGCACCTTCTCGGCGGAGCGGGCCGAGGAAGGCTTCCGCGCCATGGCGCAGGCGCGCCATTTCGGAAAGCTTGCGTTGGTCCGCCGCAAGTCCGTCCCCAGCATCCGCAAGCACGGCGCCTATCTGATCTCCGGTGGCTTGCGCGGCATCGGTCTCGAAACGGCGACGCACCTTGTTCGCCGGGGCGCGGGCCTGGTCGTCTTGTTCAATCGCAGTGGTCCTGATGTTGCCGCGGAAGCCCGTCTCGCGGAGATGCGGGCGACGGGCGCCGAAGTCTGGGCGGAATCCGCCGATGTTGCCGATCCGCGCGCCATGGGAGACCTGCTCGCTCGTATCCGCAAACGCGGTCTGCCTTTGCGTGGCGTTATCCACTCCGCCGGCGCGCTCGCCAACGCTGCGCTGTCCAATCAGGACGCCGGCCGCTTCGCCGACGTTTTCCACGCCAAGGTCGAAGGTGCTCGCGTGCTCGACGCGCTGACCGTTTCCGATCCGCTCGATTTCTTCGTGTTATATTCTTCCGCCGCCTCTGTGGTGGGCGCGATCGGCCAAGCCAATCACGCGGCGGCCAACGCCAGCCTTGACGCCATCGCGCACCGTCGCCGTGTACGCGGCCTGCCTGCGATCAGCCTTAACTGGGGCGCTTGGGCCGGCGCTGGAGCGGCTGTCGCTGCCGCCGATAAGCTGCGAGGCACGGGCCTTGAGTTCCTCTCGATCGAGGAAGGGCTGCGCGTGCTGGATGTGGCGCTGTCGCGAGACCAGCCTCAGCTATTTGCCGCTCGCATCGATTGGCCGCTTTACGTTGGACGCTTCGGCACGGCGCCCCCGCGAATGCTGGCGGAGGTCGCGATGATGCGCGCCGCCGCTCCGCAGGCGAAGCCGGTAGTACGCTCCACGTCGAAGCCAGTGGCCAGCGCTAGGGACGAGATCGCCCGCGCGCCCATCGAGCGCCGGCCCGCTCTCATCGCGGCGCGGATCATGCGCGAGGCCGCTGTCACGCTCGGCTTCGAGTCGGAGCGCGCGCTGGATCCCGCGTTCGCCCTGAACGAGATGGGGTTGGATTCGCTTCTCGCGGTCGAACTGCGCAACAGGTTAAACGAGACCTTTGCCGCCCGCTTCCCGGCGACGCTACTATTCGACCGTCCGACCATCGATGCGTTGGCCGCGTACATCAGCGCGACGGTTTTCCCGGACACCGTAGTCGAGCGGGAGGTCGAAGCCATGCAGCCCGACGCTGGCGACCTAGCCGACATCATAGGCGACCTCAGCGACGACGAGATCGACAAGTTGTTGGCTCAACGCATGACGGGTCGACGCATATGAGTATTTCCTTCGACAAACTGCGCCAGATGTCGCCGAAGCAACTCCTGTTGCTGGCGGTGGAGTTGAGTGAGCGGCTCGATCGAGCCGAGGTGCGTGAGCCGATCGCCATCGTCGGTATGGCCTGCCGCTTCCCCGGCGCGGACTCGCCGGATGAATACTGGCGCCTCCTGTCAGAAGGCCGGGACGCGACGTCTGACACACCTGCCGACCGCTGGGATGCCGATGCGCTACACGATCCCGACCCCGATGCGCTCGGCCGCATCGTGTCGCGTCGAGCCGGTTATCTGCGCGACGTCGCGGGCTTCGACGCCAGCCTGTTCGGCATTTCGCCGCGCGAAGCCCTCACTATGGATCCGCAGCAGCGGCTACTTCTTGAAACTGCCTGGGAAGCACTGGAGCGGGCAGGGCAAGCGCCCGATGGTTTGCACGGCCAATCTGTCGGCGTCTTCGTCGGCCTCTGTAACATCGATCATTTTCATCGCCTCGCCGCACACGGGCGCGAGCGGATCGACGCCTATCTCGCTACCGGTAACGCGCCCAGCGTCGCCGCCGGCCGTTTGTCGTATTGCTTCGGTTTTAAGGGGCCGGCGATCACCATTGACACGGCGTGTTCGTCCTCGCTGGTGTCTTTGCATCTCGCGACGCAGAGCCTGCGTTCAGGCGAGTGCAGGATGGCGCTGGCCGGCGGCGTTAACGTCATCTGCGCCCCGGAAGTTGCCATCGCCCTTTCGCGGGGCCGCATGCTGGCGCCGGATGGTCGCTCGAAGGCGTTTGATGCGGCCGCCGACGGATTCGCGCGGGGCGAAGGCTGCGGCTTGGTCGCACTAAAGCGGTTCAGCGACGCTCAGGCCGATGGTGATCGCATCATCGCCGTCATCCGGGGGTCCGCGGTCAATCAGGATGGCCGCAGCGGTGGTATCACCGCGCCCAACGGCCCCTCACAGGAGGCTGTGATCCGAGCCGCGTTGCGGGATGCAAGCCTGGCCCCGAGTGATGTGGACTACGTAGAGGCGCACGGGACAGGCACACCGTTGGGCGATCCTATTGAGGTTCGCGCGCTGGGCGGCGCCTTCGGCTTCGGCCGCAAGCACCCGTTGGTGATTGGCTCGGCCAAAACTAATATCGGTCATTTGGAATCGGCGGCGGGTGTCGCGGGTGTCATCAAGACGGCGCTGGCGATCGACGCAGGCGTGATCCCGAAGAGTCTGCATTTCAAGACGCCGAGCCCGCACATCGCGTGGGAGGAAGCGAATGTGGTGGTCGCCGCCGACACGATGGCTTGGCCGCAAGCGGAGGCCCCGCGCCGCGCAGGCGTCAGCTCGTTCGGCTTTAGCGGCACCAATGCTCACGTCGTGCTCGAACAGGCGCCGGCGTCGGAGCCCGCGTCCGCCATCGCGAACGAGCGGCCGGTGCATATCCTCCCGCTGTCGGCTCATAACGCGGCGACACTCCGACGGTTGGCCGCAGCTTACGAACAGGCTCTGGCCGGGGGGGCGGACCTGGCGGCGTTAGCTCATGCGGCTGGCGTCGGCCGCGCGCGCCTGACGCATCGCGCCGCCGTGATCGCGCGCGACGTGACCGAGGCGCGCTCCGCTCTCGCGGCGCTCGCCGCCGATACGCCGCATCCCGGGCTTCGGCGCGGAGAAGTTTCGGCCAACAACCGGGCCGACGTTGTTTTCCTGTTCAGTGGGCAGGGCGGACAGGATCCCGGCATGGGTCGCGCGCTCTATGCGCACGCCGCGAAATTCAGAGAAACCATCGATCTTTGCGCCGACATCATTGGCGACGGGCCGGACGGCCTCCGTCTGCAGGATGTTCTATTCGTCGAAGCTGGCGACAGCGCAATCCACCGCACCGAATGGACGCAGCCGGCCATGTTCGCGTTCCAGCATGCGCTGGTCGCCCAGTGGCGCGCTTGGGGCGTGGAGCCTGCGGCTGTGCTCGGCCATTCGCTGGGCGAGTTCGCGGCCGCTTGCGCCGCCGGTGTGTTTAGCTTCGAGGCCGGACTTCACCTCACAGCCGCACGCGGGCGACTGTGCGCCGCGATGCCGCCGGGCGCGATGGTGTCGATTTTTGCGCCGAAAGCCGATGTCGCAGCTCTGGTCTCGCGACAGCCCGATCGCGTTGGGATCGCGGCGATCAACGGGCCAGACAATGTAGTGATTTCGGGCGCGCCTGATGTGGTGATGTCGATTACGGCCGCCCTTGAGGCGAGGGGCCTGCGCAGCCAAGTGTTGCGCATTGACATGCCGGCGCATTCGCCGCTGGTTGAGGGCTCGCTCGAGGGGTTCGAGGCCGAAGCAGGCAAGGTTTCCATGCAGGCGCCGCGCATCCCAGTCGCCTGGAACGTCACTGGGGGTGAGCCGTTACCGGGCGATGGCGCACCCGATGCCGGCTATTGGCGTACACACATGCGCGCCACCGTTCGCTTCGCTGATGGTCTGCAATCTCTGGAACGCGACGGCTTCACACGCTTCCTTGAGATCGGGCCGCACGCTACGTTGACTGCGCTCGCTGCGCCGATCCTGAGCGAAGCCACCGTCCTGGCCGCCTCGTTGCGCCGCGATTGTGATGACTGGCAGGAAATCGCAACCGCTGTCGCCCAACTTTTTGTCGGCGGCGTCAACATCGATTGGCGCGGCTGGGACGAGGGCCGCCGGCGCGCCCATGTCGCCGCACCCACCTATCCTTTCGATCGCCGCCAATACTGGATCGAAACTGCCCGCCTCAACCCGCGTGAAGGCGCCGATCAGCCGCGCACGATCCGCCTATCGACGCGCGAGCGCAGCTATCTCGCCGACCATGTGGTGGGCGATCGCATCATAGTCTCTGCGTCCAGCCAGATCGAGGCCATCGCGGGTGTCCGCGGTGCGCTGCGCCTGCGCGATTGCGCCTTCCTGGAAGCCATCGAGGTTCGACCCGAGGGCGTTGTCTTGGAGCGGGTTGCTGAGACGCCGAACGTCCACGCCCTGCACAAACTCTCCCGCGACGGGGCGGATGCCGTTTGCGCCCGCGCCCGGTTCGAGCCGCCGGCCGGATTTAATGACAGACGCATCAATCTTTCGGCTCTGCAAGCGCGGCTGTCGACGGCCGATCCCGTCGCTCATTATGAAGCGCTGGCGGGGAAAGGCGTCCGCTTCGGCGCTGCCTTCCGCCGTATCGTTAGTGCTTGGCGGGGGGGGGGCGAGGCGCTCGCCCGCATCGACTGGCGTCTCCCCCTCGCGCCGGACGCTGCGTTTGATCCCGCATCGCTGGACGCCGCCTTCCAAACGATCAGTCTCGCCGCCGCGGACCACGCCCCGCTTCGCCTTGTCTCGACGATCGACACATTGGAAATCGATCCCTCCCCCGCCGGTCCATGCTTTGCGCATGCCCAGCTCAGGCTTCCGGCCGGCGACCCCGATCAGGTGTTTGCGGATGTGACGTTATGTGACGCGGATGGAACAATTTTCGGCGCGATAGAAGGTGTTAGCTTACGTGCTGTCGCGCCCGCACGCGATGAGTGGTGCTACGCTCTGGCGTGGCGGCAGATCGAGACTACGACCGTTGCGATCCCGCATTTCGTACTTCCCACCGCGCTGGCGCGACCGTTGGAAGTCGCTTGGGAGGCCGCCGCCGCTGAACATAGAATCCGCGAGTACGACACAATTCTGGCGACACTTGACGATCTGTCGGTCGCTTATGCCGGATGCGCGCTGTCTGCACTGGGCTTTGATGACACGCCAGGCCGCATCGCCGGCCTCGCCGAGGAAGCCGCCCGTCTGGGCATTCCAGCGGAGCGCGCTCGCACCTTCGAGGCTGTCCTCAAGGTGTCCGGCGCCTGCGCGATTGACGGTGATGGGGTGCGCGTCAAGCGCCGCATGGAGTCCATCGACCCAGAGCCTCGGTGTGATGCGTTGCTCGCGGACTTTGCGCCAGCCAATGGCGAACTTCGTCTGCTCCGCCGCTGCGGTGGGAACTTGGCGGAGGTCCTGCGCGGCGCGGTCGATCCGACCTCGCTGCTCTTCCCCAATGGAGGGTTCGACGATCTGCGGCTGGTTTACGAACAGTCAGCCTCGGCCCGCACGCACAACACAGCGCTAGCCGCTACGTTGCGCACGGCGCTGTCTGCCGTGCCCGCCGATGCGCGCGTCCGGGTATTGGAAATCGGCGCCGGCACGTGCGCCACCACGAGCCAGGTCCTTGGCGCTCTCGCCGGTCGTGAGATCGCCTACACTTTGACCGACGTCTCGCCGCTCTTCCTGGAACGTGCAAAGGAGCGCTTCTCCGACACGTCGATCGAATACCGCGTGCTTGACATCGAAACTGCGCCGGCCAGCCAAGGCTTCGCCGAAGGCGGTTATGACATCGTCATCGCCGCCAATGTGCTCCACGCCACGCGCGATATCGCCGACGCCGCGCGCCATGCCCGCGCCCTGCTGGCGCCGGGCGGGCTGATGCTCGCCCTCGAAGGCGTCCATGATGACGCCTGGGTGGAGCTTACCTTCGGCCTCACGGATGGCTGGCGACGCTACACGGATACGGATCTGCGCAAGGCTTCGCCGCTGATCGGCCGCACGGCTTGGCGTGACGTGCTAGCGGCGAGCGGTTTCGATGATGTGATCGTCAGCCGCGACCATGCCGAGCACGGTCGGGCGGGTGGCCAGCAAGCCTTGATCGTCGCGCGCGCCGCGGCTTCTCCCCGCAGCTTTCGCATTGCCGCCGCCGACGACAATCCTTTGGCGACGGCCATCGCGACCGAGTTGGAGTCGCGCGGACACCGCGTAACGGATCGCGCTGACTTCGACGCCGAACTCGTCTATCTCGCCAACCTGACGGCTGACCCTGCAGACGAGCTGATAGCCGTCCACGGAGCGCTGGCTCGCTCGCGAAGTCACGCCTGGATCGCCACGCACGGCGCCTGGCCCGTCGAGGGCGTTGTATCGCCGCAGGGGCGGTCACAGTCGACCGCTTGGGGAATTGGCCGCGCCTTCGCTGTCGAGGTGCCTGACCGCATGGGCGCGCTGGTTGATCTCGATCCCAGAGCCGCCGATGCGGATAGCGCCAGGCACCTCGCCGACGCCATTCTGCGCGGCGGTATGGAGGACCAGATCGCCATTCGCGGCAACCGCACTTTCGTCGCGCGCCTCACACCTAGCGGCATTCCGCAGGCGGCCGACTTTGTTCCGCGTGCTGACGCGGCCTATCTGGTGACCGGCGGGTTCGGCGGCCTCGGCCCGCATGTCGGCCGCTGGCTGGCTGAGCGCGGCGCGCGCCATGTGGTTATGCTGGGTCGCAAGCCGAACGAGGCCGACCCACGCCTGCACGCGATCCGTCAGGCCGGCGCAACTGTCCATGTTCTGGCAGCCGATGTGGCGGATGCGGTGAGCCTGCGCGCCGCTATTGCCAGATTCGTCAGCATGGGGCGACGGATCGCCGGCGTGTTCCATGCCGCGGCCAGCTTTAACACGGCGCCTTTCGCAAGTCTCACCGACGACCAGATCGCCCAGATGGTAGCACCGAAGATCGGTGGCGCGCTGGCGCTCGAGTCCGTCTTGGCGGAAGCTGACCTCGATTTCATCGTGCATTTCTCGTCCACCACCGCGCTCCTTGGTGCGGCTGGCTTCGCCCATTATGCGGGCGCGAACGCTTTTCTGGATGCAACCGCCCAGTCAAGAGTAAGTCGTCCGCACATTTTGACGGTGAATTGGGGCACCTGGAGTGAAATGCGCGGCGTGTCGCAAGAAGCCGGCGACGCCTACCGCCGGGCAGGTCTTCGTCCAATGGAACCGACACGCGCTCTGGACTTGATGGGTCGGGCTATCGCCGCGCGGCTGCCCGCGCTGGCGATCGCTGACATCGACTGGTCGCGAATGAAAGCGCTCCATGAAACACGACGCGCGCGGCCGTTTCTGACCGAGATCGTGGGCGACCAGCTGGGCGATACGCCTGCCGCTGCAAGTAACGCGCGCCTCCTTCAGCAGATCGGTTCGGCCTCGCCCGCCCAGCGAATGGAACTGCTGACTGCCTTCGTCCGGTCCGAGGTCTCCGGCGTCCTCGGTTCCAGCCCGGATGATCCGCCGTCACTTGATCTGGGTCTATTTGAAATGGGCATGGATTCCCTCATGTCGCTCGAGCTGAAACGTCGGCTGGAGCAGGGGATCGGCCACGCGCTTCCTGCAACGCTGACCTTTAACTATCCGAATGTAAGAGCGCTTTCTGGGTATCTCGATATCGTAGTCGCGAGCTCTTCGCCGGCTCAGCCCACCTTGGCGACGGACGATACGGGCCACCTGGATGCGCTGACTGATGACGAGGTCGAGGCTCGCCTGCTGAGTCTGATTGAATCGACATGACAAGTAGAATGGTCGCTGCGGCGGCAAAAGGGGACTGAGATGGCGCGCGATCTCTTGCGTGAGTCGCTTGCGACGATCGAGAAGCTTAAGGCGCGGCTTGCCGAGCGCGGCGCGGACAATGAGCCGATCGCGATCGTTGGCGTGGGTTGTCGCTATCCGGGCGCGGATTCGATCGACGAACTGTGGTCGCTGCTTACCGAGCAGCGCGAGTCGGTGGCCGAAGTGCCTGCGGACCGGTGGGATATCGACGTCTACTACGATCCTGATCCCAAAGCTGCTGGCCGCATGACCACGCGCCGCGCCGGCTTCCTGCGCAATGTCGATCAGTTCGATCCACACTATTTCGGAATCTCCCCGCGGGAGGCCGCCGCGCTCGATCCGCAGCAGCGCCTGCTGCTCGAAACCACTGTCGAAGCGCTAGACGCCGCTGCCATTCCCGCTGATCGCCTAGCGACAACTCTCACTGGCGTCTTCGTCGGCGTCTCCACCAACGACTATGGCCGTCTGATGTGGGCCGACGGGGTCGACAAGGCCGATCCCTATTCGGCGACCGGCGGTGCGCTCAACGCTGTCTCGGGCAGGATCGCCTTCACGTTCGGTCTGCAGGGCCCATGCATGACGGTGGACACCGCCTGCTCCTCGTCGCTCGTCGCGGTTCACCTTGCCTGTCAGAGTTTGCGGAACCGCGAAAGCAATCTTGCCATCGCGGGCGGCGTCAACGTCATCCTGCTGCCGGATGCGATGGTGATGTTCTCACGCTGGGGCATGATGAGCGCGGACGGCCGCTGCAAGACGTTCGATGCAGCAGCCGACGGGTTCGCGCGCGCCGAGGGGTGCGGCGTTGTGGTGCTCAAGCGCCTGTCTGATGCGCTCGCCGCCGGCGATCCGATCCGTGCAGTCATTCGTGGGTCCGCAGTCAACTCTGACGGGCGCTCCAGCGGCATGACTGTGCCGCACGGGCCGGCTCAGGAATCCGTGGTGCGCCAGGCCCTCGCCAGCGCGCGCCTCTCGCCCTCCGATATCGATTATGTCGAGGCTCACGGCACAGGTACGCCAATCGGCGACCCGATTGAGGTCGGCGCGCTAGCCGGCGTGTTCGGTCCGTCCCGTCCCGTAGACCGTCCGCTTCTCATCGGCGCACTGAAGCCGAACATCGGCCACGCCGAGGCCGCCGCCGGCATGGCAGGCCTTCTCAAGCTGGTTGCCTCACTGGAGCACGAGCAGTTGCCCGGGCAGGCGCATTTCCACACACCCAATCCTCGGATCGAATGGGCCGCCGGGCGGGTCAAGGTCGTGGACCAGAACACGTCCTGGCCGCGCACCTCGCGTCCGCGCCTCGCGGGCCTTAGTGGCTTCGGTCTCAGCGGCACCAATGCGCACGTCATCCTCGAGGAGGCGCCGGTGGTGACGCCGGGAGCCGTCGTGGCGGAGCGGCCCGTCACAGTCCCGCTCTCAGCCATGAATGATGCGGCCCTCAAGACGTCGGCCGCCAGCCACGCCGCCGCCCTCTCGCAACCCGATGGCCCTTCGCTGGCCGACGCCGCCATCACGCTGTCGGTAGGACGCTCGCAGCTTCGCCGCCGCGCTGCCATCACCGCCGAAACCCGCGAGGAGCTGGTCTCGGCGCTGCAGGAGCTGTCGGCCGGCAAGCGCGACGACATGATCGGATCGGCTCGCCCGGGCGAGCCCGCCAAGATCGCTTTCCTGTTCACAGGGCAAGGCGCTCAGTATCCCGGCATGGGCCGCGCGCTCTACGACAACGAGCCCGTGTTCCGCGCCCGCATGGATCGCGCGGCCGAAGCCCTCCGACCCGTTCTGCAGCGGGACCTGTTGGATGTCATCTATGGCGACAGCGGCGACCGTCTGTCGCAAACCGCCTATACGCAACCCGCGCTGTTCGCCCTTGAAGTGGCGCTCGCCGATGTCTGGACCAGCTGGGGCGTGACGCCCGCCGCCGTGCTCGGCCACAGCGTCGGCGAATACGCTGCAGCCTGCGTCGCCGGCGTGGTCGGCTTCGAGGATGGCCTCGCTCTCATCGCCGAGCGCGGCCGCCTGATGCAGGCGCTTCCGGCTGGCGGCACCATGGCCGCGATCTTCGCAACGCGCGACGTTGTCGCCAAACACATCGCGTCGGCAGCGGATCGCGTCGCCATTGCGGGCTACAATGGCCCGGAAGAAACTGTGATCTCCGGCGATGGCGAAGCGGTTGCGCGCTTCGTAGCCGGGTTTGAGGCCGAGGGTGTAAGTTGCCGCCGGCTCGAGGTGTCGCATGCTTTCCACTCGCCCCTGCTGGACCCGATGCTCGATGCGTTCCAGGCGCGCGCCGCCGGCGTCGCCTTCGCTGCGCCACGCATGCCGCTGATCAGCAATCTCACCGGCGCGGCCTTCGCGTTCGGCGCGGCCCCTGATGCGCGGTACTGGCGCCGCCATGCGCGCGAACCGGTCGCCTTCGCCCAATCGCTCGAGGCCCTGCGTGCGCTGGACATCGGCGCGCTGCTCGAGATCGGTCCGCATCCGACGCTGCTCGGCCTCGCCGCGCGCGCATTGCCCGGCGCCGCCTGGCGCCAGATCCCGTCCCTTCGTCGCAACCGTGACGACCGGCGTCACATGAAGGAGGCGCTTGGCGGCCTCTTCGTGGCCGGCGCCTCCATAGATTGGCGCGCCGCGCAGGCGCAAACCGGCGGCCAGCGCGTCAACCTGCCGAGCTATCCTTTCCAGCGCGACCGCTACTGGGTCGACACGCAGAAGAAGCGCGTTCTCGGCTCGGATCTCAATGCGCATCCGCTTCTGGGTGCGCGCATGCTCGCCCCGCCGCCCAACGCTTCCTTCGCCAGCGAGATCGATGCTGCGAAGCCGGCTTACCTGGCCGACCACGTTGTCCTCGGCAAGACGCTCTATCCCGGCGCCGCCTTCCTGGAGATGGCTCTGGCCGCGGCGCGCGCCGTCTCGCCCGAAGGCCCGGTGCGGTTGCGCAATGTCGCCATCTCGGCTGCGCTGGATATTACCGACGGCGAATCGCGCGTGTTGCACACCAGCATCGAGCGCGAGGAGGGCCGTCGCGTTGTCCGTATCCGCCGCGTCGGCGATGTGTCCTGGATCGATCACGCCACCGCCACGATCGACGATGTCCGCGAAGAGCCCGTGGCGCCCGTCCGGGTTGCGCCGCTGCGTGGCGCGGCGATGAACACTGTCGATGTCGAAGGCTATTACGATCGCCTCGAAGAATTCGGCTTGCGCTACGGCCCCAATTTCCGGGGCGTCTCGCAGCTGTCGGCGTCGCCAAATGCTGCCTACGGTCTTGTTGAGCTGCCCGACGCCGGCATGGCGCGCGGCTACGGTCTGCACCCGGCGTTGCTCGATGCGGCTTTCCACGTACTCGGAGGCGTCTTCCTCGCCGAGGCGGAAGGCGAACGCTCCGTCTTCCTGCCGATGGGCATGCGGGAAGTCGTTATGCTCGCGCCGGCCGGCCCGCGCGTCTGGGTCGCGGTCAGTGTCCGCGAGACCGGCGAAGATCAGGATGCGCGAATCGCCGACGTGACGCTGGAAGATGAGAGCGGCGCGGTCGTCGCTTATATTCGTGGCCTCGAGCTGCGCAAAGTCACGGAAGAGGCGCTCGCCCGCGCCCTTCAGGATGACCACATGCGCACGCACGCAATGCGTCGCGTGTGGGAGCCTGCGCAGATTGCGCAAGGCGCCGCGCCCGCCGCCTGCATCCTGCTGCCGGATCGCGGCGGCCTGGCGTCGGAGCTTGCCTCAGTGCTGACCGCACAAGGCGTCCAGGCGTCCGTGGTTTCGGATGATGCGCTCGCTGCTGCGCTCGAAGCCGCGCCACGCGAAGGCGCGGTCTGGGTCGTCGATTGCGCCGCGGTTGGCCGCGCATGGCAAGACGATGCGTCACGCGATGGGGCGGCCATGTATAGTCGCGCTCTTCGTTTAGCGCGCACGCTCGCCGGCGTTTCGCCGCGGATCGGCTACTGCCTTCTCACCTGCGGCGCTCATATCGCCGGTCCGGGGGATGGCGGCGATCCCGCCGCGCACGAGCTGGTCGGCTTCTGGCGCACAGTTGCGGTCGAGCGCCCGTTTGCTCCTGTAGTGCGCATCGATCTCGATCCCGCCGCTCAGTCGTCCGCCGCGCATATTGTGGCGCTAATCACGACCCCGCTTGACGGCGCGCGCGAGTTCGCCGTCCGTCAGGGCGAGACACGCACCCAGCGTCTGGAAAATCTGCGTCCCGTGAAATCTGCCGCCGCCAACCCCATGCGTGTCGCTCGTATCCGCGAACGCGGCGACCTTGATCGCATCGTGATTGAAGAAATGCCCCGCCGCGCGCCCGCGGCAGGCGAGATTGAGATCGCCGTCCGGGCGGCTGGCCTCAACTTTCGCGACGTGCTCAACGCCCTTGGTATGTATCCCGGCGACGCCGGCCGCCTCGGGAGCGAAGTCAGCGGTGTCGTCACGGCTGTGGGCGAGGGTGTCTCCATTTTCAAGGCAGGCGATGAGGTCGTGTCGCTTGCCGGCGATTCCATCGCCACCCACGCTATCGCTCGCGCCGTACTGTCGACGCACAAGCCGCACGGGCTCACTTACGCGCAGGCCGTCACGCTGCCCAACACCTACCTTACGGCGGCGCTCTGTCTGCGCGTGGGCCGCTTCAAGCCAGGTGCGCGTGTGCTGGTACATGCCGCTGCCGGCGGCGTCGGCTTGGCTGCCATGCGCCTTGCGCGCCGCGCCGGGGCGACGATTTTCGCGACCGCCGGCGCGCCTGAAAAGCAAGCTCTTGTCAAAGCTGAGGGCGCCAGCCTCGTTTTCTCCTCGCGCCATGCCGACTTCGCGGACGCCATCCTCGCCGCCACGGGCGGAGAAGGGGTCGATCTTGTCATCAACTCGCTCACAGGCGCCTTCATCCGGGAAAGCTTCAGGGCCCTGCGGTCCGGCGGATCTTTCATCGAGATCGGCAAGGCGGAGACGATGACCGCCGAGCAGGCGGCCACCTTGCGCGCGGACGTGCACTACGCCGTACGCGATCTGGGCGAGGAGATCGTGCGCGACGCCGACGCCGTGGGCCGAGAGCTTGCCGAAATCGTCGCTGACTCGGCCGCCGGAGAACTGCCACCCCTGCCGGTGCGCGTCTTCCCGCTTGAAGATACCAAGGAAGCTTTCCGCTACATGGCCGGCGCGCGTCACATCGGAAAGATCGCGATTGCACCGCCTGCGGGCCCGGTCGCCATCCGCCGCGATGCGGCCTATCTCGTCACCGGCGGCCTCGGCGGTCTCGGCCTTGCCGCCGCCGAACACCTGGCGCGACGCGGCGCCGGCGAGATCATTCTCGCCGCTCGCCGCGATCCCACTGCGATCGAAGACCAGCAGCTCGCCAAGCTGCGCGGCCTCGGCGCGGAGGTGCGCCGCATGCGCTGCAATGTCAGCGACCCCGCGGCCGTCGCCTCGCTCGCCAAAACGCTGGCCGGGAATGGCCGCCCGCTGCGCGGCATCGTTCACTCCGCCGGCGTGCTCGCCGATGCGGCGCTCGAAGCGCAGGACGAAGCGAGCTATCGCACGGTGGCCGCGCCGAAATCGGAAGCGGCTTGGGCGCTCCACAACGCGCTGGGCGGTCTCAACCTCGACTTCTTTGTCTTCTTCTCTTCCACCTCGGCCCTGATCGGCTCGCCGGGGCAGGCCAACTATGCGGCCAGCAATGCCTTCATGGACGGTCTTGCCGGATGGCTGCGCGCGCGCGGTTTTGCGGCGACCAGCATCGGCTGGGGCGCCTGGGGCGAGGTGGGCATGGCCGCCGCTCTGGCGCCGGAAACGCGCGCCACTTGGGCTCGCCTGGGTCTTGGTCTGCTGGATCGCGACTCGGCATTCGCGGGCATGGATGCGGCGCTCGAAGGCGGGCTCGATTACGCCGCCATCGCCGCGCTCGATATGGAGCGCCTGCGCGCCAATGGCGGACCTGGCCTGCGCTCGCTCTTCGGCCTTGAGACGCAATCCGGCGTTGGCGAGGCATTGGCTGAAGCGAACGTCGAGGCCTCCCGCATTCTCGCCGCCTCGGACGAGGATCGCGGCGATGCCGTCACCGCTTTCACGCGGGCTAACATCGCCCGCGTGCTCGGTTTTTCTGCCGCGTCACTCGATGCCGACACGCCGCTATCTGAACTGGGCTTTGATTCGCTGATGGCGGTGCAGATCCGCAACGCGGTGCAGTCAGCCCTCAATGTCGATATCCCTGTGAAGCGCCTCCTGCAGGGGCCTACCGTAGCCGAAGTGTCAGCGGATATCGTGGCGCAGCTCGGCGTCAGCGCCGCGCCCAAAGCGGCGGCCGAGCCGGAATGGGAGAAGGGCACGCTATGAATCTGCTGGCCGTTGCAGTCGGCCCCTCGCGCGGCGCCGTCAATGCCTTGGCCGGGAGCGCGGTGTTCGCAGCGCTTCGTGTAGGCGTCGGGCTTGTGTTCGCCTCGTACCTCCTTGCGTCTGACGACCTGATGCAGGTCGCCTGGACGCGCAGCGTGGCCCGTTTGGCCGCGTGGGTGAACTGGTTTAATGTACCCACTGAACTGGGGGTGCTGCTTCTCGCCGCCGCGCTAGCGGTCAGCTTCGTGGTGAGCCGAACGATCGATTTCCACAAGAGTGCGGGCGACAATGCAGCTTGATGCTCTTCTCGCAATGCTACGCGACCGGGACATAACCCTCTGGGTCGAGGGGGAACGGCTGCGCTTCCGTGCTCCGAAGGGTGCCTTCACTGCAGAGCTGCGCGAGCGGGTATCCGGCGCCAAAGTCGCCTTGATTGCACGACTGCGGAGCGATGCGGAAGCGACAGTCGCGGAAGGCCCTGCCACAGAGGGGCAGCGTGCCCACTGGCTTCGCCGCCAGACGGATGCGAACCCAGCTGCCTATCACGTCTTCTTCGCTGTTCGGGTCGAATCCACGCTTGATGTTTCGGCCGCGCGCGTCGCGGCGCAAGCCATACTCGATCGTCACGCCGCCCTGCGCGCCACGTTCTATTGGAGAGACGCCCAGTTGCTCCAGCGCATCCCTGGCGCGGCCTCGATCGCCTTCCAGCACATCCATGCGCCTGGCTATACAGATGCACCACTGCAGGCGGCAGTCGCCCGCGCCGCGCTGGAGCCGTTCGATCTGGTGAGCGGTCCGCTCTTCCGCGTCATCTGCGTCACCCGCGCCGCGAACGACCATGCCCTAGTGCTGATGGGTCATCACATCGTACTCGACGGTGCCTCGCTGTTTCGCCTCGTCGCGGAGTTCCGCACACTCTACGCCGAAGCCACCGGTGGTCCGCCGTCTGCACTCGAAGTGTTGGACGAAGATGCTTTCGCTTTCGCCAACTGGCAGCACGATCATCTCGCATCGGTCGGCGGCGCCGAACTTGAACGCTACTGGAGGAACGCGCTGGCCCGGCCCGGCCGGCGCCTATCCCTGCCGATCGACCGGCCGCGCGGAGGGGGCGTCTCTCATGGTCAGGACTGGACCTCTGCCACCATCGATGCCGATCTCCTCCAGGCCTTGCGCGCCGCCGCCGCACGGGAGCGCACGACACTTTTCGTCCTCCTTATGGCTGCGCAGATTACGTTAATGCACCGCTGGACAAGGGCGGATGACGTCATCCTCGGCACGCCCGGCTCCGGCCGCAGCAGGCCTGAGTTCGAAACGATCGTTGGCGAGTTCGTCAATACGCTGCCGATCCGCACTCGCTTCGCGCCGGGAGGCACATTCCGAGATGTGCTGGCGCAGGTGCGAGATGCGGTACAGGGCGCACTTGACCATCAAAATCTGCCGTTTGCTCGCATCGTCGAGATATCTCAGCCGACGCGGCACGCTCATCGCGCGCCGCTGGTGGAAAGCCAGTTCACACTGCACAAGTTCAGCGCCTTCAAAGGGCTCGAAGCGGCGCTCACGCCCATCCCTGAGGCACCGGCGGCCGAGTATGGCGGGCTGCGCATACGCCACCATCCGATTACGGAGATCCCCGGTTACTTCGATGTGTCGCTCCAGGTCGGTGACTTCGGAGACCGGCTCACAGCGATGTGGCAATATGATCGCGGCCTGTTCGAGGCGGATGCGATGCACGCGCTGCGCGATGACTATATTGCACTCCTGCGCGCTATTTGCGCCGATCTTCATGTGCGAGTTGAAACGCTGCCGGGCCGGCGGGCCACGACAGCCGAGCGCGGAGATGCCACCCTCAAGCGCTTGGCCAGCCGCGATATCCGGTGCGCTCTTGATGGCGCGCGCCTTAAGGTCAACGCTCCAAAGGGCAGTCTAGATGAAGCGACGAAGGCTGACATCAGCGGCAATCGTGACGCTATCCTGGTTGCCCTTGAGTCGCGTCGCGATGAACAGGAGGCGGATGTTGTGCATATGCTGGAGCCGGTCGCCGGTCCCGGCCCCCACGATGCCTCCTTCGCGCAACGCCGCCTCTGGTTTCTCGACAAGTTCGGTGCAGGTGCGCCGATTTACAATATCGGCGGCAGCCTCCGCCTGAGCGGCCCGCTCGACGCTGAACGTTTGGTGGAGGCCGTGAAGACGCTCATGGCCCGGCATGAGGCGTTCCGCACGCGCTTCATCGATACCGGCCGCGAGCCGAAGGTGAGCATCGCTGATCAGTCCGTCTCGACCGTCGATCTGGTTGAAGCGCCGGGTCTCGACGCCGAAGCGCGCGACCGGCAAGCCGACATCACGGCCCGCGAGGTGCTGGGCGCGCGGTTCGATCTCGCCGAAGGCCGACTAGCCATAGCGCGCATCCTTCGCTTCGCACCGGATGATCATGTGCTGAGCCTGGCGATGCACCACATCGTCAGCGATGGTTGGTCGCTGGCGGCGGCCCTCAAGGAGATCACCCAGCTCTATGAGGGCGCAGCATCCGCTACGCCGCCGCTACGCTATGTTGACTTCGCTGCGTGGGAACGTCGCCGCGCTGAGCGCAATGGCTTCAGCCCCGATCTCACCTTCTGGCGTAAGGCGTTAGGCGGAGCGCCGCCCGTGCTCAACCTTCCGACCGATCGGCCGCGCCCAGCGCGCCAGACCTTCCGCGGCGCGGGATGCAGCTACAATATTCCGCGAGAGCTCGGCGTCGGCCTTGCGGCGCTAGCGCGTGAACGGGGCGCCACCACGTTCATGGCGCTGATGGCGCTGTGGCAGGCCACGCTCTGGCGCCTTTCCGGGCAGGACGATTTTGTTGTCGGAACACCCATTGGCGGCCGCCCGGATCCGACGCTGGAAGGCGTCATCGGCTGCTTCGTCAATAACCTGCCGCTGCGCGCCGATTTCAGCTCTGCCCCGTCGTTCACAGAAGCGCTGCGCCGCACGCGCGGTCGGGCACTGGACGCTTTCGGTCACGCGGCGGCGCCGTTCGATCTTTTGGTGGAGACGCTCAACCCCGCGCGGTCCATGGCGCATGCGCCTCTGTTTCAGACGTTGTTCTCCTACATGAGCTTCCCGATGGAGACGCGGGGCCCCGGCGGAGTTTCCGCGATGCAGATCGAGGCCGATCCAGGGATTGCGCGATTCGAACTTGCGGCGGACGTCTTCGAGATGCCGTTCGGCGTGCAGACTGGCGGCCTCAGGGTGCGCTACGAATACTCGACCGATCTGTTCGACGAGGCGACCATTGCGCGGTTGCATGAGCGCTTCGTGGCGCTCATCGCATATGCGTGCGACCAACCGGAAGCCTCTCTTGCCGCCTGCGAACTTGCCACGCCGACAGAGCGCTCGCTTTTGCTTGACGACTGGCAGGGCGAGGCGGTCGAGCATGATCGTGCCCGCACCATCCCCTCCATGCTCCGCGCATCCAGTGATGCGCGCCTCGAGCTTGTGGCCTGCGTTTGCGGAGAGAACCGACTCACCTATCGCGATCTGGCCGACCGTTCTCACGCCGTCGCTGACGCGTTGCGCGCACATGCCGTGAAGCCTGGCGATCGCGTCGTTGTTTGCATGGAGCGCGGTGTTGATCTCGCGATAGCGCTGGCGGGCGTGCTGATCGTTGGTGCCGCCTATGTGCCGCTCGATCCCGCCCACCCTCCCGCCCGTCGCCGCTTTGTGGCGGAGGATGCCAGCGTCGCCTGCATTCTTTCCGACGATATCGGTCGTGCAGCTTTCGAAGACCTCTCCATGCCGATCCTGGCGGTCGACGCCGTCGGAGTTCGAACCGATGTAATGGAGCATGCACAAGTCGACCCCGTCGGACTTGCCTATGTCATTTACACGTCCGGATCGACGGGTGCGCCGAAGGGCGTCGAGGTCGAGCATCGCCAACTCGTCGCCTTTCTTGAAGCCATGCATCAGGCACTGGATCCAAAGCCGGACGACGTGCTGCTGTCGGTCACGACGCCCGCCTTTGACATTGCCGGCCTAGAGATCTGGTTGCCGCTGACGTTGGGCGCCCGCGTCGTGTTCGCCACGCGCGAGGAGGCGCTCGACGGCCGCCTTCTCCGGGCGTTGATCTCGCGCCACAATGTTCGCTTTCTCCAGGCGACACCAGCCACGTGGCGCCTGCTGCTTGAGTCTGGATGGACGGGTACCCCCGGCCTTGTCGCACTTTGTGGTGGCGAGGAGATGCCGCGAGCGCTCGCGGCTGCCTTGCTTGATAAGGTTGACGCTCTTTGGAACATGTATGGTCCGACCGAGACCACGATATGGTCCACCATGCACCGCGTGACGCGCGCGGATCTCGACCGACCGCGTATCCCGATCGGCCATCCCATCGCCAACACGCGCGTCTACGTGCTCGAGGCTTCCGGCGGGCTCGCGCCCATCGGAGCCCAGGGTGAACTGGTGATCGCAGGCGAGGGCGTGGCCCGCGGCTATCGCAATCGCCCTGAACTCACAGCTGAGCGCTTCTGCACGATCAACGTCGAAGGCCGGGAGGAGCGCGCCTATCGTACCGGAGACGCGGTTGCATGGCTCGCCGAGGGCGTCCTTGATTTCATCGGCCGTGGAGACGGGCAGGTGAAAGTGCGCGGCTTTCGGATAGAACTGGGTGAGATCGAGGTGCGCTTGGCCAAGGTTCCCGGCGTCGCGTCCGCTGTGGCGTCCGTCCGCGAGGATACGCCGGGCGACAAACAGATCGTCGCCTATGTGATCGCCTCGCCGAATGCACCCTTCGATTCGCGACAGGCCCTTGCGGTGCTGCGCGGCGACCTGCCAGACTACATGCTGCCCTCCGCCTTCGTCGCGATAGAGGCATTCCCGCTTTCCGGCAATGGCAAGATCGACAGGGCGGCCCTGCCGGCGCCCACGTCCGACCGCGCGCCGCGTGGCGAGGCCAGCAATGATGTGCTAATGTCGCCCGCTCAGCACCGTGTTGCTAACATCTGGAAGCGCGTCCTCAAAATCGAGCGCGTCGGCCTGCACGAGAACTTCTTCGATGTCGGCGGTCATTCGCTGCTGGTCGTGCAGATCCAGACGGCGCTTAACGCCGCGTTTGATCGCGATGTGCAAATCGTCGAGCTGTTCAATTACACCACTGTGGCTGCGCAGGCTGAACTGATGAACGGCTCGGAGCAGGAGGATGTCGCGGTCAAGCGCGCGCTCGCTCGGGCGGGAAAGCAGGCACATGTCTAATCCCTACGCCACCAAAGGCTTCCCAACCCACGCCATCGCCGTCATCGGTATGGCGGGTCGCTTTCCTGGCGCACCTGACATCGAATCCTATCGGCGCTTGATCGCGAACGGCGTCGACGCATTCCAGGCCTTCTCGGACGCTGAAATGGATGTCGCCAGCGTGCCCGACGCGCTGCGTCGTGATCCGGCCTACGTGCGGGGCGGTGTCCACCTTGCCGACGCGGACATGTTCGATGCCGGTTTCTTCGGCATGTCGCCGCGCGAAGCGCAAATTCTCGATCCACAGCACCGCTTGTTCCTCGAATGTTGCTGGGAGGCACTGGAAACAGCCGGATACGCGCGTGAGCCGGCGCAACGGGCGGTCGGTGTCTACGCCGGCTGTTCGATGAACACCTATCTGCTTGCCCACATTCTTCGGAGCCCACAGCTTACAGAAGCGGTCGGAGGTTACCAGTTGATGCTGGCCAACGATAAGGACTTCCTCTGCACCCGGGCCTCCTACCAGTTCGATTTGCGCGGCCCCAGCATGACGCTGCAGACCGCATGCTCCACCTCACTGGTCGCGGTCGTCGAGGCCTGTCGCGCTCTGGCGCGTGGCGAATGCGACATTGCGCTGGCGGGCGGCGTTTCGATCACCTTCCCGCAGCGCGCCGGCTATCTCTATCAAGAGAGCATGATCCTCTCGCCGGATGGCCGGTGCCGTCCGTTCGATGCGGATGCGCGCGGCACTCGTCCCGGCGCTGGCGCGGGCATCGTCGTGCTGAAGCGTCTGGCCGACGCTCTCGCCGACCGCGATTCGATCTGCGGTGTAATCCGAGGAGCTGCGGTCAACAATGATGGCGCGGCGAAAGCCGGCTTCACTGCACCTAGCGTCGACGGACAGGTAGAGGCCATCGTTGCCGCGCTCGCGCTCGCCGCCACGCCGGCGCGCAGCATCGGCTACATCGAGACCCACGGCACGGGTACGCCGCTCGGCGATCCAATCGAGATTGCGGCTCTGAAGCGGGCCTTTCGCATTGATACGAGCGACGTCGGCTTCTGCCGCCTCGGCGCCGTTAAGGCCAATCTTGGCCACCTGGACGCCGCCGCCGGCGTCGCCGGTCTGATCAAGGCGCTTCTCGTCCTGAGAGCGACGCCATACCACCGCTGGTCAATTTCAAACGCGTCAATCCCGCGCTCGACATTGAGCGTAGCCCGTTCCTGCTCAGCGGCGAAGCTGCGCCCTGGATGGTCGAAGGCCCGCGCCGAGCAGGGGTCAGCTCTTTCGGCATCGGCGGCACCAACGCTCACGTTGTACTGGAGCAGGCGCCCGCGCTCGCTGCCGCAGCGCCCGTGCGCCCGACACGGCTACTCGTGCTTTCCGCTCGCCACAAGGAGGAGCTTGACGCCTTGGGCGATCGGATGGCCGATGCGCTCGCCGATGCGTCCGAAGCAGACCTCGCCAATGCCGAGTGGACGTTGCAGGCAGGCCGGCGCGACTTCCCGCATCGCCGCGCCATCGTCGGCGTCGATCGACAGAGCCTTCTCAAAGACCTACACGCCAAGCGGGGCGCGACCGGACACCACGAAGGCGGCCTGCGCCCCGTCGCGTTCCTCTTCAGCGGGCAGGGCGGGCAACACCCCGGTATGGCTGCGGGACTCTATCGCGCCGAGTCTGTCTTCCGCGCCGCATTCGATGCCTGCGCCGACATCGCTGCGCGCTGGATGGAGGAGGACTTGCGTAAGCTTGTTTTCAAAGGCGACAGCAAAACGCTGTCGCAGACGGCCATCGCGCAACCCGCACTCTTTGCGACATCCTACGCTCTGTCGCGCCTCTGGGCCTCCTGGGGCGTAAGACCGTCTGCTATGCTGGGCCACAGCATCGGCGAGTATGCCGCAGCCTGCATCGCCGGCGTATTCTCGCTGGAGCATGCGCTGAAGGTCGTCGTCGCGCGCGGTCGCCTCATGCAGGATATGCCGCCAGGCGCGATGGCTGCCGTCAATCTGCCGCTTCACGAGGCGCAGGCGCGCATCGACGCCGCCGATCTCGAGATAGCGGCTGAGAACGGCCCCGATCTTTGCGTCGTTTCCGGTCGTGTCGATGCGATCGACGCCTTCGTGAAGCAGCTCGAAGCCGAAAGCGTCAGCGCGCGTCGACTGCGTGTCTCGCATGCCTTCCATTCGCGCATGATGGAGCCGGTGATGAAGGCGTTCGAGCAGGTGGTCGCCAACGTGCAGCGTCATGTGCCGGCATTGCCTTATGTTTCCAACGTCACAGGCGATTGGATCACGGCCGAGCAGGCCGTTGATCCCGCCTATTATGCGGAGCATCTGCGTCGCCCCGTGCGCTTCGATGCCGGCCTCAACGCTGTCATCGACGCCTTCCCGGACGCCGCCTTGCTGGAAGTCGGTCCCGCCCGTGCGCTGGCGACATTGGCCCGCAACTCGCTGCCGTCCAACGCCGCGACGCGTGTTGTTGAATCCTCGCCCCGTCCGGATCAGGCCGATCAGGACGCAGCGACGATTCTCGCCGCCGCCGGCAAGCTATGGACGCTGGGCGCGCTCGATGCGCCCGCGCGCCTTAACGAGGCGGCCGGTCTGTTGCGCATTGCGCTGCCCACCTATCCGTTTAACCGCAAGCGCCACTGGGTGGATCCGTCTCACGCGCCGGCAACGGCATTGCCTCCTTCTGCACTGGCGGTGGGAGTGAACCATTTTGCCATCACCTGGAAGCGCAGTGAGGAGGCGCCGGCCGCGTCGCTGCACGCCCGCTGGTTGCTCGTCGAACCTCAGGCTTCGTCGCGCGGCGATGTGCTCCTCTCCGCTCTGCGCGATGCCGGCGCTGATGCTGCGCGCGTCAGCGATGCCGCCGACATTGACAAGCCCTCTGAGGTTTCCGGCGCCATCCTACTTGGACCGATGACGACCGCCGGCCCTGCCGAAGCAAGGCGCGCTTATCACACGCTCGTCGCCGTGGCGCAGAAGCTGGAAACATGGAACCGCGCTACCCCCTGTCGCATCCTCGTTGGCGGGCAGGGCTTGGTCCGCGTGTTGGATGAACGCATTCGCGACCCCTACGCCGCGCTGGTGTTCGGCCCCGTCCTCGCCTTGCAGCGCGAATGCCCGGGCCTTCGGCTACGCTATGTTGATGTCGACGCCGAAGCTTCGCTTGCCAAGGCGCTGACGTTCGAGGCCCGTGATGCCTCGTCCGGCCAGTTCTCCGCTTGGCGCCGCGGAGTGCGTTTTGTGCGCGATATCGCCCCCCTGGCGTCGCCTCAGCCCGCGAGCGCGGCTTCTGCGCTCCCCGCAGGTGCCGTGGTGATGGTTTTTGGCGGTTTGGGCGCTATCGGTCGCGCCATTGCTGGCGAACTCGCCCAGACGCTCCAGGCTCGCATCATCTTCATCTCGCGCGGCGCCGATGCAGGCGTGAAGGCTTCCGCCATCGCGGAAATTCGGCGCCTCGGCGGCGACGCTCTTGTCTTCGAAGGCGACATGGCCGATCCGGCGGCCGTCCGCGCCATGGCGACCTCCGCGAAACAGGCTTTCGGCGCGCTCGACGCAGTCATCCATGCGGCGGGCTCATCCGGCGTCGGCGACATTGCCTTTTTCACCAAGGATGCGGATTTCGACAACGTCGTTCGCCCCAAGCTTGAAGGCATAGAGGCCATCACCGAAGCTCTGCGCGAGGAACCGCTCGCGCTGTTCTTAGCGACAGGCTCGATCAGCGGCGTGTCGGGGTACCCCGGCCTCAGTGCCTATTGCGGCGCAAACGCCGTGCTCAACGCCTTCGTCGAGAGCGAAGTCCTGCCGACTGCCTGGCGACGCACGCTATGCATCGGCTGGGGGCAGTGGCGTGACATCGGCATGGCTGCGCGACTTCTCGATGACCAGGCTGATGCCGATTTGGTTGATCTGCAGAAACGTCAGCAGATCCCGCCCGATCAGGCGCTTGGGGCGCTTACGGCCCTTGTGGCTGGTGAACGCGCGCACGCCATCGTGGCGATGGGAGACGTCAGAACGGAAGTTGCGGCGCAGCAAGCCGCTTCTGAAGCGGGCAGCGTTTCCGATAAGGTATCTCTGCTGGCTACCACAATTTTCGAGACGGTCGAGGAGCGGCAGCTCGCCGAGATATGGGCGGGCCTGCTGGGCGTCGAAGCGTTCGGTCCCGATGATGATTTTTTTGTCCTTGGCGGACATTCGTTGCTCGCCACGCGGGTTATTGCGCGTATAGGCGCCGTGTCGGACGCGCGCCTCACCTTGCGCGACGTGTTCGAGGCGCCGACAATCCGCAAGCTGGCCGAGCGTATGACCGCGGCGCGTGATGGCAAGGACCGTGAGGAGGTGGTGCTTTGAGCGACGCCGAGGCGTTCCTTGTGCGACGTGTAGCGCTGATTTTCGGGGATTCGGCGCCGATAGAAAATTGAGTCCGGAAACGACGGGATACGCCCGGTGTTTTTGGAGAAAATCGTGACGCAAACTCAAAATCTCGTTCCTTCTGTACCTCGCTATCCTTGGTGAAAATCAATTGCGTAGATTCTCGGTCGCCCCGATGATGGACTGGACCGACCGGAATTGCCGGGCGTTTCATCGACATCTGTCGGCGCGTGCTTTGCTCTATACGGAGATGGTCACGGCGGATGCCGTGATCCATGGCCAGCGGGATCGGTTGCTTGGGTTCGATCCGATCGAGCAGCCTGTGGCATTGCAGCTTGGCGGATCGGAGCCTGCCAAGCTTGCCGAAGCTGCGCGCATCGGCGCGGACTACGGCTATTGCGAGATCAATCTCAATGTCGGCTGCCCCTCCGAGCGGGTCCAGTCAGGCGCATTCGGCGCCTGCCTCATGCGCGAGCCGGAACTGGTCGCTGACTGTCTCACTGCGATGCGTGAAGCGGTCTCAGTTCCCGTCACCGTGAAACATCGTCTGGGTGTCGATGACGATGACCCGCGCGAACGCCTGTTCTCGTTCGTTGAGACGCAGGCGAAGGCTGGCACCACCAGCTTCGTCGTTCACGCGCGCAAGGCGTGGCTGAAGGGGGTGTCACCCAAGGAGAACCGGGAACTTCCGCCTCTCGACTATGAGATCGTCGCGGAGCTGAAGCGCACGCATCCACATCTCGAGATCATTCTCAATGGCGGCATCGCCGAGCTCGATACGGCAGAGCGTGAGCTGGCGCGCGTTGATGGCGTGATGCTCGGTCGCGCTGCTTATCACGAACCTGCATTGCTGCTTTCGGTGGACGCACGCATTTTCGGAGATGGGGCTCCTGTCCGCAGCGCCGATC
>Ga0116176_10000544_pt1 | contig 30881 bp, 10 predicted proteins | sample AD_STIC08_MetaG_FD_89803 | JGI IMG/M metagenome (GOLD analysis project Ga0116176, IMG submission 89803) | Active sludge microbial communities of municipal wastewater-treating anaerobic digesters from USA - AD_STIC08_MetaG | ecosystem: Engineered > Bioreactor > Anaerobic > Digestate | place: USA...
CGGCGACGGCGACGGCGCAGACGGTGCGACGGGAGCGGGCGGTGGCTGCATCGACGATAGGAGATACGTCGTCAGCGCCTCGATCGAGGGATGGTCGAACATAACCGAGGCGGCCAGCGGCTTGTCCAGCGCGAGCCCGCGGCTGAGGCGATTACGAAGCTGCACGGCCATCAACGAATCGAGGCCCAGATCTCTGAGGGGGCTGTTGCGATCCAGCGCCACGTCCGGCGCGGTGCGCAGGACGGCGGCGACCTGACCGCGCACGAAGTCACGAAGGGCGTCGCGCCGCTCGGCGGGTGAAAGCTCCGCGAGCGTTTCGACAATCTGCGGGACGGCGGCAGGCTGATCCGCCATGGCTGCGATTGGGGTGGATGCTTCCTCGCCCCGCGCGCCCAAGGCGCCGTGAGTCTTTGCCAGGATCAGGTGCTGGCCGAGCGCCTCGCCTGCCTCACCTGCCTGCGGCCATGAGCCCGCTTCCTCGAAACCCGCATCGCGCAGCGCCTGCGTCCACGTACCCGGCGGCAGCAGCGGTTCGTCCTGGCGCAGCGTATCGTCGAATGCGCGCCAGCCTTCGATCAGCCGCGTGGTGATGTCGAACCACGCGAAGGCCGTGGTGGATTCCACCAGCGCCAGCATGCCACCGGGCGCCAGGGCGGCCTTCAGCTTGCGCAGCGCGGCAGGCAGATCGGCGCAGGCGTGGACGGCATTCGAGGCGACGATGATGTCGAACGCGCCCGCATCCGCAGGATCGAGCGGGGCGTCGAGGTCGAACAGGCGGAAGCGCAGGGCCGGCACGTGACCGAAGCGCTCACGGCCGCGATCGAGGAAAACGTCCGACACGTCGGAATAGGCATAGGCGCCGACGCGCGAACCGAGCGCCGGAAGAAGTTCGGAAGTCGCGGCGCCAACGCCCGCGCCGACTTCAAGCACACGCAGCCCCTTTGCGCCCGGCGCGAAGGCGCGAACGGCGGCGACGGCCATCAGGTGTCCGTAGTGCATGGTCTGGGAGCGTTGATAGAGGTTCTCGGCCAGCGCGAAGTCGCCGCCGGGGAACAGCGTCTCCAGCGCACTTTCGCGCCCGGTGACGACGGCGCCCACCAGCCCGCAGCAATGACGGACATAATCCAACAGGGGCTTGTTATCGCTCAGGGCCGCATCGACCAGGCGCAGCTGCGCGTCGACATCCAGCATGTCGATCGACGCATGGGCGCGATAGGCGTCCGCTTCCTGAATTGCAAAGCCCGCGTCAGTGAGGCGCCGCAGCCAGCGCGTCGCGAGCGGGACGTAGGCCGGCGCAATGCTGGCCCGGTTGAGGATATCCACTGCCGGCCGACCTTCGGCGAGTGACAACGCATCCTCGCGGCGCAGCCCGCGGGCGGCTACGGCGAGCGTAAGGCGCTCGAGCAGCGCCCATTTCTTAGGATAGGACGCCGGCGCGAGGCCGAGCGGCCCCTGAAGCGATTGCGCAGCGGCGGCGGCAGCGACGTCCGGCCACGCCGCTTCCGACTTCGGCTCGCTGGCGGCCTCGATCCAGTGGCGGCGACGCGCGAAAGGCGTTGTCGGCGCCGCGATGCGATGGCGCGGATAATCGGCGTCAAAGCCGGCCCAATCTATCTTGGCGCCATCGACATGCAGGCGCGCGAGGCTTTCCAGGAGATCGATCCACGACGCGCCGTCGCGGCGCATGGAGGCGAGCCAGCGACCGTCGTCGCCATGCGCATCGGCCCCCAAAGCACAGAGCGCGGGATGCGGGCCGATTTCGATCCAGTGCGTGGCGCCAAGGTCTCGCAGCGCGCGCACGCAGGCGTCGTAACGCACGGGCTTGCGCATCTGCTCGACCCAGTACGACGCAGTCGACATCTCATCGGGCGCGGCCAGCGCGCCCGAGAGGTTGGCGGCGATCGGTAAGCTGGCCGACGCGTAAGTCGCCCTGCGGAGGGCCGCCTCGAGTTCAGGAATGGCGGGCTCGACGAAGCGCGAGTGAGAGCCGAACGGAATATTGAGAAGGCGCGCCTTGCGGCCCTCGCTCTCGAAGCGCGCAACGAGGCGCCTCGCCGCTTCCGGCGCGCCGCTGAGGACGAAGTCGGCCGGACCATTGTAGGCAGCGATGGTAAGATCCGGCTCTCCGCGCAGAGCGGCCTCGACGATATCGAGTGATGCCTGCACCGCTACCATGGCGCCCTGGCCTTCGGCGCGCGCAGATGCCGTTCCGCGCGCCATGACGATGCGCATGCCATCCTCAAGCGACCAGACCCCAGCCGCGCAAGCGGCAGCGTATTCGCCAAGGCTGTGACCCAGCACCGCGAAGGGCTCCACGCCCCAGGATCGCCACAACGCTGCAAGACCGGCCTGCAGCGCGAAGGTCGAGGGCTGCGCCAACGCCGTATCGCTCGACAGGTCGCCATCGCCCAGCAGCGCCGCGCGCAGATCAATGGGGCGTACGCTGGCGGCGATGTCTGCGCATTGGTCAATCACGCCCCGGAAGACGGGAGACGTGTCATAGAGCGCGCGACCCATGCCCGGATGGTTCAACCCCTGCCCCGTGAACAGGAACACTGGCCGCGGACGATCCGTAAGGTTGGGCCGCGCCTGGAAGGCGTCGGCGCCCGTAGCCGCCAGATCGAGGCCGGCCTTGAGCGAGGCGCGATCGGTGAAGACGATGGCGGCGCGTTCCTCCAACTGGGCGCGGCCGATATTGGCGGTGTAGGCGAGATCGGCGAGCGTATCAGCGGTTTCCGCCGCATCGCGCCAGCGTTGGGCGGCGTTGCGTAGCGTTTCGGGTGTTCGCGCGGAGATAGTGAGTATATGCGCCGGACGGTCCGCATGCACGGGCGTTGGCGCAGCGAGCAGCTCGGGCGCTTCGAGGATCAGGTGCGCGTTGGTGCCGGAGATGCCGAACGCGCTGACCGCGACCAGGCAGGCACCGGGCAGCGACATAGCGGCGTCGACCACTTTGAGCGGCGCAGACTCCCAATCGAAATGCGGGTTGCCGGTGCGGAAGTGCGCATTCGGCGGCACAGAGGCATTCGCGAACGCCAGCACGCATTTCGCCACGCCCGCCGCCCCCGCCGCCGCCTCTGCGTGGCCGATATTCGATTTGACGCTACCGATGAGCAGCGGCGTTTCTCGACCTGCACCATAGGCGGCCGCCAACGCATTCAGCTCGATCGGATCGCCTAGTGGCGTGCCCGTCCCATGGCATTCCACATAACCGACATCCTGCGGGCGTACGCGCGCATCGGCGAGCGCGGCCGCGATGACGACTTCCTGCGCTGGACCGCTGGGCGCCGTGAGCCCACTCGAGCGGCCGTCTTGATTGATCGCCGAGCCCCGGATGATGGCGAGGATGCGATCTCCCTCCGCGCGCGCATCGGCCAACCGCTTCAGCGCGAACATCACGCAACCCTCGGCGCGCACATAGCCATCAGCATCCTTATCGAAAGCCTTGCAGCGGCCATCAGGCGCCAACATGCGCCCCTTCGAGAAGGCGATATTCGCCTCCGGCGCCGCGATCACATTGACGCCACCGGCAACCGCAAGATCGCATTCGCCGCGACGCAACCCTTGGACAGCAAGGTGCAGCGCGGTGAGCGACGAAGAACACGCTGTATCCACCACTAGTGCCGGGCCCGTGAGGCCGAGCACATAGGCGATACGGCCAGCCGCGACACTCGGTAGGCCACCAGTCATGAAGTACGGATCGATCAGCGCGCGCCGCGTCAGGATCGCCCGACTGTAGTCACTGTTGCTTAGGCCAAGATAGACGCCAGCCAGCGCACCGCGAAGCTGATCTGGCGCAATGGCTGCGTTCTCCAACGCTTCCCAGGTCGTCTCCAGCGCGAGGCGCTGCTGCGGATCCATACTATCGGCTTCGCGCCCCGAAATACCGAAGAAAGCCGCGTCGAACTGGTCCACCTGGTCGAGATAGCCGCCATGGCGCGCGGTCATGCGCCCCGACGCTTCGGGATCAGCATCGTAAAAGTCCTCCAGACGCCAGCGATCCGGCGGTGTCTCCACGATGGGATCGACACCCTCCCACAGCACGCGGGCGAAGCTTTCCGCGTCGTTTGCCCCTCCGGGCAGGCGCAGCCCCATGCCGACGATAGCGACCGGCGCATACAGCGCGCTATCAGCTGCAGTCAGCTTCGCTCGGAGATCGCGGATCTCGTGCAGAGCGCGTCGGATCAGCTGTTCGGCGTTCGCGCTCATGACCGCGCACTTTCCACCGCCAGCGAGAGGAGCGCAGCTTCAAGCTCGGCTTCGAGGTCATTTGCCTTGACTGCAATCGGCGCGGACGTCAGCGACGCGGGCGCGGGCTGTGTTGTGTTCAACGACCAGACAACAGCCAGCCGATGCTCCAGCGCCTCGATGGTAGGATAGTCAAATGCCAGCGTTGCTGGAAGAGGCATGCGGCCAAAGCGTGCGAAATGGTTGCGCAACTCCACGGCCATCAGCGAGTCCAGCCCGCATTCGCGCAACGGGGCATCAACGGGTGGCGCCTGTGAGCGATCGATCCCCATCACGGCACAGACGCGGCCGACCACCAGATCGCGAAGCGCTCTTGGCCTCAGCATAGATGACGTCGTGCGCAAGACGGTGAGCGGAGCGTTCTCATCTTCGACCCCAGCGCTAGTCGCGACAACGTGCGTCGGCAAATTGCCAGCGAAGGGCGAGGCGTCAAAGCCATCCGGCGTGGTTGCGGCAAAAACCTTCCAATCCATGTCGAGGATCAGGGCCGAGGTGGCGCCGCTGGCATAGGCGCGATCCAGCAAGGCATGCGCGCGCGTGGGTGCCATTGGCCTAAGGCCGCGCTGTAGCCAAGCGTCGCGCGCCACTGCGGCGACGTCTGCGAACATGCCCCCCCCTCCCCACGCACCCCAGATGGCGCAGAAGGCCGGCAGCCCTTGCTTTCGCAGGATCTCGGCGAGGGCTTCCTGTTCGGCGTTGGCGCTGGCATAGGCGGCCTGTCCGGTGGCGCCGAGGTGGGCAGCGGCGGCGCCATAGAGAATAAAAAAATCGAGCCCCCCATCCGCAAAGGCGAAAGCGAGAGCGCGCGCGCCTTCAGCCTTGGCGCGACGCGCCCGCATGAAAGCGGCCTCATCGAGATCACGCACGAGACCGGAGACATCGACGCCCGCTGCATGCAGAACGCCGCGCACGCGCCAGCCATCGCCGGCAAGACCAGCGGCGAGCGTTGCCATCGCATCAGCATCAGCGCAATCGGAACGGACGATACGAACTTCGACGCCAGCGGACATTACCGCATCGATCGCGACCTGAGTCGACGGATCGGGTGTGGAGCGCCCGATCAGGACAATGCGGCGTGCGCCACGCGCCTGAAGCCAGCGCGCGCCTTCGATTCCCAGCGCGCCGAGACCTCCCGTGATCACGTACGCGCCGTCCGCGCGCACCGGCATGGCTTCTGGCGCGGCTAGCACCAGCTTGCCGACATGGCGCGCCTGCGCCATCGCGGCCAACACGTCACGTGCCTGGCTCAGCGGGCGCGTCGAGACCGGACCGAAACTCTCCCCGCGCCTCAACATGACGAGCATCAATTCGGCGGTCTCCGCGAACAAAGTCGGCCGATCCGCCGCCATCGAGCCGGCGTCGTACGCATGATAGGCGACGTCGGACCGGACGCCTGCAACCTGCGCGGGCGTCCACACCCCACGCTTGCCAAGTTCAAGGAAGGTGCCGCCCTGCGCAAGCGTTCGCAACGTGGCGGCGATGAATTCGCCATTGAGTGAATTGAGCGCGACGCGAACCCCTAAGCCGGCTGTATCTGCCAGGATCTCGTCTGCGAAGGAGAGTGATCGGGAATCATAGACATGCTGCACGCCCATGGACCGCAGCAGTGCCCGCTTCTCCGGCGATCCGGCAGTCGCGAAAATTTCGGCGCCCCGTCGACGAGCCAGCGCCAACGCGGCGAGCCCCACACCGCCTGTCGCGGCATGAATCAGCACACGATCGCCCGCACGAACATCCGCGAGCGAGGCTAGGCCGATATACGCAGTCAGCGCAACGACCGGCATGGCGGCGGCATCCAGCGACGATGCGCCTTCAGGCAAACGCGCCAGCAGATCAGCGCGCGCGATGGCATGGGTTGCCAGGCTGGCGCTGGCGAGGCCGAACACACGATCGCCAACGCGCAAGCCATCGACATCCTCGCCCACCGCATCGATGCGACCGGCGCATTCGGCGCCTAGACCGACCGGCTCCCCCTCATAAGCGCCGAGGGCCAGCAACGCGTCTCGAAAATTTAGCCCCACAGCCTCAACCGCGATCCGCACTTCGCCGCGCGCAGGCCTGGTTGGCGCAAAGGTTTCAAACCGTAAGCCGTCGAGGCCGATTTCACCGGACACCCAGCGCTGCGGCACACCATTGGACGCCGGCGATTTCCGCCAACGCGGCGCCAGCAGCGTATCGACCTTGAGACACAGATGCGCATCAAGCCAGCGGCGCGCATCGAGAACAGCCCGTGCGGCGGCTGCGAGATTCGCATCCGTCGCGATCTCGACCGTACGCAGATCGAGGTCCGGTCGTTCAACGCGCGCTGCGATGACCAATGCGCGGATGGCTGCTCCCGCTGCGTCGGCGCGGACAGCCAGAATTACTTCGCAATTTCCATCGAGCTTCGAGAGCGCTCGCGCAATGCGGGCAAGCTGCGATGTCATCGCGCCTTCGACGGCCCATAGAATTGCGAGAACTTCACCTACGGAAACATCGGCTTCTTGAACCTGGCGGGCGGTCATACCGGCGGCGGCGGCGGCGACGGCGAATGCGCCGAAAACTTCCGGTTCATCAGCGAGCACAGCCCAGCGTGCCGGCGCACGTGAAGCAGCGATGGGAGCCTCGAAGGCGCGGAGAAACACCTCGCCACCGGCTTTGTCCGAAGCACGCGTCAACGCATCGGCATCCGAGCGGATCATGCGCAGACCCGCGAGCATGAAGACAGCATGGCCGTGCGCATCGCGCAGCACGACATCGGCGGTCGCGGCGTTGGCTGAGTGCGCGCGGATGACCGCATCGACGCACACTGCGCCACTAACACCGCCGGCGAACGAAGCGCGATCGATGCCGACCGGTAGGTAGAGCCCATCGGAAGAAACAAGCGCAGCCGTCACCAACTGGATTGCCGCGTCCATCACGCAGACGTCGGGCTGACCAGCGGACTCGATCCGTGCCGTAGCGAAGCCTTCGCCGCGCGTGATGCTGCGAAGCAGGCGGAATCCGGCGCCGAAATCAGCGCCGCGCGATTTGAACGCCGCATAGAAGGCCTCGGCGTCAACCGTTTCGTCACCGTCGCGGACAGCCGACGCAGAGATCGCTTGCGCTGATTCGCTTTGCGCCCGCGCGACGGCGTGCCAGGTCACGGTTGCGGCGTCGCGAGCTTCAAAGGTCAGATCGCGATCTGGGCCCAAACGGATGCGCCAGGCGGCACCTGGCTCTGGCGCTAGAAGTGGGGTCTCGAACGCGACATCGAGCAGGTCCACCGCTCCGCCTCCACCCGATTGCGCGGCGGCCATCATGGCCGACAGGATCGCCGCTCCAGGCAGCACCTGCCTATCGAACAACCGATGGGCCGACAGCCACGCTGCCGCCGCCTTCGGGCGCAGCGGAACAACCGCGCCCTCGGCCTGCGCTTCGCGCGAGCCTATGAAACCGACGGTCTCAACAGGCCGGGTCGCGATCCAGTGACGATGACGGGTCCAGGGATAGGCCGGCAACGAGACGACGGGCGCGTCCTCCTGCGCCATGTCCCAGTCGATCTCTGCGCCAGCCTCGTAAAGACCGTCCAGCGTAGCGCGCAGGGCGTCGACCTCGTCGCGACCCCGTCGCAACGTCGGCAGCACGGCCCGCGGCGTGCGGCCATCCAGCGTCTGCGCGATGGCGCCAGCAAGCACTGGATGGGGGCCGATCTCAATGAAGACATCGATATCGTCATCGGCCATGACGGAGATGGCGTCCGCGAAGCGAACCGGTGCGCGGATGGCCCGAGCGATATCCGCGCCCTTGAACGCGCCGGGCGCTCGGGCGCCGGTGAGCGTGGAATAGAACGCTATGGTGGGATCCTTCAGCGCCACAACGCCAAGCGCCTGCTGGAACTGCTCCTGCAAAGAAGCCATGCCACGGCTGTGAAAGGCATAATCGACCGGCATAAGTCGGCCGCGCGACGGGCCAGCCTCCGTCAGGGCGGCACGCACCAGAGACTCGTCGCCCGATAGAACCAGCGAACGCGGTGCGTTGTAGGCGGCGATATCTAGTTTATTGCCCGCCAGCGTTCGGACATCGCCCTCAGACATTTCGAAGGCGGCCATGCGACCATTCCCCGTCGCCTGCTGCATGATGCGACCGCGCAGCACGACGATGCGCGCGGCCTCGGCCAACGACAACGCGCCTGCGACATGCAGTGCTGCGATCTCGCCGATGCTGTGCCCAATCACCGCATCGGGAACGACGCCCCAGCTTTTCAGGAGCGCTGCCAGCGACACCTGCAGAGCGAAAAGCGCGGGTTGCGCGAATTCTGTTTGACCAAGGCGCGTCGCCCCCTCATCTCGCCTCAGCTCGGCCAGTACCGACCAGCCGGCCGTGGAGACGAGAGCGGCGTCGCAAGCGTCGAGCGCTTCGCGGAAGGCGGGCTCATGCGCGTAGAGCTCAAGGCCCATTGCGGCTCGTTGCGGGCCCTGACCGCAGAAGACGAGACCAACGCGGGGCGCACCGCTATGCGATGCGAAGCCGCCCTGCTCCAGCCGTGCGACCAGGGCAGAACGCAGCCCCTCGGTCGTACGCGACGAGACGGCGACGCGCGTTGAATGGTGCGTCCGGCGACGGACGGCAGTCGCGCAAAGATGGCTGATCGGCTCGGAGGAGGTCGTCAGAAGCTCCAACCAGGTTCGACTGAGATTGCGCAAACCTTCGCCGGTCTTTGCGGAAAGCGTCAGATGCAGCGGCGCCTTCGATACAGCCTCCGGCGCAGCGATGACTGGAGCGGCTTCGAGCACGGCATGGGCGTTCGTGCCGCCAACGCCGAAAGAGCTGACCGCGGCGCAGGGCGGCGCGCCAGTGTCCGGAAGCGCTGTCGCTACGACCGATACGGCTAACCGGCCGCGCAGGCCGAGATTCGGGTTGGGCTTGGAAAATCCCGGCTGTGGCGGCGCCATGCGATGACGCAGCACTAACGCGGCCTTGATGAAGCCCATCACGCCGGCCGCCGCTTCCAGGTGGCCGAGATTGGCCTTGGCCGACCCGAGCAGGCAGGCTGGGCCGCCGCTATCCGCGAAGACTGAGGCGATCGCCTCCACCTCAATCGGATCGCCCAGAGCGGTGCCGGTGCCGTGCGTCTCGACGAAGACGACGCGCTCGGGCTTCAGCGCGGCATTCGACAGAGCTTCCCGCAGGAGCGCAGCCTGCGCCGGGCCATTGGGCGCCGTCAGAATCGTGGAGCGGCCATCCTGATTCACCGCCGTGCCGCGCACCACGGCGTAGATCCGATCACCCGCCGCCAGTGCATCGCTGAGCCGCTTGAGCACAACAATACCGCAACCCTCGCCGCGGCCAAAGCCGTCGGCGGAGATGTCAAACGTCTTGCTGCGCCCGTCCGGCGCCATAAATCCGACCTTGGAGAGCGCGACCATAATCTCCGGCGTCAGCATTAGCGAAACGCCGCCGGCAAGCGCCCAATCAATGTCACCCATGCGCAACGCCTGGCACGCGAGATGAATGGCGGTGAGCGAGGCCGAGCATGCCGTATCGATGGTAATGCTGGGGCCGCGCAGATCAAAGAAGTGCGAGATGCGGTTAGCAACGACGCTGTGCAGCGTGCCGGTCAGCGTACGCAAGTCAACGGCCTCGATGTCGCGATAGACCTCCCGCGCATAATCGTTGTGGTAGGAAGCCATATAGACACCCGCGCGGACGCCTTTGATGTGGTCCTGGATCAAGCCAGCATCGTCGATTGCTTCCACGGCGCATTCGAGCGACAGGCGTTGCTGCGGATCCATGAAGTCGGCTTCACGGTCGAAAATGCCGAAATAGTCGGCGTCGAAACGATCAACATTGTCCAAGAAGCCGCCGCGACGTACAACACTCTTGCCAAGCGCAGAGGCGTCTGGATCGAACCAAGCGTCAGCATCCCAGCGATCAGCCGGCACGTCGCGGGTGGCGTCGACACCATTCTTCAAAAGGGTCCAGAACGCATCCGGCGTGTCGACGCCTCCAGGGGCGCGGCAACCGATGCCTACGATGGCGACCGGATCCGCATTGAGGATGGCACGCGCATCCTGTCGGGCCTCGCGCGCGAGCAGCGCGAGTTTGATAGCCGATAGATCCGAAAGCGCCGCGGTCATGCGCGGCTGCCTTTGCGCGGGCCACGCAGCTGCGCCAGCGCCTCCTCGTCGCTAAGCGCCGAGACGGAGGTGAGCACACGGACGGCCGCCTGCGGTTCGCCGGTCTTCGACTCGGGGGAACCAGCCTCATCGGTAAGATGCGTCGAAAGGCTTTGGAGCGTGGGATAGTTGAACGCCAGCGTCGCTGGCAGCGGGCGATTGAGCGCGTTCTCAAGTCGGTTGCGAAACTCCATCGCAAGTACCGAGGTGAGACCAAGCGAGCCAAACTCCACGTTGTCGGCGATCCGGACCGGCGGAAGCTTCAACGTGACGGACAGTGCCTTGCGCGCAATATCCGCGATGGCTGCCTGATCGAGAGTCCTCACCTCGCCGACGCCTCCGGTGCCCGCTAAATCGGCGAGCAGAGAGAGGCGGCGCGTGCGCATATACTGCGCCCAGTCTCCCGATGCGAGAACGAGATGCGCAGCCGCGCGGCCCGCCGCCCAAGGGAAGAGCGCTTCGCCATCTTCCGGCGTCAAAGGCGCAAGTCCACGCCGCGCCATATCGTCTGCGTTCATCGCGCCCGCGCCCGCGGCGACGAGGCCAGCCCCGGCCCATACGCCCCAACCTAGGCTGATCGCGTGCTGGTCGCGGCGGCGGCGATTGTGCGCCAACGCATCAAGGCCGGCGTTAGCGGCAGCATAGTTTGCCTGTCCCGCCTGAGGTAGCAAAGCGCCGAGCGAGGAGAACATCACCAGCCAGTCGAGATCGGGCAGATTGGCATCGATATGCCGGGCGCCGTCGAGCTTGCCGGCGGCAGCGGCGGCGAAAGACTCAGCAGTGAGATTGCGGGCGAGCCGGTTGTCGAACGCGCCAGCAAGGTGCGCAACGCCGCGGATAGGTGGGTGCGCGTCGGACACTTCCCGATCCAGAAGAGCACGCAGTGCAGCGTCATTCGATACATCCAGGCGCTCCCATCGGACGTTTGCGCCCCGCGCCTCGAACTCTCGCACGAGCGCGATCTGGCGGCCAGCGGCGGAGTCCGCATCGACATCACGCCAGGCGCTGCGAGGCGGTGGCGCATTGCGGCTTATCAGAATCAAATGGCGTGCACCGGCCTTGACCAGCGCGCGGCCGATGCGCCGGCCCAACGCGCCGAAACCACCGGTCACAAGATAGGAGGCGTCTGTCCGCAGGCGCAACGCGAAGCCGGGCGTATCGGCAGCTTCAACCAGGCGTGGCGCGAAAGCGGCGCCATTGCGGATCGCCAGCTCGTTGTCCTCGAAGGCGCCGGCAAGCACGGCGGCGGCGACTTCGTAATCCGCAGCGGTAGGAGCGGCGGAGAAATCGATCAGGCCGCCCCAAATGTCAGCGTGCTCTTCACCCACGACGCGGGCCGCGCCCCAGGCGGCCGCATGATCGACATCAACCGTCTCGGCTTCGTTCGGCGATTGAGCGCCCTGCGTCGCCAGCCACAACCGGATAGGCGCTGCTTGCGGCAAAGCGCGCGCAAAGGCGATGGGAAAGTAGCCAGCGGCGGCCCCGAACGGCGCAAACGCAATGACACCTGGAGGCTCACCCTGCCCTTGCAGACGCGCCGCAAGATCGTCCAGCGCGCAGACCTCAGCGTGCAGTGAGCGCTTGCGAAGGGCGGACGCAAGCTGCTCGTCCTCACCGACAACGAGCCAACGCGAAGGCTGCACGCCGCCGCTGGAGGCTAGCGGCGCAGCACGCCAGACAACGGTATGCGCCAAGGCCTTGAGGCGTGGTTCGATGTCGACCTGCTGGCCAGCCGCGGTCGGCGCGGCGATCTCAGCGATATCGATCCAATGGCGCTCGCGGTGCCAAGGGTAGAGCGGAAACGCCTCGACATGTGGCGCGCCGGCGCGCTCGCCCGGCCAGGCGACCGCGCCGCCCGAACACCAAATCTGACCAAGCGCCAGCGCGATGGACACATCGGCTGACACATCACGCCGGCCGACACAGATGACAGAGGCATCAACGCCACGCGCGCGGGTGACCTGCGTGATCGCCGGTGTCAGCGTCGGATGTGGCCCAAGCTCGACGAGGATACGAATGCCGCGATCCAGCAATGTCCCCACCGCAGCGCTGAACTGCACGGGCTGGCGCAGGTTAAGCGCCCAATAAGCGCCATCCAACCTCACGCCCGGCATAAGGAATCCCGTTACGGATGAAACGAACGGCGTTGTCCCGTCGGATGCGTGGAGACCGGCAAGCTCCACTCCGAGCACGCGCGCCGGCTCATCCATGTGACTGGAGTGAGAGGCGACATCGACATTGACGGCGCGACTGAACACGCCCTCGCGCGTGAACGTCTCGATCCATTTTTCGATCAACGCCGCATCTCCGGAGATGACGCAGGCACGGGGGCTGTTGATGGCGGCGACACCGACGTTCGGCGTATCGGACACTAGCCGGGCCTCGACAGTCGCCGCGTCAAGGTCGACCAGCGCCATCGCGCCACGGCCGCGCTCTGCTCGCATCAGCGTGCTGCGTCGCGCGAGCACGTCGAGCGCATCCTCAAGCGAGAGTACCCCCGCAAGGCGGGCCGCAGCGGCTTCCCCCATGCTGTGTCCCGCCACTGCATCTGCACGAACGCCAAAAGCTTCGAGCTGCGCGGCATAGGCGATGGACATGGCTCCAAGCGCCGGCTGGACCACGTCGATATCGCCGAGGCCAGCCCCCGTGCGCCACGAGACTGCGGCAGCCCCACCTGCGAGTGAGATTTCACATGCATCTAGTGACGCGGAGAAGGCGGGTGCGCGGGGCGCCGCCAACGCCATGCCAGCCCATTGTCCGCCCTGCCCTGGGCAAATGAAGGCGACGGGACGCGTTGCACGCGGATCGACCTCGCCCTCGGCCGGCGCCGGACCACCAGCCGCATAGGCCTCAAGCGCCGCGAGAAGCGCCGCGCGATCAACCGCAGGGAAGGCGGCGCGATGCGACAGGTGGGCGCGGCGATGCTGCGCATGCAGGCAGAGCGCTGCCAAATCCAACGCATCATCAGCCACTAGCAGCTGGCGAACCTCGAAAGCCAGCGCTCGCAACGCCGCCTCGCTGCGCGCGGACAGGGGCAGCACAGGCGCCGCCGACTGGATGGGCGACGGAGCCCTCTCTGGAGGCGCCTCGACAATAATATGCGCATTGGCTCCAGCGATTCCGTAGGAGTTGACGCCAGCAATCCGTGTCGCCTTCGCGTTCCAGCGCGTACCTTCACGCGCAATCTCCACCGGCGTTGACCAATCGATATCCGGATTCAGCGTGGTGCAATTGAGGCTGGGCGGAATTTGGCCGGTGTTAACGACGAGCACCGCCTTCATCAAGCCGGCAGCGCCGGCGGCGCCTTCTGTGTGACCGATATTGGTTTTCACAGAGCCAATGGGTAGCTTTGCCTCGATCCCGTTCGGACGCAGCGCGGCGGCGATGGCGGCGACCTCAACCTTGTCGCCCGCGCGCGTGCCGGTGCCATGCGCTTCGATATACCGATCTCCGCACCAGCGACGCTCGCGTCGGCGCAAGCGACGCGCAGCAACGCCTCCTGCCCCGCTCGGCTGGGTCTGCCGATCGATCCGCTACCGCGACCGTCATTATTGATCGCCGATCCACGGATGATGGCGTGGATGCGATCGCCATCGCGCAGGGCCGATTCCAGTCGCTTGAGTGCAAATAGGCCGACGCCTTCGCTGCGGACATAGCCATCCGCCGCGGCGTCCCCGAATTTGCAGCGGCCGTCCGGTGCCATCATGCCGCTTTGCGAGTAAGCGATGTGGATGTGGGGCGATAGGATAACGTTGACGCCGCCCGCGAGCGCCAGGTCCGTCTCGCCCGAGCGAAGCCCCTGGACGGCAAGATGTACGGCCGTGAGGGAAGACGAGCAGGCCGTGTCCATCGTCACGCTCGGCCCCATCAATCCGAGCGCATAGGCGATGCGGCCCGAGCTGGCGTAACGACCGCTGCCGAGCGTCATCGGGAAGTCGACATTGGCGGGATCTTGGAACAAGCGCCATTCGAAATCTGATAACCACTGGCCGACATAAACGCCCGTGCGGCCGCCTTCGAGCCGGATCGGATCGAGGCCCGCGTCCTCCAGCGCTTCCCATGCCGTTTCCAGCAGCAGGCGATGCTGAGGATCCATACGCTCGGCCTCGCGCGGCGAGATGCCGAAAAAGGCCGCATCGAACTGATCGAGCCCCACCAGGAAACCACCGCGCCGCGCGATCGTCTTTCCTGCCGTCTTAGGCTGCGGGGAGTAGTAACGCTCCAGGTCGATCCGCTCTGGCGGGAGGTCGCCAATGGCGTCGACACCATCGAGCAACATTTGCCAAAACTGGCGAGGCGTGGTCACGCCGCCCGGGAAGCGGCACGCCATCCCGACAATGGCAATGTCTCTCCCCGGCGTGCGGGTCATTGCGCCGGCTCCGAGCCCAGGCGATGGCGCACAAAAGCGGCGAGCGTTGCTGAGACATCGGCCAGCAAGGCGTCGCGCGCATCGTTTATATAGAAATGACCGCCGGGAAAAACTCGGATGCGGCACGGACCTGTGGTGGCTCCGCGCCAAGCCTCGAGATCCTCGCGCGAGACAGCCGGGTCGTCCGCGCCGCCGAACACAGAAATGGGACAAGTTAGCTCGCCCTTCACCTCACCGAAGGTCTCCAGCGCCTCGATGTCGGCCCGCATGCCAGGCAATAGCAACTCCAGCACATCCGGAAGCTGCATAATCTCGTGAGGCACGCCGGCATAGCGGCGGTTCAGCTCGGTGATGAAAGAGGCATCGTCCAGCTTATGCAGCAACGAAGACGGGCGGCGCATGGGCTTGGCGGAGACAAAGAGGTGAACCGGGACCCTGCCCCGTGCGGATAGCACGCGCGCTGCCTCGGCCGCCACCAGACCGCCCATCGAATGGCCAAACAGCGCGATCGGCCGGTCGAGCATCGGGGCCATGACCGACAGGGCCTCGGCGACCAGATCTTCAACACGCCGCAAGGGCGGTTCACGGAGACGATTGGCGCGAGCGGGGGGCTGGTAGGCGACGACCTCGACCGACTCAGGCAGCGCCTGCGGCCACAACCGAAAAATGCCCGCGCCGCCGCCGGCGTAAGGAAAGCATAGCAGACGCAAAGCCGGATTCCCGCGTGGCGCGGGAACGTAAACGCCGTTCGATGACAATAGCGCCGTCCCTTCCACCGGAGTCCCCCCCACCGTCTGCGTCGGTTGCTACGAGACCGCGCCAGCAAGGCTGAATTTCAAGTTTTAAGTACATAGCCGTGAATTAAATATCGACGGCCGAGACGCCTGACGCTTGTGCAGTATTGAGTCAGATGAATCAATACGAATCAATCCTGCCGCATGCAGAACTCATGCCAAGTGTCGCCTTTCCATCGCGCGTGCGCAGCATGCCCTTGTGCGCTGACCTTAACGGCTCCGGCACAACCGGCAACCTAGGTTAGGAGAGATCTATTTTTGGGGCGGTGCGCCATCCAGAGAAGGCTTGGCTGTACGCAGCCTGATAGCACATTGTTGGCAAACACCCGTACTATCATCCACCAATCTTGTTATAGGCTAGCCCGATATGTCGGACGACGCGCAGATGTTTAGACAGACAACGTGGACGTCCACTTCAACAACGGAAATTGATCCCGCTACGCTTGATTGGGACGACATACATCTTTGTCTTTTGCCGCTGACTCAACCCCCATCCGTTCTGGACGATCTCGCAACGACGCTGACGGTCGACGAGCACGAAAGAGCGTCGCGTTTTCGCTTCGACAGGGATCGGCATCGATTCATCGTTGCTCGTGGGTTATTGCGAAGGCTGCTAAGCCGATACGCTGGAGCGTCACCAGACGCGCTGCGCTTCGCTTACGGCGCCTTTGGCAAGCCGTATCTTGAAACCGGTGCAAACCAAGAGAAGGTGGCTTTTAGCTTATCTCATTCTGGAGATTGGGCGCTGGTCGGACTGACGCGCGGCCGCGAGATCGGCGTCGATCTGGAACAGGTTCGGCCAATGGCTGACTATCTGGATCTCTCGGAATCAAATTTCGCACCGGCAGAAACCGAGGCGCTTCTCCGCCTGCCCGAGGACCAGCACATCGACGGTTTCTTTGCTTGCTGGACGCGCAAGGAGGCATACATCAAGGCCCTCGGATTGGGTCTCTCGCTGGATCTAGCGACATTCGTGGTGTCGGTCGAGCCACGCGAAAGCGTGGAAATCATTCCCGCCACGCCGCGAGCTGACGCGCACCATGTGTGGGGCATGCGGCCGCTCCGAGACTTCTGGGCAGCCGTCGCCATCGCGGCTCCAAATGCACCAGCGGTGTTTCCCAAAATAAGCCGAGTTTCGCATTCTACTCTTGCGACGTAGAGACGCCCGCGGGATACACGACAAGCGATTCCAAAGATCGCCGACGCGATATACGTGCCCTCCAAAGCATAGGACCTAAATGGCGAATATTCGCCGCGCCCTCGTCTTCGCTTCGGCAGGACGGTATGCAGCCAGGGCCGTCAATCTCGTTATGACGTTCGTGCTCGCACGCATGATGGGTCCGAGTGAATTTGGGGTCTCCGTACTCGGCGCATCCGCTTTTCTCATCCTTGAGGCGATCCGGGAACTCGCTTCGGTCAACTATCTGGTGCAGCAACAAGAATTGACCCGCGACAAGATCAACAGCGCATTTACCGTCAGCTTGGCGATTACCGCCGTCCTGACGATCATGGCGCTGCTGTTAGCGCAACCCATAGCAGCGTTTTACGGCGAACCACGGCTAGCCACCTACATCTACGTCACGGCTTTTGGTTTCGCGCTTGGACCATTGATGCAGCCGATCTACGCGCTGTGGAGCCGCGCACTGGCTTTCCGGACCATTGCCTTCATGGACGTCTTGTCCGCCGCTATCAATGCGATCGGCTCGATCGCGCTGGTGTCGCTCGGCTTTAGCTATATGGGGCTAGCTTGGGCTTCAACACTATCGGCAGGAATTGGCGTGGCTCTGGCGTGTTGGCTGACCCGTCATCAGCTCGCAATATTTCGCCTGTCGCTTAAAGAATGGCGTAGCGTCTTTTCCTTTGGTCTGTACAGCAGCGCAACAGCGATCATCTATAAAGTATCTGATGCTTTTGCATTCATGGTGTTCGGCAGAATACTGAATACGCAGGCTGTGGGATTGCTGCAGCGTGCCGTCACCTTATCAAGCTTCCCGGACAGCGTAATCCTCGCAGGCGTCAGCGCCGTCGCGCTTCCCGCTTTTTCACACAAGGCCCGCAGTGGCGAGGATCTGAAACAGGCCTATCTCACCGCATTGTCGCACGTAAGTGCGCTGCAGTGGCCGGCACTGGTATTCATCGGCACGATGGCCACGCCGCTTACCCTCCTCGTGCTCGGGCCGCGCTGGATCGAGGTTGCTCCTCTGGTGCAGATTCTGGCGTTCGCTTCGATGTTTAATTTCGCCCTGACGCTCAATTTTCCGATTCTTGTCGCTGCGGGCGCCATTCGGCACACACTGCCGATCGCCATAGTCCAAGTTGTGTTAGCGCAGCCGATTTACGTTTTGGCTGCAACACAGGGGCTGCAGACCATCGCCTTGAGCGCGTTTGCAACCGTGCCTTTGGGGCTGATTTTATGGACAAGCTTGGTGCGAGCCCACGTGCCTTTCAGGCTAGATGAGTTCTTCGCCACTCTTGGCAAGAGCGCCGTCATTCTGCTGTGTAGCGCGGCTGGACCAATTGCGGTTCTGATTTATCGGCAGGGAGCCCCTTCGATTTCAGACGCGGCGGCGGCGGCGGGATTGTGGGCCACAGGGTGGCTGCTCGCGGTACGCCTGACGCGCCACCCGTTGCTCTGTGAGATAAACAAGGCGCGGACGGCCATTCTGCGCCAGCTTCGAAAAAAAACGGGAGCTAAGCCACCCCCAAACGCGAACTAAGGTTCAGAAGGGGTCACGACCTTCGGATCAACGAACGTTGTCGTGCGGAGCCAGGCCTTCACCATGCCAAACAGTCGCTCGCGATCCGCGGCGAACGTAAAGGTGTGGTCGCACCGGGCGAAATATTCGAGCCGAAGCTGCTTTCCAAAGCGCACATTCCGCATCGCATCTAATAATTGGCGGCGATAATTGTGCTGGTACTCTAGCCCACCCGTAAAAACCGCGAAGAGCTGATTGCCGCTCCGCACGGCTGCGCCGTAAGCATTTTCCAAGAATTTTCGCACTTGGTGATCTTTGAATGAGAGCTGCGGCGGAGCCCACTCTTCGAGCGACGGCTTGGGCGTCGATTTGGCGAAAGCTCTCCAGAACCGGCCTCGTCCCCGCATAAAATTGGTCCAGTTTTGCGGGCGCATCAGTCGCTCGCCGAAGAAATTCAGATAATAGCGCGGCGTAGGTGGAATGGTGGGATCAAGCAAGATCAGACCAACAACGCGGGGATCGCGACCTGCATAAACAATCGAATGATCCGCTCCGGAACAAAGGCCTACGAGCACCACGCTTTTCACGCCCCGAGCAGCGAACAACCAATCGATCGCGTCCTTGATGTCTGCGAGGCTGGCCATCAGGGGATCGATGATATCGGGCCGCGCTTCGCTATCCCCAATGCCCGAGAGATCCACCCGCAGAACAATGTGCCCCAACTCCGCAATTTCGCGGGACAGGGCTACGTACATGCGATTGTGGCCGACCCGGTGTATGATGCCGGTGTTCAAAATTATGATGGCGGGAGCATCGGCTTCCGGAGCGCCTAACGGCTGAGTTGCGATGGCAACAACGGACTTGCGCGCGCCCAGCAGAACCACCTTGTCTGTGGTCTTGGTCATTGCGCGACCCACTGCACGATCTTCTGGAGAACATTGACTGGAACGATGCCCGCGCTTCTGGGCCAATCCTCAAGCCAGATGGGCAGATGCTCGATACGCTCGATTGCAATAGACGACACCGAGTCCAAAGCCTTCTGCGCACGTTGGCCGGCCAGTTCCGACTGCGAGACGATCACATGGACCGGGCATCTGACTTCTAGCGCTATCGCTGCGAGGGACAGATCCAACAACTCGGCGTGGACACGTCCCGTAAGCGGAAAGCCAAGAATCTCGAATCCACCGCCTAGACTCTCTGGTCGCGGCACAGGCTCCTTTATCGCGATCGGCTGCGCGCGACAGACGGCGTAGAGCTCTTTTACGTAGTCACGCCCGTCAGTGACCGGATCCCAGAGCACGAGACTCTCGACAGCCTTACCAAGATCGACGGATGCCTTCGCAGCCAACGTCGCGCCGAGGCGCAAACCAACCAAGCTCAACCGCGTGACGCCAGCGAGGCTGGTCAATTCTTCAGCCGCGGTCAGGATATCCTGCCGCCATCCCGCAAGATCGCCCTCAATGCCGTCGCCCGCAGAATCGCCCGTTGCATAGTAGTCGAAACGCAACGAGTCGATGCCTGCGTCCGCAAGAAGACCGGCCAGATGTCGCATCGATCTGTGGGCGTGGAGATATTCGGAGCCCCAGGGATGGCAAAGCAACACCGCGCGGGGCCTAGAGCGGGCAAGCCGTGACGGCTCATAGATTCCAAAAAGACGCCGGCGTCCCGATCCGAAATAAAAGGCGTGCATCAGCCAGACTCGGCTTGCGGACCGTCGCGTCGGGCAGAGGCGGCGATCTGTCGTAGCGTTTGGAAGAACATCGTTCGCGCCGGTATCCGCCAGCCAGTTTGCTTTTCAATGGCAGCTGCAGCGCGAAGCGAAAGCAGAGAGTGTCCGCCGAGTTCGAAGAAATTGTCTTCGACGCTGACCCTTTCGACTTGCAACAAGTCCTGCCAGATTTTCGCGATCAGGCGCTCCATCGCCGTTGCAGGCGCCGTGTAGACATTCAATCGGGTGGCGCGTTTGTAAGGATCGGGTAAGGCGCGGCGATCAACCTTGCCGTTTGGCGTCAGGGGAATGCTTTCCAAGGCGACATACGCAGACGGCAGCATGTATTCGGGTAAGATGTGACGGAGATGCGCCCTCGCCTCGCTGCCGGTCAGCTCTCCACCGTCCGCGTAAACTATGTAAGCGACAAGTCGCGCATCTGCGCCGCCCACTTCGCGCGCGACAACTACCGCCTGCCGCACCGCGGTATGCGTACGGAGCGCGGTTTCAATTTCACCCAACTCAATGCGGAAGCCGCGGATTTTCACCTGATGATCAATGCGACCTCGGTGGATTAGCTTGCCGTCGGCGCGCCAATGTCCGACATCGCCGGTTCGATAGAATTTCGCGCCGCTACGCGGCGAGAAAGGGTCCGATACGAAGCGGCGCGCTGTCAGCGCTTCGCGCTTATGGTAGCCGCGAGCGACACCCCCGCCGCCGATCCAAATCTCGCCTAGGACACCGGTCGGGCATGGCTGGCCGGCGGCGTCTAGAACATAAACTTGCGTATTGGCGATTGGGCGACCAACCGTGATCTGCTCCGCACCGCGCTCGACCTTGTCGACTGTGGACCAAATGGTGGTTTCGGTCGGACCGTACAGGTTCCAGAGCTGCTCCACTCGATCAAGTAGGTTGTCGGCAAGATCCCGAGCGAGCGGCTCTCCACCGCAGAGGGCACGGAACCTTGCAGGACCACACCAGTCGGCTTCGACCAGCAATCGCCATGTCGCTGGTGTGGCCTGGAGAACAGTCGCGCCGCTCGCCTTGAGCTGTCGTGAAAGTGCGGGACCATCGGACGCTGTTTCCGCGGACACGAGTTCGATCCGTGCGCCCGCTATCAACGGCAGATAGAGTTCCAATCCTGCGATATCGAACGAGATCGTCGTGACGGCGGCCAGTACGTCGCGACTCGAGATGCCGGGCTCGATCCGCATGGAGCCCAGAAAATTGGACAGAGCAGCATGGTCGATCACAACGCCGTTCGGTTCGCCTGTCGAACCCGAGGTGTACAGGATGTAAGCTACAGTATCCGGCGCTATGCGTTTGCCAAGATCGCCATCTTCGAAACCGGCAAGGTCGAGCGCCGCCGGATCTACGACGCTGATGTTTTGCGACGCGCCGGACGAAACGCCGTTGTCACTGAGCAGAACCGCAGCGCCGCTATTGGTCAGCATGAAGTTGAGACGATCCTGGGGGAAAGCAGGGTCAAGCGGCAAATAGGCCGCGCCGGCTTTCTGTATGGCAAGGAGCGCGACCAGCAAATCAAGCGATCGCTTCATGTGAACGCCGATCAGCGTTCCGTCTGCAACACCTATCGATTGCAGGCCGCGGGCAAGACGGTTGGCGCGACGATTGAGGGCGTCGTAAGTGAGGTTCGCACCGTCGAACGCAACAGCTTCTACACCGGGCGTAGTGGCGACTTGACGTTCGAATTGCATGATAAACGGATCCGGGTCGAGCGTGACCTCGGTAGCATTGAAGTCTTTGACTACCTTCTCACGCTCAGCAGGCGTCAGCACCGATATCTGGCTTATTTTCCGCTGCGGATCCTGCACGGCCATTCGCAAAATCGCTTGAAGGTGTGAAGCGATCCGATCAATCGTTTCAGCCTGATAGATATCCGAACGGTATTCTAAGGAACCTTGTAGTTTTCCGTCGATCTCGGCTGCGTACCAGGTCAAATCCTGGACGGCGCCGCCGCTCCAAAGATCACCGGTGGCTCCGCCAACGCTATCGTGCATGACGACGCTGACCTGAAACAGCGGCGAGCGGTCAAAGGTGCGGACGGGATTGAGGCGCTCAACGAGAGTTTCGAACGACGCGTGCCGGTGATCGTGAGCATCGAGGACTGCGTTGCGGGCACGCGAGAGAAGTTCACTGAAGCTTGGGTCATCCTCCAAGTCGAGACGCATGAGCAAAAGATTGACGAACGGACCGATGACGCTTTCCAGTTCCGCACGCTCACGCAGGCCCATAGGGCTGCCCAACACGAGATCTGATTGGCCTGTGTGAGCGCGTAGCGCGGTAGCGCAAGCAGCCAACAAGGTCATATAGATTGTAGCACCCTGCCCCCGGGCCAAGGCATGAATCTCCTTGGTCAATTCTGAATCCCAGCAGAAAGGCCGCGAAGCGCCCGTCGGCTCGTCGCCAGAATGGTCGGCCGGAAAGGTCGAGAACTGTGGGATATCGGCAAGACGCCGCTCCCACCAATTCAAATCACTCGCCGCCGACGACGAGGCGTGCATACGCCGCTGCCAGGCGGCGTAGTCGCCATACTGCAGATCCAAGGCGGGGCGCGGCGCGCCGCCCTGGGCGACGCTCCGACACTCGACCTCCAACTCCTGGCGTAGAATACCGAAAGACCATTGGTCGATGACGATGTGATGGGCAGAAACAAGAATGGCCAATCGTCCTTTTGAAAGCCGGTAGACCGCCCATCGTATCGCAGGCGCCTTCTCTAGGTGAAACGGCCGATGGGACGCAGCGTTGCGATCCTCCTCGAGCAACGCGTGCGCTTCCAAGTCGGTCATCCCGGCTATATCCAGGATCCGGACATCCGACTCTGCAACGAGTTGCACGCGCGGCTTGCCGGCCTCATCACTGAAGGTGGCGCGCAAAATGTCGTGACGCAGCGCCAGGCGACGGATTGCCTCAATGGTCTGGTGGGCATCAACGCCTTCTGAGCCTGGCCAGATGACAGCCACGTTGTAGGCAGTGCTATTCGGCTCCAGTTGATGGATGACCCACAAGCGTTCCTGGAATAACGATAGTTCTCCGGGGCCGACACGTGGAATCGGAGCGCCCTCGGCGACGTCACCTTCCGCTATGGCTTCAAGCGCTTTGATGAGTTCAGCCTTGTTGTCGGCGATCGCTTGACGGGTCTCTGCATCGAGCGCGCCCGGCAGCGCGCGCACGCGCAATACGCCGCCGACCGCAACGAGGCCGATGCGGAGGGAAGCAAGGTGCTCGAGAAGGTGCGTGGTGTTCAGATCAAAATCTCTTCTTGGTCGTCCTGTTCAGCCCGAAGTTCGGTCAGAATCTTGGTTAAATGCGTAGCCAGCATGCGTACAGTGCGCTCTTCAAACACATCCCTAAGAGCAAGACGCACACCAAGCCTAGTGTTAATCCGCGCCAATAACCGCGTCGCCAGCAGCGAATGCCCGCCAAGCTCAAAGAAGTCGTCGTCGACCCCGATTTGAGGCACGCCTAACAGCTCAATCCAGATTTCAACCAGCTGATTTTCAACTTCGTTCGCGGGAGCGGCGAAAATCGTTGGTGACGGGACGCGCGCCTTATCGGCCGCGCTCGCGGGAGAAGGCGCTGAGGATGCGCGTGTGCGGATGCCATCGACGAGCTTCAGCAGATCGAAGCTTGTCACAACTGCCCGCTTGCGATCGGAAGCTAGAAGGTCAACCAAAGCCTTAACGCCGGCCTTTGGTTCGATCGCTTGTTTCAGAAATGCCGCCCGCTCAGCCTTTTTGGCGTCGGGCAACGAGAGGTTGGCGGCCATCCCGATCTCGCGCCAAGCAGTCCAGTTGATCGAAAGCACACGTCGCCACGAGAGCGGCACAGCATCGCTATCGGCGAAACTGTCGAGTACGGCGTTGGCGGTCGCATAAGGTCCTGCGTTCGGCGAGGGAGCGATGGCGTTGATCGAGCTCATCAGGACAACGAAGTCGAGCGGCTTGTCACCGAGCAATTCGGTCAGCACGGCAAGACCGCCCCGTTTTGGAGAGATAACGGATCGCATCTCTTCTGTGGTTTCAAGGAATGACGGCTCTCCCGCTCCGGGCACGCCCGCGGCGTGGATGACGCCGTCGATCGCGCCCCAACGAGCGTTCGCATGGTCGATAGCGAGGCGCATCATTGCTGCGTCAGCGGCATCGGCAACTACCGTGAGAATCTCAGCGCCCTCGCCCTCGAGAGCGCGAATAGCCCGGATTGCAACGACTGCGCGATCGTCCGGCGCAACGGCGGCCAGACGTTCGTCCCATTCCTCACGCGCCGGCAGCGGGGTACGTGAAGTGAGAACAAGCCGCGCGCGCACCGTTCTGGCCAACCAGCCAGCCAGTTCCAGACCGAGGCCGCCAAGGCCGCCGGTAATGAGATAGACGCCGTTTTGCTTTACTGGCGGTGCGCCCTCCTCAGCAAGGGTAAGCGGCTCGTAACGCCGCAACCAGCGGCACCCTGCGCGCCAAGCCACGAAAGGCTCGACGTCGTGTCGCATAGCTTCTTCAAGCAACAAGCGAGTGGCAACGGTTGGATCGACGCCGGCATCCAGATCGACGCTGCGAAGCATAACAAGCGGCAGTTCTGCCGGCAGGGCTAGTACCGCGCCAAAGGTTAGCGCGGCATCGACGTTACGCACTGGTTCGCCAAAGACGCTCTGCGCGCTTGTTGAAGCAACCACAATCCTTGCCGCGATCGTTCGTTCAGCGGCGCCCAGATTTGCAGCTAGGCGAAGCAGCATTTCGTATCCCGCGAGGTCGCCGAATGCTGCTTTATCAGCCGACGTCGGCTCCCACGCGTAAATGACGCCGCGAACCGCGGCTGCGGATCTCGACACGCTGCGGATGGCCGCTTCCAAGCTTCCCGCAGCCCCCGGGCACACCTGCACCACGTCGCCGCGCTGGCCAGCAGCCATCGCTGGCTCAAAAAGCATGGCCTCAGCGCCTACGTCTTTTTGTCCATTCAGAATGGCCCGTGTCCGCGGTCCATCCGCGCCGACGACAATCCATGTCTGCGATGAAAGTGATGTTCTCGGCGCTTGCGACGTGTCTCGAGTCCACGTCGGCGCGTAGAGACGCACGTCGTTGTGGCCGGTATCAGGTGCGAGCGCAGAGCGGCCACCGATCGACACTGGGGGTCCATCAACGAAATGGCGGCTACGCTCGAACGGATAGGTTGGTAACGGAACGCGCGTGCGGCCGACACCATGAAGGCCCCGCTCGTCCAGCTGCACACCTGCGACCCAGAGCCGGCCTGCGGCTTGAAGCATAGCAATTGCGTCGGGGCATTTATGCCGAGGATGCGACAGAGAGGCGACTACGAGTCCCGCTCGCGCGGCGGTGAGGTTGGCACGTGCCAGCGTGGTGAGGGCGTCCCCCGGCCCAACTTCCAACACGAACATGCCGCCGCTCGCAGTCAGCGTCTGAATGCCGGCCTCGAACTGGACGGCATGACGCAAATGCTCGGCGTAATAGGAAGGCGACATCGCCTGCTCGGACGTTATCCAGTTCCCGGTGAGGTTAGACACATAAGGAATGAGCGGTGCGTGCAGCGACGCTTTTTCCACCACCGCGATGAAGTCGGCAAGCGCCGGCTCCATCATCGACGAATGGAAGGCGTGCGATGTGTGCAGGAGACGGCTATCGACGCCACTTGCCCCCAGCGCAGCGACAAAGGCCTCCACGAGCGGCGTAGGTCCTGCGATAGTGCAGAGTTCGGGGCCATTAACGGCCGCGATCTCGACGCCCGCCGTCAGGCGCAGCCGCAAATTTTTGGCCGCAAGATGGATCGCGGCCATGCTTCCAGGCTGCATGGCTTGCATCAGTCGACCGCGCGACGCCACCAATGCAAGCGCATCGTCCAATGAGAAAACGCCCGCGAGGTGCGCCGCTACATATTCGCCAATGCTGTGGCCCATCATGGCGCTCGGCTTCACACCCCAGGACTCCCAGAGTTTTGCCAAGGCCAATTCGACAGTGAACAGGGCCGGTTGGGTCAAGGCTGTCTGGCCAAGCGCTTCGCCGGATTCGCCAAACATCGTGTCACGAATATCTAGACCAAGGTGCGGCTTCAATATCTCGGCGCATTCATCAACGATGCGCCTGAAAACTGGTTCGGTTTCGTAGAGGTCGCCGCCCATACCTGGATGCTGACTGCCCTGACCGCTAAACAGGAAAGCTACGGGGCGCTCGCCGCCTTCATGCCTGCCGACGAACAGTGGCTTGGGCGCTTCCCGCAACAGACGAATTGCCTGGGCAGCGTCCGCAGCCACCACTGCGCGGCGCTGCGCGAAGGTCTTGCGACCTGTGTGCAGTGTCCACGCGACATCAGCCATTGCTTGTTCAGGATGCCGTTCCAGGTGCGTTGCAAGATTTTGGCTGGCCTGATCCAGCGCAGCTGGCGTCAGCGCCGACAAAACCAGCAACATCGGCCCGCCTGCTTCGACAGGCGTCGAAGCGGGAGCTTCTTCCAACACTACGTGCGCATTGGTGCCGCCAATACCGAACGAACTGACGCCAGCAAGCCTCGGAGCACCTATGGTATCCCAGGGCGTAAGCGTCGCGCTTGCGACAAAGGGGCTGCCCTCAAGCTTCAGCTGCGGATTGGGTGAAGTGAAGTTCACCAGCGGCGGGATCTCACGATGCTTCAGCGCGAGGACGGTCTTGATGAGCCCCGCAACGCCGGCGGCGGCGTCAAGATGGCCCAGATTGGCTTTCAGTGAACCGAGCCGGCAGAAGCCAACGTCGTCCGTCGAAGCACGGAAGACTTCGGTCAGGGCGCGGATCTCGATCGGGTCTCCCATCGGCGTCGCGGTGCCGTGGGCTTCCATGTATGTGATGGCGCGTGCGTCAACGCCGGCAAGAGCCTGGGCAGTGGCGATCGCTTCAATCTGACCGTCGACGCTCGGCGCGGTGTAGCCGATCTTGTCGGCGCCATCGTTGTTCACAGCAGCACCGCGGATGACGGCATGAATGGTGTCGCCATCCGCGATAGCGTCCTTCAGACGCTTCAGCACAACGAGACCCGCCCCGGCACCTGGTCGCGTTCCAGCAGCCGCTACGTCGAACGGACGACAGTGACCGTCCGGGGACAAAATCATGCCGTCTTGATAGAGATAACCCGAGCGGAACGGAAAACTTACCGAAACGCCTCCCGCCAGCGCCATATCGCATTCCGCGTTTCGCAGCGCTTTGCAGGCAAGTTCAACAGCAACCAGCGACGTTGAGCACGCCGTCTGGACGGTCATGCTAGGCCCGTGCAGATCAAGCTTGTAGGAGGCTCGCGTGCAGAGAAAATCCTTGTCGTTGCCCAGCATGAGTTGATAGCCGCCCGCGGCCTCAAGCACCGACGTGTCGCGCAGTATCTGGTTGAGCAGATAGGTATTCATGCTGGCGCCGGCATAGACGCCGACGACGCCCTTCTCGTTTGGGCCACCATAGCCGGCGTGCTCCATCGCCTCCCAAGCGCACTCCAGGAAAATGCGATGCTGCGGGTCCATTACCTGAGCTTCTCGAGGAGATACGCCAAAGAAGCCCGCGTCAAAGAGCTCGGCACCCTCAAGATACGTCGTCTTCCGAACGTACAGCGGATCGGAACGAAGCTGCATTGGTACGCCTGCCGCGTCCATGTCCGCATCGCTCACGTCGGTAAGGGCTTCCCGACCCTCACGCAGATTGTTCCAGAATTGATCGAGGTCAACTGCGCCGGGAAAACGGCCCGCAAAGCCAACGATCGCGACTGCATGTGCAGGAAAAGATCGGATGTCAGACACGGGCAAATCTTTCTGCACGGTCGCGCGCGCGTTCCAGCGCATCGCTCGCGCGCAAGGGCGAGTTCACGCGGTCGGCCTGTGTGGCCACAGTGGTTCGCTGAAAAAGTTCGACAAGCGGAAAATCGATACCGAACTCTGCCTTGAGCCGAGCGTGGAGCTTGACAAGTAGCAAGGAATGCCCGCCGAGATCGAAAAAATTGTCAGTCAGACCGACATGATCGACGCTCAGGAGGTCTTTCCATATCTGCGCGACACGACGCTGGGCCGGATTCATGAGGTCGGCTGCGCGATCGATACCCGCAGAGCGAACAACGGCGCAATGGCGCGGCAGGGCAGCGCGATCAATCTTGCCGTTGGGAGTGAGAGGTAGTGCATCGAGCACCATGAAAGCGCTCGGGGTCATGTATTCCGGCAGTCGTTTGCGCAGTTCAACCTTGGCCGCATCAACATCAAACTCAAAGCCGTGCGCAACCGTTAGATAGGCGACAAGACGCTGATCGCCTGGAGCATCCTCCCGTACGATCACTGTGCATTCCCGTATGCCTTCATGGCCAGCGAGCACGGCCTCAATCTCGCCCAGCTCGATCCGGTAACCGCGCACTTTGACCTGGTGGTCGCGACGGCCGATGAACATAAGCTGGCCATCACTTGTGAAGCGAGCGAGGTCCCCGGTGCGATAGAGCCGCTCTGCGCTTCCACTTGGAGTATCAAGAACGACGAATTTTTCAGCACTGAGATCTGGACGATTGCGATAGCCGCGTGCGACACCTTCGCCGCCAATGCAGAGCTCACCAACGACACCGATCGGCACCGCGCGATCGTTCGCGTCGAGCACACAGACACGGGTGTTTGCGATAGGCCGACCAATAGTGATCGGACTTGCAGAATCCGTGATGCGACTCACAGTCGACCAGATGGTGGTCTCGGTCGGACCATACATGTTCCAGAGTTCGGCAACGCGCCCAAGAAGATTTGCAGCGAGATCGCGCGGCAACGCCTCCCCCCCGCATAGAGCCTTGAAGTCGGCCTTCCCTGTCCAACCGGCATCCAAAAGGAGGCGCCATGTTGCTGGCGTCGCCTGAAGCATGGTCACGCCGTTCAAGCGGATGAGGTCCGCCAACCGCGCACCATCAATCACATCGGCGCGAGTCGCCATGACGACGCGGGCGCCTTTCATCAACGGAAGCCAAATCTCGAGCCCCGAAATGTCGAACGCGGGCGTCGTGACTGCCAGCAGACAATCATTCGCCGAAAGACCAGGTTGACGCGCCATTGCGTCGAGCAACGCGACAAGATTGCGATGTTCGACCTCAACGCCTTTGGGCCGTCCCGTAGATCCGGACGTGTAGATAACGTAGGCAAGGTCGCCCGGATCTACATCAATCGCGAGTGACTCGCTCGACTGCTCCTGTAGCGCGCCTTGCTCCTCATCCAAAATGAAAAGCCGCGTCTTGGAAGCGTCGAACAACGGAGCGAAACGGCGCAGGGTGACGACACAGGCGGCGGCTGAGTCCTCGATGACATAACGCAACCGATCCTGCGGGTGAGCTGGATCAAGCGGCACGTAGGCCGCGCCAGCCTTGAGGATCGCGGCCATCGTTGTCGGAACATCCGCCGTTCGATCGAGGCAAAATGCGACAAGATCCCTCGGCTTGACACCTCGCTCGACAAGCAGCCGGGCGAGCCGGTTAGCGCTCCGATCCAAGTCGGCGTAGCTTAGCGTGCCCTCGGCGGCGATTAGCGCTGGCGCGTCTGGAGTCGAGGCGGTCGAAGCTTCGAGCAACTGATGCGCGCACAGCTCACGATCGTGCTCGACGGACGCCGAAGACCAAGTCTCGATAAGAGCACGGTCCCGCGAGGAGAGCGTGAGAGGCACGTCGACAATGCGCTGCGACGCATCTACCGCGAACGCAGTGAGCATCTGCTCGAAATGGTCGTGCAGGCGAGCGATTGAGCTTTCGTCGAATAAGTCGGATGCGAACTCGTAATTGACGCGCTGTTTGTTTGCGTGTTCTCCAAATGCGTCAATCGACATCTCACACGTGAGATCGAATCTCGAAGCGACTGGGTCGAGGACGACTGGCTCGATACTCAGACCTGCCGTCGATGGCGCGCCGACGGGAAATGACATATGGGTAAAAAGCACCTGAAAAACTGGGGCGTGGGCTGCACTTCGGTGCGGGTTGAGATGCTCGACCACCAGATCAAATGGCACCTGTCCATGCTCAAACGCAAACAGCGATCGGCTTTTTATCTGGTCTAGGAATTCAGCAAGAGTCGGAGATTCGTGAAGGCGACCGCGCACAACAACATTGTTGATCAGGCAACCAATCAAGCCTTCGAACTCGGGGCGATCGCGATTCGCCAGCGGCGTACCAACCAAAATATCTTCTTGGCCAGAGTAACGGTGCAATACCGATTGCCAACAAGTCATCAGCGCCATGAAGGTCGTGGCATTCTGCTGCTGCGCACGTGACCTGACCCGCGCGATCAGGGCGGGGTCTATGAAGCGCGTCAGACGCCCGCCGCTGAGGCTGGCGGCGGCTAACCTCGGACGGTCAACCGGAAGGTCTAGGACGGCCGGAGCGTCCTGCAGGGCCTGCTTCCAGTAAGCGAGACTGCGGTCAAAAAATCGTGCGACAATCTGATCGTGCTCCCAACCTGCAAAGTCGATCGGACTGAACTCTAAAGGCGGCGGCGGACTCACTCCACCAAGATGGGCTTGATAAAAGTGGAACATTTCGCCGAGCATGAGGCTCAGCGACCAGCCATCAGAAATGATGTGATGAATGCAGCTGGCTAGCACATGATGATCGTCGGCCAGTCGTATGAGCAACGTCCTGAACAACGGCCCCCGCGCTAGATCGAATCCGGTGCGCCCAAGCTGATTTGCTAATTCGTGTAGTATCTTTTCAGCTTGCTCGGGGAGACAGTCCGTTAGGTCGACAAGTTCAGCATTCGCGCTAGCCGCTTCAACGATTTCGAGCCAGGGCGCTCCGTCACGTTCGCCAATGCGGGTTCGCAGCGCGTCGTGTCGTGCAATCACATCTTGAAATGCGCGTTGGATGGCCGCCACGTCGAGATGCCCGCGTATCCGCAGCGCACCCGCGATATTGTATGCAGCGCTTCCGGGGTCGATTTGATTGAGA
>Ga0116176_10000547_pt1 | contig 30841 bp, 38 predicted proteins | sample AD_STIC08_MetaG_FD_89803 | JGI IMG/M metagenome (GOLD analysis project Ga0116176, IMG submission 89803) | Active sludge microbial communities of municipal wastewater-treating anaerobic digesters from USA - AD_STIC08_MetaG | ecosystem: Engineered > Bioreactor > Anaerobic > Digestate | place: USA...
CTCCGGGCCGAAAATGTACCTGGTAATCCTTCATCCACTCCTAGCGGGGAAGGCGACCCTCGCCCTCGAAGGTGACCCAGTTCCCGGTCCACCAGAGCTGAGGGATGCCGAAAGTGGTGCACATCCGAAACAAAACAGGGCGATACCAGTCACCGTCTATACCCCCGGTATGCCGTGTCTGAGATTTCAGATCTTTTTGGTGGCAACATATAGCAGCGTTTCAGACGATCCACAGAATCCCTGTGGATAAGACCGTCCGATCCTTTCACCAACGCCCCCACCCTGACAAACCTGTTGATTTGTGTTCGACAAAGGCCAGTCTCGGCAATCACTTGATCGAGAGTCAACCCGTCCACCTCTCCTCCTTCAATGCACCGAGGTCATACCTCTACCCGAACCACTTTCAATGTCGGGGAACACCCGCAGTTGTGGCACTCGAGTCTCATCAGGGCGGATTCAACGAAACACCCTTTCGGGATGTTGTACTCGCTTGTTCTACCACAGTTGGAGCACCTCGCTGGCATCTTGTAGGTGCCAGCGGTCGGGGACTTGATGGGATCGACTTTGGTTGGCGAGGGCTTGGGACGTCGCATGGTCATTTTTCACCCCAGTTACCCAGGCGTTTCCGATAGGCATCCAACCCATCCAGGGATCGGAGGGCGTCCCGGACTTCCATCAAGATCTTCCCGAGCATATTCTTGCCGGACCCGCCGCCGTCCGCCCAGATTGTCCTTGATCGACTCCCAGTCGGGGCGGAGCTTGTGCTTCCGATCCCGTCCCATCGTGGCGGCCTTACCGGAACGAGGGGCTTGCCGGATGGCATCGGCCCACTCGGGTTCGGTCGTGGCGAACTTCATGGCCTGGAAAGCATGTTCGGTCGTCGGCCAGGACTTCCCCTTGAACCGAATGCGGGCGGGATAGAAGTTCGAGAACACCCCGTAGGGATCCGAAGCACTGCAGAACTCGATGCGTGTTGGGTGGTTCAACTCCTCATCCTCCGATCTGGCGGCGGCTTCGTCCTTGCCCTCGTGAACGTCCGGCATCACACGGATCTCGACATCCTCGAACACGGGGCAGTTCAGGAACGAGTAGATGCGGGCGATGGCTGCCTCTTCGATGTTGTGGGTGAAGACCTTGCAACGAGCATACTGTCCGACGAACTCCAACGGATCCATTCCATGCCTCCTGGTCTCTTTACCCAAAACCTCTTCAGAACAACTCTCGAGCAGTCCGACACGCCTTGCTGCCGACCACGAAACACCGACAGGTCAGGGGGCGCTCTTCGTAAATGCCACAGCGGCCCTTCTCCAGGAACAGGCACTGGGAACGTCCGTCGGGGTGTATCGGGGTGAGGGTTGCCGTACGCCCGAGTGGGCCATCGTTCCGATACCGAACCAGGCCGGGAATGACCGTGAACCTGGGGACCTCCCACGGTTTCAAGTCGATGATGAGGTCCCCCCTGCAGCACCGGCCCCCACAATCTGAGCAATTGAAACGAGGGGGTGGGAGCTTGGCCAGAAGGGCTTCGCACTCCGCAACGAGTGTTTCCCACCCATCGAAAAATGCCAACGTCTGCATCACGTACCCGAGATCGTCTCGCAGCTTTTGGGGGTTGGGGAACGGGCCAGGACCTTTCATTCGATCCCGCAGTTGGGCCAATCGTTTGACCGCCCATTCCCGGTCCGGATCATCGTTATGCACCTGGATCACGGCAGGCCCTCCAGGATGAGGGGCTTCCCCGTGGAGAGGCAGAGCACTCCGGATGCACTGACGACCGCTTGGGCGGAGACCCATGCCGCCCAAGCGATCACCTTATCGCGGGTTGTCTCCATCAGCGGACCCATTCGGCGTTGTGACGGCCCTTGATGATCGCCTTGCACCTCGGATCGGACGCCGGAATCCGGTTGACCCCGTCGTCATTCGGTTCCACGACGCAGCCTGTAGGCTGCCGCGTGGTCATGCTGTACTCGACCACGGGCATCTGGATGTAGCTCAGGAACCCCCACGCGATCAGGGCCAGGCCCACCAGGCCAGCAATCATCTTCCAGTTGCACTGCATCGTCAGGCCTCCACGGGCGGGATGTCCCGCCGCTCGGTCCCCGTCCACACAACACCATCTTCGATCAGGTAGAGGGCCCGCGTGTAGTAGACCCCCCACCCGCCCCGGTGCTCCTTCCAGGGCCCCTTCGTCAGTGACCGGTCGCCGCCGTATGTCAGGTCCGGCAGGCAGGGGGCCTTCTGGATCGACTTGGGCATGATCAGTCCGCCCTCGTCCCGAGAGTCCTCCGCCCGTACCGGCACCAGCAGGTTGTCAGGGATCTGATCCCCGCGAATCTTATCGCGGGTCGGGTCGAACCTGCGCCACCGCAGGTGGTCGGCCCTCCTGAACTGGATGTTTCCAAACCGCTTCACGATGCACCTCCCGGCGCCCTTCCCACAATAGAACAACCCGTTGCCATTGAATTCTAAGCCCGTTTGATTTGGCTTAGAAAAGGACAGTCACGGGTTGTCTTGTTGTGGGCGATGCCGGGCTGGCGAACCCGGTGGTCGTGGGCGACCCGTTACAGTATCGAGGGGAAGATGGTCATTCCGTCCCGAGACCCTAAAGAAATCGAGCGTGGCCCGTTTCCGGACCATCCAGAAGGTCATCAACTCCAAGAAAGGCCAGGCTCTTGAGTCTGGCCCTGGAAGGACACGGGGCCATCCAGGTCGAGAAGGCGGGAACCGCCAAAATCATCGTCACCATCGTCGGCCCGATTTCCTTCTGGTGGCAAGAGGGCAACTGGGACAGCCCCCTGCACAAGCAGTACGTGGAGTGGCGGGAGGCCATGCGGGTCGCGCTTGTCAGGACCCAGGAAGCACCACAAGCGCATCATCAGGTGCCCGCCGGGGACCGCCGAGGATCTAGAAGCGGCGGTCCGCGACTGCCTCATGGGAGCCTAGCCCCGTCCTTCGGCCTTGCGGGGTAAAATTCCGTGGAGGTCGAAGTGTCCACGAACCAACCAGTACCCGAAGATCCATCGCTGACCTTTGAGTACATCATGTTCCAGGCCCGCAAAGCCTACCCGGGGGTCCAGATCGAGAAAGGGGAGCAGGTAGGTGGTCGCCAGCTTCGTTTCTGGGTGTGGCAGTTCCTGATCGAGGTGTCGTTCCAAGAGAACAAGATCTCGTTCGTGGACAAGGCCGGGTCCGCACGAGTGACTTTCAAGTTCCAGCCCGACCCAAAGAAGCCCCCGGTGTTCACTAAGACCACGACGGTCAAATCTGTCTCGGGTTTCGATCAGTTCATTGCCTGGACCGTGAGTCACATCAACGGCATTGTGGCCGCGATCACGATGGCGATGGAAGAGGCGCCCCCACCCCCAATGGCGGACATCTTCTCCGGAGACGACAGTCGATGACCCCGTATGACTCCCCTTTCCCCGTCATTGTTCCCCTGCCAGTGGGAGATAATCCCCCGGTGGCTCATCTCTACTACGGGGAATCATCTCTTGAAGTGGCGAAACGCCTCAAAACGAAGTCAGTCCACATGATCGCTTGCTCCCCGCCCTACTGGGGGCTCCGGTCCTACGGGACAGAACCTCAGGTGTGGGGCGGCAAGGCAGACTGCGATCATGACTGGTTCCGGAACAAGTGCACCAAGTGCGATGCGTGGAAAGGTGACCTTGGTCTCGAGCCGACCCTCGGCCTCTACGTGCAGCACTTGGTCGAGATCTTCCGGGAGCTTCGCCGGGTGCTTCGGGACGACGGCACCCTGTGGGTCAACCTCGGGGACTCCTACTCGACGAGCCCCGTGGGATCGTTTAACGGGGGTGGATTCAAGGACGGGTCGGCCAAAACGGGTGGACGGGACATGTCCGGTGTTGAGTCAGGTGGGAGTTTCGACAAGGCCGGGGGATCGGGCCTGAAGTCCAAGGACCTGTGCGGTGTCCCCTGGCGGGTCGCATTCGCCCTGCAGGCCGATGGATGGTATCTTCGCAACGACATCATCTGGTCGAAACCCAATCCCATGCCTGAATCAGTGTCCGACCGTTTCACCCAGTCGCATGAGTACATATTCCTGTTCTCCAAATCCGAACGGTATTTTTTCGACCAGGATGCCGTGCGAGAGCCGACCAGCGACAACAGTCATGGAGGATCCCCCATTCAAAGTGGACCGAAATTCCAAAACATTCGGAATGACAAGGGGACTTTGGGGGTCCCTGCGACTGCTGGAGGGCGCAACCGCAGGACCGTGTGGAACATCGCCACCCAGTGCTACAGTGGGGCTCATTTTGCCACCTGGCCCGACAACCTCGTCGAGGTCATGGTCAAAGCGGGGACTAGTGAGAAGGGATGCTGCCTCGAGTGTGGAGCACCCCTGAGGCGCAAGGTCAAGCTGGGCGATGTTCTGTCAGAAGAAGGATCCGCATGGGAGCCCACGTGCAAATGCTACAAGGAAAACGGACGTAGGTGCGTTGTCCTGGACCCCTTCTCGGGCAGTGGAACCACGGGACGGGTGGCACTCGTGAATGGGCGGGACTACATCGGGATCGACCTCGGAACAGAGTTCCTCAGACTGGCTTGCAGTCGGATTCGCGGAGAGGCGGCCCCGGAAACAGTCTCCGAACCCGAGGTCAAAGCAGATTCTGTTCTGGACATCTTCGGGGACGACTGATGTGCGGAAGAGAATGGTCCGGATGATGCATTCGGTATAATGAAGTGAAGGAGGTGTCGCCATGACAAAGTCCAACCGAAAGATTCTGCGACAGGCTGGGGACATCATCAGGGATGAATTGAAAAACGGCCGGTCGGTTTTCATCCCCAACCTGGGCAGATTCACACTTGGCACCGTTACCTGCCGTGAGGCGATGCCCTGGCAAAAAGGGGTGGACGACCAGACGTTCGTCCAGACGGTTCCAAGGTTTCGGGCCTTTCGGGCACTCAAAGACCTCGTTCGTAAGCGGCAGTATCTCGACTGATGGACAATGCCACCAAACGCCGGTCCCTTCAGGCACTAATCCTGACCCCATGGGGTCGATCTTTCTTGGGGGTATTCATCCGGTTCACAGAATGGCTTAGGAGGGCCAGACCATAGGTATGTGGTATGTTCGTCGGAGATGGTAAATGAACGTTCGAGATATTACAGGTGGCCTGGTGGTAAGGGTGACAAATCTTGATGACCCCCCTCATTTGGTAGATCCCGCTTTCAGTGCCAATCGGCGGCTTCACGCCGAAGGAATCGTAGTCCGGAAATTGGCTGACCAATGGGCTTGGTGGGTGAAGCATGATCATGGCCCGGCCCCTTATTCGCACAGCGAATTAGAGCCGGTCAAACATCAACCCGTGTCGGAAGAAGATTGGCACGGAGATCCAATTTTTTGATCCAATTTTTTGATCCAATGGAAGAACAAACACAGAATCTGGAATGCCTGAAAAGACAAGTCATCGCTTGTCAGAAATGCCCCTTATCAAAGGGGCGACATAACGCCGTCTTCGGGACCGGGCCCGCTGACGCCCGCATCATGGTCATCGGGGAGGGCCCTGGCGAGAACGAGGACCTTCAAGGTGTGCCCTTCGTCGGGCAAGCGGGCCGGATGCTCGACAATCTCCTACGTCGGGCGGGCTTGAAACGAGAGGACCTCTACATCACGAACGTCGTGAAATGTCGGCCCCCAGGCAACCGTGATCCCGAGCCCGATGAGGTCCACGCCTGCTGGCCTTTCCTCATGGCCCAGGTGGAAATCATCCATCCCAAGGTGATTGTGGCTCTCGGCAAGCACGCTACCCAACGGATGTCCACCCGGTTCGGATCTATGGGGGATCTCCTGGCTTGCAGTGACCTTCAGTACGGGGGAATCCCCGTGGTGGCCGCCTACCACCCTTCCTATCTGCTTCGGGCCGCCCAAGGTTCGTCCGAACACGCTAGAAACCTGCTTCTAGCGGCCATTGACAGGTTCATCAAGGCGGGGATCCTGGCCGGGGCTAGTTAGGAAAGCCGGGGTGCTCTGGGGGAAGGAGGACCAGAGCACCCCGGCTTTCAGGAGGGGGTCTTGAGGTCCACGATCACGATGCCCGCCGCCACCGAGCACTTGAAGGTGGCCCCGACCGGGAACGGCGTAGTCGGGTGCGTGATGGCGATGCGACCGTGGCTGCGAGTCAGATCGTAGGACTTCTCGGCCGGGTCGCCGGTCGCCGCCAGCGTGACCACGACTCGGTCCGAGTCGACCTTCACGAAAACGGGGTCGCCACCGCGCATTGGGGTGCCGCCCAGGTGGACCGCCGCCTCGAAGGCATTGCGGGGGATGCACAGGCGCCCGTCAGGCCACACCTTCGCCCGAATGTCCTGGGCCGCGATCCGCGCCCCCATGATCTCCACGGCGGTCTTCGTCTTGCCGGTCTTGTCGGCCGCCGCCAGGGCTGTCTGGGCCATGGCCTGGGCCGGGGCGTCCGCCACCGTCTCGCCCCTGGCCGGGTTCGGGATGAACACCTCGAACTCGTGGTCGAGACAGGACTGGTGGTCCGGGCCGTACACGAAGACCTCGACGCCCGCCGGGGTCCGGTCGGGGTAGAGACCTTCGGTGTAGCGCGGAACCTGCATCGGGGGCATCTGCATCGTGCCACCGTTGCCATCGTCCACCGTGTAGGACGGGAGCATGCCGTTGTAGAACAGGTCACGAATGTACTCGCCCAGGGACGGGACGCTGAAGATCATGGCGTCCGGACGGTGGGTCCGCAGCGTGGCTGCGATCTCGCCGCTCGAGAAACAGCGCCCCTTGCTGACCCAGTAGTCCAGCAGATCCCGGACCGCCTGCCGCCACTTCGCGGGCAGATCCAGGGCCGGGTTATCGGCGGTCGCGTCGATGGCCGCCTTGTTCGTGGGGTCCGTGATGTCGAAAGCCTTCATGTGTGGTCTCCTCGTTTGGGAGTTCATGGGATCAGCGGGTCCACCATCGGCCCCCCATTCCCCACACGTTTCCTACCCATTCACAGAACTTCCTAAGCCCCCTATCAGTCCAGTTGCCGCTCGACCTGTTCCAGGATCTCGGCCACTCGACAGAGGACTCGGGCTGCCAGCCGCTCGCAGACCCCCAGGAACCGGGTCTTGGCCGCACCGTAGGTGGTCTCGGTATCCGCATAGGGGGCCCAGTGCGGCCAGGAGAGCGGGCACCATGTCAGGGGCCGCGTAAATCACCCCGGCATCGAATCCCTCCTTGGCCTCTTTCAGGCCGATCCGCGTTGGGTCCAGCGCCTCCCGGATGGCCTTAATGGCCGCAACTCGGTCGATGCCGGGCCGGACCTTGAAACGAACGGGATACGTGCCGGGGATCTGCATTGTGTGTCTCCTGTCAGGTCAGCCAGTCGAACTCCACCAGGTAGCGGATCCGCTGGTGGTCCGGGGAGAAGATCACATGCTCGTCGTTCTCCAGCCGGTGACCCCGGTCACCACCCACGCCGAACACGGAGTCCTTGCCGTCCGGGGGCGTGTTCCACGATCCGGTGGACGGAGCGCGATAGGCATCCCCCATCAGCATGTCCGACAGGAACATGAAGCACCCGCGCCCGGAGATGTCCGACCCGCCGCCCGCGCCGTAGTATCCTCGACCCGTGTAGCCGTAGGACTTCTTCCAGTCTGTCGCCCAGTAGATCCCGTGGCCGAAGTTGGCCCCGGTGATCAACGCGCCGGGGAGGCTCTTCGGCAGACGGAAGTTCGTGGACATGATCGGGTGAATGTTGACGGGCCGTGTCCCGTGGATAGCGAAAATCACATTGGCCTGGGCATACAGGTCCGCGTCCGAACCGAGATCGATGCGCTTCGGCTGGAGGTTCGCCCGCAGGGCGAACCTCCCCTGTCGCAGGGCAGCGACTCGCTTGACCTCGGCCATGAACCGAGCGTCCCTGTCAGGCCGCTCGACGGCGAACATCGACCGCATCCGAACCCCGCCCCGGATGTACCCGTGACGGTTGTTGGTCATGGACGAGAAGGCCGAAATCAGCCACCGGCCCTCGTCGCTGTTGGGATCGATGTAACGCAGACGGGCGTTCAGTGTCGAGTCCGGGTCCATGTCAACGGTGGCAGTTCCCACCGGGAAGTCCTCACCGCGAAGGGCCGCCTCGAAGGCATCCAGGTCCTGCTCCAGGCGCGTGATGTTGTTGGAGTTCAACACCGCCTCCTCGGCGGTGATGCCCGTCCGGGGGATGGGGCGCGGGACGATGGCCGATACCATCTTGGACACGGCCACCAGGTCCGAGTCGCGCACCTGGCGGGACACGTCGTTGCCCACGGCCTTGATGCGCTCGAGGGCGGCCGGGATCAGGTCGTCACGGACGCGCTTGATGGCGTCCATTGTCGGGGTGACACCCGCCGCCGCCGAAAGGGCGCGGGTGTAGGTCCTGGTGCCACCGACCAGCGACTGAGCCAGTCGGATGACCTCCGGGTGGAAGGTCTTAGCGGACTTCACCGTCTTCCTGGCGGGGGCCGAGGAGGCGGGGGCCGCGACATTGGGAGTCACCCCCGTCGAATCCTTGATCGTGTAGGCGTCCGGGAGGCCCTTCTCGCGGGTCGCCAGTGACTGGACGATGTAGCCATCCTCCCCAGGCTTGGCCGCCCACACCTTGACGCCAGCCACGGTCGTCCACTGGCCGCGTTTCGTGTTCTTGCTGTGCATCTGCTTGGCGAACTCGGACCGAGCCTCGGCCTCCGAGTCACACTCCACGAACTGGAAGTCCTGGCCCGCGAAGCGACCGTTCCACGATTTGCCCGAGAAGATGCGACCCCACTCGAAGTAGCAGTACCACCCGGAGGTCTTCGTGCTCTGCACGACGCCGCCGTGGTAGTATTTCGAGTTGTTTGCCTGCCCGAACTGGTTCACGCAGGCGCAGTCCGCGATGCCCACGTCAGGTCCGAAGTCGCTCTGGTCCATCGCCGGACGGCCCATGTATCTGAAGTCCCCAGCACTATGGCCGGGGGGAAGCGTCTTGCGACCGAGCTTGTTCGCCATCGCACCCTCCTAGCACACAGTGGCTACCCGCGATCCCCGTCCCCTAAGCCCTCTACGAGTGCTGGGAGCGCCGGGTCTTGAGGACCAGGATGGACTCCCCCGGGACCTCCGGGTAGGGCACCGCCTCGAACTTCACGCCGCATCCACCCATGTGGTGGGTCGCAAGTCGCAGACGGTGGGAGATCCGCATCACCTGGAGGGGCGGGACCATGGGCTGATCCGGGTTCGCCATCTCCCACAGGGTGACCCAGTTCTTCCCGTCTTCCATGGCCCTTTCGGGGGTGGGTCCAATGCCCCAGATGACCTTGCCATCGTACGCCGCCCACTGGATCTGGTGGCTCATGTCGTCCTCCTCCCAGGTCCAGTCCTTGAACCGGACCTCCCCTCCGGCCCCGCACAGGAGCACCACGCCCCGGTCCTTGCGGTAGTTACAGACCTCGTGCCGGACCTCGCCGGTCTTGACGTTGGTGATCATGACCGGGAGGTTGGGCTCCAGTTCCTTCAACGAATTGATCTTGCGCCAGCTCATGACCTGTCCTCCACAACGTTGAGATAAAGTGACGGTCCATCTTCCCCGGCTAGCCGAACACGGGGGGTAACAGTCAGGACCGTTCCATCCATCATGAAAACTTGGAACACGGTAGTCACGAGTCGGGGCCTGTTGTTGAGGCGCATCAACTCGGTTGTTTCGCGAGTGCCAACGATGTTCCGAACCGTGTCCCTGCTGCCTTCCTGACCTTCATCAAGGTTCATCAGGTGCTGGCTGTCGTTCATATTTCGCTGGCTGTCGTTCATATCAAACACTCCTCGGCAAGACAACCCACTTGTTGGGATGCCTAAGCCGGTTGGCTTAGGTTTTTATCGGACCGGGTAAATCAAGTGGACTTGCCGGGGGTTAATGATGTTCGGCTGGGTCATGTCCTGTGCAGACTGCGGAAGACTTCTCCCAGAGAAGAAGATGGCAATGGAGGAACGATGGCCCTACGGGACAGGGGTGAGGCCAGACCTGCCTGCACGGGTACGCGGGGTTCGACTTCCGGTATGTGCTGACAAAGAAAAATGCAAGGCGTATATTCGACAACGCCGAATGACGATTTTCATCACTGCGTGCCAAGCCACCGGATCGGTGACCGGGGACCGGTAGGGGTACCTGTGGCCCTTGATCCAGTGTCTGGCTTAGATACTTCCGCCAACGGGTAGTCCAGTGGAACAGGCGAGGTGGAGCGATGAACAAGGTCATTCGCATCCGGGGAAGTCGGGGCTACGGAACCGTAGCCATCCTCGACACGCCATGTTTCCCGGCCCGCTACTACGCCGGGTTCGTCATCCGAGGGGCGAACGGGGAGTACACCCCGGAGAACAACTCCACCGAGTTGTTCCACCGGACCCTCGAAGAAGCCGAGGTGGGGTTCAAACGGTGGACTGACTGGGTGGCCGCAAGGATCAAGGAGGAACAGGAGAGACACCAGGCCATGAACCCGGCCGGGACAGATCCCGTCTGCGTCCCTTGTGGCAGGGACGGCGACTTCTGCGATAAATGCCCATACATTCCTCAGGATCGGAGGGGGTGATGATCGTCCGGTTGCAAAAGCGCCAGGAGTGTCCCCATCCTCCAGGTAACCTGTGGCCCTCGCTGTCTAAGCCGGGCCTGAGGGCTTAGACCCGCCGAGTTGCGGGTAGTCTCATTGTGGAGACGGACGATCCCCGAAGGGAGGTAACCGTGGCAACCATTGACATCGGCGCGCTCGTCAAGCGGCTCGAGGCCGCGAAGGATGCCTACTACAACGGGCATCCGATCATGTCGGACGCGCAGTACGACGCGCTCGAGGATGAACTGCGCCGCATCGACCCGCAGCATCCGTTCCTGTCCAAGACCGGCGCGGCCCTCCCGATCAACGGGGCGTGGCCCGAGGTCAAGCACACGATCCCGATGACTTCCTTGAACAAGGCCCAGGTCTTGCCCGACCTCGAGACCTGGTTCAAGGGGTGCGGCCTGACCCCCGCCGTGGGGGTGGTCTGGATGGACAAGCTCGATGGCGCGTCCATCGAGCTACGCTACGAGAGACGGCGCCTCGTCCAGGCCGTGACTCGTGGCGACGGGGTCACCGGCCAAGACATCACCCGCAATGTCCTACTGATGCAGGGGGCGATCAAGATGCTGCCCCCGACCTTCTCCCCGTCCGGATCGCCTGTGCCGGATGTCGTGTTCATCCGGGGCGAGATCGTCTGCCTACTGTCGGATTTCGACAAGTATTTCCAGGGCGAGTCGAACCCTCGGAACACCGCGTCGGGCACTTCCAAGCGGCAGACCGGCCACGAGAAGTGTGCTCACTTGACCATCATCACCTACGACCTGATGCCGAACGGCCAGGGGATGGCGACGAAGGCCGATGAGTTGACTGCCCTTGCTGCGGCCGGGTTCCGCGTGCCGAAATGGGGGCGTGTCCCGGCCACACCTGCTCAGGTGGAGGCTGTCTACCAGCAGTACGTGACGAGCGTTCGCAAGACCCTCGATTACCTCATCGACGGTCTCGTAGTCATGGTGGACGACCGGAACGCCCGGGAATCCCTGGGGGATCTCAACGGGAACCCGAGGGGCGCGGTGGCCTACAAGTTCCCGCACGACTCGAAACCCACGGTGCTCCGCAACATCCGGTGGCAGGTGGGCAACAGCGGGCGTGTCACCCCGGTTGCGGAGTTCGATTCCGTGAACCTCGCTGGGGCGCAGGTGACCCAAGCAAGCCTGCACACCGCCAAGAGGGTGGAAAAGTTGAAGTTGTTCATCGGTTGCCGTATCCTGGTGTCGCGTCGGAATGACGTGATTCCAATGGTGGAGGCAAACCTCGATGAAGGCATCAACCTCAATGACCTCGACGAATGACCTGCTGGTCTGCCCAATCTGTGGTAGAGGAATGAAAGCCATCACTACCCAGCACATCCGAACCCACGGGTTTTCCGATGCAGAAACCTTCAAAGTGACTTTCGGACTCCTCTATTTGAAGTCCCCCTCCATGAGGACTGCCCAGTCGAAATTCCTATCCAGCAACAACCCCACCCGAGGCGGACACTCCCCTGAATCTATTGACAGAATGAAGCAGAACCGACGAGGTAAGGGTATCGGGGTAGCTGGAAAATACGAACGTACACCCGCCATCCGGGACAAGATCGCGGAAGGTGTCCTACGGGCATGGGAAGAAGGCAAACGGGGACGCGGGAAGTATGTTTATGGACGCAAAGCCGGACGGAAGGTATGGGTGAGATCCTCTTGGGAGGAGCGAGTAGTCCACATCCTGGACGCCCACCCAAGCATCCTGGGCTACGAGGTCGAACCTTTTCAGATCCCTTACCAGTTTGAAGGGCGAACCCATCGGTACACCCCAGATTTCCTCGTGACTACCGAAGGCGGAATCCGGGAATTGTGGGAAGTCAAACCCCAGGAGTTGGTGGGCAAGCCCAAGAACACCGCCAAATTGGCAGCCCTGAACCAGTACGTCCATGACCACCCGGTCAATGCAAGGGTGGTCACCCTACGGGACATCGAGGTGATGGAAATGCAGGCAGGGCTTAGTTCACCTGTATCCAGAGTAGTGACAGTGAGGAGGTCGATATGACCATGTCAATGCAGCGTGTCTACATCACCCCGCCCGACAAGTGCCCCTCGTGCGGGTCTGACCTGACGCGGAACGGCGAGTACCTCGTGTGCAAGAACGAAGACTGCCCCGCTCAGGCGACCGGCGCGGTCAAACGGTGGGTCAAGAAAATCGAAGTCCTGCACGTCGGGGACTCGCTGATCGAGGCCCTGGTGGAAGCCGGGTTCGTGGGGGACCCGGCGGACCTCTATACGCTGGACCCGGTGAAGGTGGCAGACCTGGAAATCGGGGGGCGAAAGGTCGGGGCTTCGGCGGACAAGGCGATCCGCAACCTGAACGCCAAGAAGATCCTGCCGCTGCATGTCCTGGTCGGGTCCCTTGGCATCGACCTGATCGGGCGAGACATGGCGAAAATCATCGTGGACGCGGGGTTCGACTCTCTGTCCAAGATGGCGAAGGCCACGATCCCGCAGATTGCGGCTATCCCTGGGGTGGGTCAGGTGAAGGCCGAGGCTTTCGTGAAGGGGTTCACCGCGAAACTCGGCCTGATCGCCAAACTGATCGGCAACGGCATCCAGGTTCAGGTGGCCTCCGGCCCGCTGGTCGGCAAGTCCTTCTGCATGACTGGGTTCCGTGATGCTGCGCTGTCCGACGCCATTGAGAAGGCGGGTGGCACGATGAAGTCCGGGGTGTCCCGGTCGCTGTCCTACCTGATTGCTTTGGACCCGAACTCCAATTCGGGCAAGGCACAAGAGGCCCGTAAGAACGGGATCCCCGTGATCGGAATTGACGATGCCTGGGCAATGACGGGAATGACAAAGCCGGTCTGAGTCAACGAGGAGGATTTTATGAACATCGATCAGCGATTCGCATGTCTCGAGGAAGCGGCCCGCAAGCGGCACGGTGCATCTGGTATCGAGGCCCAGAGGGGGTTCACCCGCGTCACAATGGCCGTTTCCTTGCTGAAACAGGCCAAGGTCCAGAAACTGGTCAAGCCCGAGACCATCAAGATGGGCAACAAGACCTACCACCGTCCGCCTGAATACCAGACTGTGTGGTGCCTCAACGTTGGCGTCCGCCACGAGTGGTTCTACGGCAACACCATGATGGAGTGCATCCAAAAAGCCGAGAAGGCCTACAGTCGGTGGTTGCCCAAAGGGTACGCGAACTGGACCGTCGACGCACCCTAGGGGGTAGCGTTGGGGATCGTGATTGCTGTTGTGTGGTTCGTTTCACCGTCTTGCTCGGTTGGATCGTGCTACAGTTCATGCCGGTGCACTGATCTTTGGGGATTTCGATAACCATTGGATATCCTGCTAGGTGATAGGAGGTGACACAATGGGATCGGTTGAACGGGTCGCTGCAACATACATGGGCCTGGTTGTCGAGGAACAGAAGGGACGGGTGATTGTCAAAGGTCCCTACCTGGCTATTTCACCACATATTCCGACCCTAAAGAAACTTCATTTTCAATATGACCCCCGGGACAAGTCCTGGTCGCACCCGGTTGACTCAAAGACCACGGCCGAGAAGATCAAAGCACTGCTCTTCGGCCCCAGTGGCGCAAAAGGGGGAGACGCAAAGGAGAGACAGGAAGCCTTGAAAGACTTCCCCGTGGACTTCCGCCTTTTCCAAGTGGACCGGGGTCCCACTGACATCCTGATTCGGGGGAACACCTACCCCTTGCGGGAGTTGTTCCAGAAGGCAGGGGCCATGTGGGTCGCCAGTCAACGTGCCTATCGAATCACAGTAGACACCGTTTCGGTCAAGCACCTGCCCGAACTGATTCGGGCTATGCGGGCTGCCGAACAGAAGGCCCTGAAGGAACTGGCTGAAGAGGAAGCCCGTCGGAAACGAAACGAAGCCATGGGGATCAAGACCCTCTACAGGACCACTCGCCCTTACGACAAGGGCGAAATGATCGAGGACCGGACAGGGAAAGCCTGGGTCGTTGTCCGCCCCTTGCCGAAGAGTTGGGTGGATGAAGAAGACGCCCTGTCTTTCGGCGTCCGCATGGATCGTTCCGGATGGGTTTATTATGCGGAGGCACGTCCGGCAACTGACGAGGAAGTCGAGAATTCCCAGTTGGGACAGGATCGAAAGGTTCGTCAGAAGAAACAAGACTTGGTCAAGGTCATCGACAACCTGAAGCAGGCCATCAAGCGTTACCCTATTCCCCCCGGTCCTATCCACCTGCCGAAGCCATTCTTCACCATCAATGCGCACCGTATTCCTTACGGGGGAGGGGAATGGTTTGTCCTCGATGGATCCCACATCTGGTACGTCCGAAACAGTGGGGGAGAAGGGGATGACTGGGGAGGGAACAACGTCGTTACGGGGGGAGCAGGGGCTATCGGATGGAAGGCACCTTTGACACCCGACATCAAAGAACTTGTCGAGACTTTGCAGCAGTCTGGCATCACTGAAATTTAATGGTTTGGATCCCGTGAAAGCCATGTGGAAAAAATCCGACATGATGATCGCCTGGAACCCCCAGGGGACGAACCTCAGATATGTGCTGGCGGTCCTGTACCTGCGGGGGGTTTGCGTACAAGCCATCGTATGTTTCCGGGAAGGAGCCTCTGAGTGGAAGAACATCAACGACCCTGCTACGGGAAGAGCCCGTGTCTATCCCACCATCGCGGTGGCCAAAGAAGCGGCTGAGGCCCATGCCAAAGCCCACGGGTGGACCGGAGACGTGGAGGGGGACTGACCTTGGGGGGCAAGGTCGATTGAGGGCCTCTGTGAATTCCGCCAAGTGAGTGGATCGTAACGCATCACCTGGGTGACAACCCTTGTTGGGGAGCCCGCTTCGGGCTATAATTCCAACAGTAAATCGAGTTGGATCGGGCTTAGAATCCCGACCCGGCCGGTTGACTTACTGGCTTCAAGAGGACCCAAAATGGGCCGCCATACTACAAACCTAGATAGCCACTAGTGGCTATCTAGGTTCTCAAGAACCGGCACTGCGCCGGGATTGATGTAGTGGGGATGTCCATGAAGAGGCCCAAGCGTCCTTTCCCCAGTTCCAAGATCCCACCGGCCGACCCTTTGAGGTCCAAGCCCCCGAAACGGGAGCCCGTTGAGGCCCCCAAAACCATTCTGGCGGAGTTCCGGAATTGGGGGGTTCCCTTCAACATCCAGAAATGCGAGACCGCCGGAGCACCGAACTTGATGGGCTACAAGTGCATGGCGGCATGGAAAGTCCTGCACACGGACGAAGCCCTCCTCGAGTTCATGGAACTCGAGGACAAACTGGGAAATGTCCACACGCTTTACCATGGAACACCCGCCGAAAACATCGCTTCCATTGTCAACAACGGACTTCAACCGGGCTATGGGGGAATGTTCGGTGGGGGGATTTACATGGGGGGCCCTGGAAAAGCCTTTGGTTACACCCAGCACAAATGGCGGACGGCAAGAGGAACCCAGCAGCGGGCGTACTACCTCTTGAAAGTTCGAGCCATCCTCGGCAAGGTCAAGGAATGCAGGGAATGCTGGCACAAAGGAAACCTCAAGGATCTTAGGAAGGAAGGATTCGATTCCGTGGCAGGGATTCGGGGATGGACGCACAGTTGGGGCGGCACCCTCCGAGGGGACGAGTTCGTGGTCTATTCCCCCTCCCAAGTCATGGTCGAAAACATCTTCGAGTACCAGGCCCTCGAGAAAGAACTCGAGCAAAAGACCAGTAGCGGAATTTGCGAAATCCTGTATCCCGCTCCCAGCCCCTTCGGGGGAAAAGGCATGTCGGCGTTTCGTGACTTGTCCGTCAAGGCACCTTGTGGCAAGGTCGCATACAGGTCGGTGCAACTGAACAACGGCATTTCCGCATGGGTTTGCAATGACTGTATCGCCAAGCACCGCCTCAAGATCGGATCCTGGATCGAAGTCCAGAACAATCTCTACTGGAGAGGGAAAGGTCCATCGGTCCGTGTTCGGATCACCGGGATTCGTCAGTAGGCTTAGGGTCGGTCCCGTCCGGGTAAAAGGGGAGGAGGTATCGATGCCGCGAAGTTCGCGGCAGGGGATGATCGGATCGCCAATGCGACCGGGTTGAAGGTCTCAAGGTCCTCGGGTTCCAGCTCCTCCGGCGGAAGATCGTGGACACCGAGATCGACATCGGAGGGTGGTAGCTCAGGGGTCCGAAGACGGAGCTGATCGTCGGATCCATGCCCGAGGGAGCGACCGTATTCGGTGACGCCCCATGGAAGGATCGCCGCAGGAATGACTACGAGAGCGGCCTGTCGTTGAACACCCGGACACCATGTGGGCCTTGGCGATCTCGAATAGTTCACTTCGGGCAATGTTGATGTCCATCGCCTCTTCGGGGGTCAGTTTCTGCCCGGCGATGACCTGCCCCGGCTCGACGTAGGATGCCACCAGCACGACCTTCTGCTGGCCCGCGAGCATAAACTCGACGGCCTCGTTGAGGTTGGCGATAGCCCGAGTCTGGGGGTCGAACACGAACAGCAGCTCCAGGATCGGGATGGCGATGTCCTGCCGCCATGTGGTCGGGTCGCATGCACCACCCAGGAAGACCTGGTTCACCAGGGTTCGACGGCTGGCTAGGTCGTGCAAGTAGATTGTCGAAGACGCCGTGGTCGAGTGCACGTGCCTCTGCGAGGCCGCCTCCCAGGACCACCACGTCATCGAGGTGAATGGATGATCAATATCATCGCTCAAGGGGGTCTCTTTCCGTGAAGGCAATCAGAGAGGAGCGGAACACCTTGACGGATCCCCGGTCGGGGTCCGAATTGCCACCACGATCTCGCCCCAGACCGTTCGGGAGAGCGTCCGCAAAGCCCGTCGCAACACGTTCGAGACGGGAGTCGAACCCACGGTCGATTACGGAAGCACGATGACCTGGACAGACACGGGCACTGATTCGGCTGGCCGAGTCCCGTGGCGCAGGTTCTGGCCCATGAGTTCGCCCACGTCGCCGTCTTCCGAGAATATATGCGGAGATTCGCGGCCAAGTACGGAGACAGAGGCTAGAGGCCCCGCACTTCGATCACCGCAAGACCGTTGACCGGATCATAGGTTCCCCGCATCTGGATTCCATCATTCCATCCCCAAGGCTTGATCCTGCCGGGGTTCTTCCGTGCGATGAGGCCAAGGAGGCGGTCGGTTTCTGGGAGGAGACGGGGGATAGGGGGCACGATCAAGGTGTACAGGCCATTGTTGATGTCAGCGACCCGGTATCCATGCTCGTAGAACCACTTGGCATTTGGGTCATCCGAAGGTGGGGCACCTTTCCCGTGCGGGCGGAAGTCGTTGGACGGGATGCCGAAAGCCGCATTGGGGATTTGAACTTCGCCAAGACCTTCGGTCCATGTTCCCCACGCCGGATTCACTTTCACCCGTCTCTGGGCCTTTCTCGAAATCCAGAGGGCCATCAGCGCTTCTTGCTCTAGGGCACGTTCCTCATCGGTGAGGGACGCCCACAGAATCCGCTCTTGCTCGACTAGCCTCATGTCCTCATCAAGGGACCAAGGGCAAACCGGAAGAGAGTGTCCCACGAGGATCTTGAGAGCCAGGTCACGATGTTCTTCGAGACGACCCATGTAGGTACTTTACCCGATCATGGAGCCCTTAATCATCACACTTGTTCAGGCTTTCCGTGGAGGCAAAAGTCATGATAAAGCCCCACAGACCCACCAGGATCAGGAAGATCCCCCCGAGGAGAACCAGTCCCCCAAAGAACCCGTTGAGGTCGATCCCTACGCTGATCAGGAAACCACCACCTGCGATTGCTCCCAGTGCGAAGATCAGGAACATCAATCGCAAACCCAACGCATGACGTTGGTCTGCCTCCTGCAATCCGAGGCTGATAATCCCCCCGCCAATTAGAACCACCACGATGATTGCTGCCCAGGTTATTGCGCTCATGATCCTCCCCCCTTAAGGCTTCACGGTTAGGCCTCCCCCATCCGCTCGACCTTCAGGTCCCGGTCCGAATAGACCTGGAGCCAGTCGTCGAAATAGCCGGACGGGTTGCCCCCGAACTCGCTGAAGATCGGGGCCGTTCCGTCCTGAACCACCAGGCCATCCCGGATGGTCACGCCCGCCACGAAGTCGTGGCATTCGACTCGATAGAATCCATCCGTCGGGAACAGCATGGGAACCTCCCCAGACATCTACCCGCGCCCTCCCGCTACTAAACCGATGCCTTCACATCACCAGAGAAGGGGGCGACATTCTCCACGTATTCGGCGTCCACCCAGGCCACGTCCACGAACCGACCGCGCTCGTCCCGGGCGTCTGACCGGGCCAGGCCACACCGACCGTCGCGGACCCAGAACACGGTCCCTTCGGTCCCCTTCGGCACCTTCCGCCCGCGAACCACGCGCATCCGACGGCCGATCTTGGGCGGGTTCCACTCCCGAAGTGCCTTCTCCCTGGCCCCCGCTTCCTCAGCGGCCTTCGCCAGGGCCTCCTGCTTGTCCAGGAACGCCCGATAGGCGGTCATGACTTCGGGGGTGGCGTCCACCACCGGTTCCCCGTAAGGCCCGTCGTAGAGGTCGAAATCGGTCCAGACCACCACCTCTTCCGGGCATCCCTTTTCGGGATCCCACACGAGACAGCGGGTCTGGTAGGAGTAGATGTCCGACATCACGCGGACTTCACTGGTCATGGGCCCCCGCAGGACCAGGCCCTTGTGGGTGACCTTGATCACGTTTCCGTTCTTGTCCTTCCAGGTGATCGCCATGACCAACCTCCTTTCCCCACCACACCAAGACAACCCATCACACCTTTTTCCTAAGCCCCGTCCGCATGGGCTTAGACCGGGCGGGTTCCGGGTAGTGCAGGCGTCAAGATCCTTGAGTGGGGGATACGATGACCCGCTACGATTTCGAGTTCAGGTGCATCGACTGCGAGAGGGGACTCTACCAGGAGAACAATGGGCCGTCCGAGAAGCGCATGATCACCCGCACGAACAAGCGACTCCAGGCCCTGTGGGTCGAGCTGTTCGGGCGCGACGAGATGGATGGCCAGGGGTAATTGTGAAGGGGTTGATACAAGGAGTGAACCCGTGAAGCGCGTCGTTGCGGAATGCCTGGCAAACAAGCACCTGGGAATCTATGAGGCCGACGGTTTTTCGGCCGATGACAGGTGTCGCAAGTGCGGGCAGACAGGGCTTCGTCGCCTCAAGGATGAGGAGGGGCATACGAAGATGCCCCTCAAGCAGGCACAGAGATTCCTTCTCCGAGAGGAAGCACGTCGCAAGGATGCCCGCGAAGCAGCCAAGGTCGGCTGATGGCTTAGCGTCCGGCGTGTCCGGGTAGTGCGATTAGGTTCTTACGGGAGTGCCAAATGCCTCCGTTCCTGTTTTCGTTGATCGCGGCGATCATGGTGTCAGGGATCGGGTTCGGCTGGCTGGCGATGCGCCAACTGAAGGTCGGCCTGTGGGTGATGGGGGTCGCGGTTCTCATCTACACGCTGGTGTTCTACGTGGGGGTGCCCTCCCTGGCCTACCCCCTCTACGGATGGATCGGGGGTGCCGCCATCCTCAACATGGTCATCGGAGCCGTCGTCGGCTACATCCTGGCCGACGAACAGGAGGGCTACCGGGAAACCAAGGAAGAAAAGCGTCGAACCCAGCTGAACTTCTGGGTGCCGACCGTTCCGGCGGTCCTGTCACTGCTCCTCCTCCTCGGGGTATCGGCGTCCGGGTGGACTTGTTTCCGGGCCACTGACTACGCGGGCATGATCGGTCAGGTCGAGGACCGCGACTGGAATACCGACCAGCCCCCGGTGGACCCCAAACATCTGGCTTACGTTCCCTTCGAGACGGCCAGTTTCTCCGCCGATGCGGAACTGGGCGAGGCAGAAGGCGGGGCCCTCGGGTCACAGTTCGAGTTGGACACCAACTACATGACCCTTCAGCGGATCAACGATCACCTGTGGTGGGTCGTGCCCCTTGACTTCCGGGGATGGTTCGTGTGGCGGGCGGTGGACGGTTCGCCCGGATACGTTATGGTGGATGCTCAGGACCCGCGAGCGAAGCCCAAATTGGTGCTGGGCCGCAAGTTCCGTTACACGCCCGGGGCCTATTTCGGGGATCAGATCAAGCGGCACATCTGGTCCCATGGCTACTTGGACAAGGGGCTGACGGACTTCTCGTTCGAGATCGACGAAGACGGCAAGCCCTGGTGGATCGTGACAGTCTACAAACCTTCCATCGGATTTAGTGGACCGAAGGTCCTGGGGGTGGTCCAGCTGGACCCGGAAACGGGGGAGATCACCTTCCACGAGACGGGCAAAGTGCCCGAATGGGTGGATCGGGTGTTCCCTTCGGATTTCGTCGTGGAATATGCGAACGACTGGGGCAAATACTGGAAGGGCTTCTGGAACCACCTCACCGACAAGGACAACATCCGAATGGTGGCGGATGTTCCCGGCAAGAGCGACATCTGGATCGTGTACGGGTCGGACGGAGAACCCTACTGGTGCATGGGAATCACGTCTTCCAATCAGGGAGACGCCGCGCTGGTTGGCCTGCTGTACGTGAACTCCCGGACTGGCAAGGCCCACTACTACAAGATGGCCGGGCAATCGGAGGCCAAGATCATCCAGATGATCTCCAACGAGACCAAGTTCATGAACACGCACCCGGCCCGCCTCTACCTCTTCAATATCGAAGGGCGGCCCACCTGGTTCTCGACGCTGATCGGGGACTCGGGCGCGTTCAAGGGCGTGGCCCTCGTGGACGCCGAGACCCGCGAAGTGTTCTTCGGCCCGGACGAGTCCACGGCATTCCGCAAGCGTGAGGCCCGGCAATGGCAGGGGACTGGCAAGGTGGACCCCTCTTCGACCCCGGCGGTCGAGGAGACTGCCAAGGCCAAGGTACTGAGGATCGGGTGCCCTGTAATCGACGGAGGGACGATCTGCTTCATGGTGTTGGAGAATGGTTTGCACCTCACGGGAAACGGGAAACTAGTCATCCGCTTGTCCCAGACGAGGGACGGTGACGAGGTCGAAGTCAGATACGTCAAAACGGACGACGTGACCCAACCCTTTGGTTTGGTTGATGTGACAAATCGGACGGTCACGCCCTGACAGTGATAATTGGGGGGCAAGGAAATGAACATGATTGACCTCGATAGGAAAAAGGCGATCCTGAAAAGACTGGATCCCATGTGGTATGTCAAGGATGCGGTCAATAACTACATCCCCCTGGACGACATCTCGGCTACGGACGTGGACCTCGAAAACATCGAGGCGGATTTCGAGAAGAAGGGGATGAACCCCCCAACCTGGAACGAAGTGGACCAGGTCCTTCGGGAAGTGGTCGAGGAGATCTTGACTGAGAATGGGTTTCGGTGGGACGCAAAGTGGCGACAGCCGGTCCAGGTAATCTGGCCCAAAGTCACGGACGACCCGGATGTGGACTGGGAAACTGCGTACCCCGACAACACCACGTTCCTGGACACCGAGGGGGACAAGGTTCCGGAACCGGAGGCCCCTTGCGACCTGTCCCCGGCGGTCTGGATCGAGGAAAAGGGCAAGGATGTCTGGCTGGCTTACATCAGCTACGCAACTGAAAAGGAAGTAAGGTGAACGACAACATCCTGGACGTGGGGGACATCCCCCTGCGCGAGTGCGACGACGCGAATATTCCTGTCAACATCTTCGTGATGCCGTTGGACCCCGAGCGTGGCCGTGACGGCACCTACTACGAGCGTGGGTACCGCTGGCTCCTGCGCGCGGACAACTTCATGCCCCGCAAGGAGATGTGCGGGGACGGGGCGTACCGCGTGTACGCCAGGACCCGCGATGAGCTTGTAGCCTACATGCACGAGCATGTAACCCCGTGGTACGAGGCCGCGGCGGAGCACCTGCGCGGGGCCGAGCCCGACAAGGACGGCGTCTTCAGCCTCTACTACTGGCCCACTCCCAAGAAGTAACTCATGGACAAAGACCGAGCCATCGAAGCAGTTATTGACTTGGCCCGGACCGTATTCCCCACCCCCACCTGGGAATGCGACCCTGTGTTTCATGGCATGGTCCATACGACGTTGGGGGGTCCTCCACATCGGGATCAACATAGCAGACACCCCCCAGCCCACGGAAGCCTTTGTGACCATCGTGGCTGATCCCTCCGGACCTCCACGACCTCCACGGGTGGCTGTCATTCATCAAAGGACAGTACTGCAAAGTCCTCCCCGATGGACCCAAACCTTTCAGCGAAGTCACGCGGTTCGAGGTTCATTTCCATTCCGGAGTGGCTTTCAGGATCATCGAGGTGTCAGGAAGCATGGGGGTCCAGCGCCTTGTCAACCTGAAAGGGGCGGTAGTTCGGGGGGAGTGGCTATAAACCAGGCTAACTCCGGGTAGAACCCGTGGGGGGTGCAATGCTTCTAACTCGACAACAGATTCCCCGGCTTCTCGGGAAATGGCGATCCTCTAGAGAATCCCTAAATGCCTTCGAGGTTCGGGGTTTTCATCTCGAGGAACACATCAAGGAATGTCTGGGCATGACCCGGTTCCTGTTGGCGGATAACGAATCGGACGGGGTGGACTTCGGACACCGCCTGTTCGACCTGATGCAATTGGACAGGTTCATCTCCTACGAGGACTTTCGTAAGACCTGCCTTCTATCCGTGCTGGCACATGACCTGGGGAAAGCGGGTCAGGTGTTTCAGACGATGATGTGGCAGTTGGAACATGACTTCCAGGATTGGAAGTCCCGACGTTCCTCCGACCCTAACGCGACCCCGAATTTCACCAGATACATCCAAAGGTTCCGACACGAGTCCCTGAGTCTGCACTTGCTACTGAGCCATCCAGACATCTCCCGGTGGTTCCGGGAACAAGCAGGGGGTCATTTCAACATTGTCTGTGCGGCAGCCTTCGGGCACCACCGGAAAACACAGGCGTCTCGGGACCTGTATGCAAACGGGAACCAGAAACAGACCGAGATCTATCTCGACGAACTGACCACGATTCTAGGTCCGATAGTGCGGGAGTTCTTCCCCGGTCAGGTTTTCCCCCGATGTCCGGACGTGACAGCCAGCATGAAAGATGTCGGGTTGTCGTGTCGGTCTTTCCTCATGAAGGACCTCCCAGAGACCCCCGTATCCATCGCAGTGAAATGGATGACAATCCTCGGGGATGTGATGGGATCGATGACAGGGGACACCCCGGAAGTTTCATGTGATGAATTCCGAGGGTTCCTTGAAGATCGGCTGCGTGAGATCTTTCGACCTGTGCATATCGACTACGAGTCCTACACGGACTTCGCCCGCAAGAAAACCACCAGAAATGGACTTCAGGACGAGGCATCGAAAGTCGCTACCGATATCCTCATCCAGGGCGGGTGTGGTAGTGGCAAGACCAATGCGATCTACCTGACGTGCTCGAACCGGCCTCACAGCAGGTTGATTTTCACGACCCCAACCACAGGAACCGCATCTCAGCACTGGCTGAACACCGGGATGCGGAAAGAGACTGCCACCCGGAACTCCCGATCCTCCTTGGACAAGAGGCTTTACGGAATCCACCTGGCACCGACGGATCCCACATCTGACGATGCCGAGCAAGAAACCGAGGACATGCAGCGGGCTTTGGAGGTGTTCGACACCTTCGACAAGGACATTATCTATGCCACGGCGGACCAGATCCTAGGGGTCCTGGGATTCAGTCACGCCTCCATCCTATGGCTCCTGTACATCGTCCAGTGCCAGGTGGCATTCGATGAGTTCCACTGCTACGACGACACGATGCGGCAAAACTACTACCAGCTGCTTCGTTGGATGCCTGGCCTGAGGGCTATCCCGGTTTCTGCTACCGTGACCAACAGAATGAAGCAGATGTTCAAGGGCATCCGTCCGAATGCCGTACACGTCCTGGACCGTTCACCCACGGCCCCGTCCAAACGCCCCAGGTATCGAATCCATGTTCTGTCCAGCCAGTCAGACGCCCAGAGACTTTTCCAGATGGGAACTTTGTGGGTTGTGAACCAGGTGGGGGTGGCACAGGACCTAGGATTCCTAAACCCCGACGCCATGATCTATCATTCCCGCTTCAAGTATCCGGATCGCAAAGAGATTCAAGATTCACTCGTCAAGGCTTTCAATCCCGATCTGGGTACCATCACTTCAAGGGCCGTGGCAACCCAGGTGGCTGAAATGTCCCTGGACTTGTCGGCCCGGTGCCTCATTTCCGAGATTGCCCCCATCGCAGCGTTGATTCAACGTCTGGGTCGACTGAACCGGGTCCCATCGAACACCGAGGTGAGGGACGCTTACTTCTACATGCCCGAAAACCCCCTCCCCTATTTCAAGAGGGAACTTGAGACGGCCCAGGCGTGGCTCAAATCCTTGGAAGGTCGGGACCTGAGTCAAGACGATCTGGCCGATGCTTTCGAGACCCAGTTCGACCCTACGCAAGACTACCCCTGGGAGCACCTCATGGTAGAAACCGACCCCCGGAACATCCGGGAAGATGGCGGATGGATGAGGAGGGGGCTGCTGGAACCTGACTTCCGTCACCTGAAAGAGATGCCCCGTTCATCCTTTACCTTGCGGAAACAGGAACTCCTGATGAGGGAAATTCCGTTTCCCGTGTCTGGTCCGGTCAAGAAGATGATTGAGGACGGGTCTCTGAAACCTGACATGGAACTGGGCTTCCGTTACTGCATCCCTGACAACCTGTTCTACTATGACCCTCGGCTAGGGCTGGTCAAGAACTGGTGAAATCAAGGGTTACGCGGTTTCGGTCTTTGATAACTAGATGATAATCTTCACGAAATGAAGGTGTGAATCTCGTGAAAATGAAACCAATTCTAGGGGTAGGAAGCAAAAACCCAATGATTACCGAAGGGTTATCCCCGCGCGAGCGGGGTTGATCGCGGCCACACCTTGATCGCCTGGTCACCGGCATCACCGTTATCCCCGCGCGAGCGGGGTTGATCGCTGGTCTTGAGTTCCTCGACGGTCAGGCCGAGGGTTATCCCCGCGCGAGCGGGGTTGATCGGAAGTCCGCCCGGACGTTGGCCCGTGCCAACGACGTTATCCCCGCGCGAGCGGGGTTGATCGCCATGCGGCAATAGACGAGGTTCCCCTCCCCGTCGTTATCCCCGCGCGAGCGGGGTTGATCGGTACCGATCCGATGTCCAGGTCGTGTCGTACGCGTTATCCCCGCGCGAGCGGGGTTGATCGGTAGCCGCTGACTGTGGTTACAACTCCAGCCGAGGTTATCCCCGCGCGAGCGGGGTTGATCGCTGTTCGGTCAGGTCAACTTCGAGCAGGTCCGCGTTATCCCCGCGCGAGCGGGGTTGATCGGGAATTGGGGTGGATGGCAAACCAGGGGACCAGGATTTGGCAGCACTTGGGTTGGTTGAGAGCGCTTGCCCGTGGGATCCGTTCAAATTCGTTCGCATCACCAAAGCCGGAATGGAAGCCATCAAAGGCTACCGATCACCGCAATGGGAATAAGGCGGATCCACAACGAACCAATCACCTGGGGGCTTAGATTCGATCCATTAGGGGTAATAAACATGAGGTGACCATGGAACTGAGATACGATCTCAAGGAAATTACGCATCCCGTGACCCGTCTTGGGGTCCACGGACTGCACCGCCTCCTGATGGCGGTCCAGAAGAACCCTGACATCTACCCCGGGATCATCCCGTCCGAGGACCTCTCCTGGGAGATGGATTCCGACACGATCACGATCAAGTTCACCAAACCGAAAAACCTCGAGCCTCTAATGCTCGAAGCCTACTCGACCATGGAAGACGGTGCGGTGATTCTACCGGGATACGAGAGGAACCCCTCTGAGTTGGGATTCTACGTTACAGCCAGGACCCATTACGCCGTGACACAGATCTTCAATGGGGGGTCTTCCGGGGCTCGACGTGTGATGTCCCTGGGAAACAAAGAGGAGTTCGCATCCCAGTTGGACCCAAAACGCACGGGGCTTCTCGACAAACTCGTCCCCCTGGGGGAAAACAACCGGGCCAAGGCCAAGTTCACCCCGAATTACCCCTATCCCGTCAACTCTGTGGCCACCGGAGTGACCAAGAAATGGCCTGTCAAGATGACTTCCTCCATGGAAGTCTCCCGGGTGTTCCATCCGATCTATTCCTTGTGGAACAACAAGTACCCCAAGGTGACCCCCGACGTTGCTTTCGCCACGTATTTCACGCCCCTAGCCTACGTTTACTCCCACTGTGTCGAGGGACCGTTCGGGGTTGGCATGGACGGTTTGACTTTTGATCAAGCCGATCATTTCCACGACATCCACCTGTACAACACGAAAGTGGACCGTGGAATCAAGACCGTTGGGGGCACTGTCACCTACATCCACGCCGGACTCCAGGTTGCCGCCCGGGCTTTGCTGGTAGCCTTGGAGTGCCCCGAGAATCGAACCTACTCAGTTGTCGCTTACCCCGAGAAAACTGAGGAGGGATCGGCATTCGATTTCTATTACAGCGGGGCGGGCACTGGCCTGTACGGAATGTTCAATGCTGCCCTGAAAGCCATCCAGGAATCGGACGAGGATCCAAGTGATGGTGAGCCGAACGCGGATGACATCAGGGACGGATTCCGAGTGTTGCGCAAAATCCCGCTCATCCAGCGTGGGGACGACACCCTCCTGTCGGTCTACGACCAGATTGATACCAACCTCAAAGTGGGTGCCCCCTGGTACATGAACCTAGGGAAAGTGGCCGAAGTAGAACGCAACGGCCGATTTGGCTTGTTCCCCTGGGAACGAAGAACGATGGAGGTCCTGATGAAGAACATGAGCACCGAGACCGAGCGGGAAATCATGCGGTATGGGAGTCTCCTCAGAAATGCCCTAGCGGCAGCCCTGGCTGACGAAGGCCATAGTGACCCCTGGCAGGAGGCTGACGAGATTTTCGCCCGCGTTTACATGGCTCGTGCCACGCACAAGGATTCAGTCCTGAACGCCCTTGGAAGAATCCACAATCGCGTGGTCAAGGTCAGTCGTCCGTGGAAGCCGGACGAGAGCATGATCCGGGCGGTCCAGGAGCAGTTGGAAATCAACCCCCGACGGGTGAAGAGCCTCCTACTGCTGGGAGCCACCACGAACTTCACGGACAATCAGTGAACCCTCTCTTGATGAAGGAGCAACCCATGGATTCCAAGAAGAAGCAGTACCTTTCGATGGCCCTGATTTCCTACCCCTTCGTGAATGCCAACACCAAGGGGGAGAATGGCCTCCAGTTCCTGAACACGGACACGGGCAGTTTTTCCACCATCAACGGTGTGACTTTCGCCCGTGCCATCCGGGATGCCATGGCGACCCAGGAGGGGGTCAGGCTGTTCCGGCACTCGGACGCAACGGACTCGATGAGCAAGTACGGATACGGATCCAAGAACAGCAAGTCCATGGCATCCGCCGCCGAGGACCTCGTGGATCCCGATTCCAAGAGCTACTCCCAATTCCTCTTCGACGACACCCCTCACCGGGGGGTGTTCATCGCGGAAAGCACGGAGGCTTCCGGGAGTCGAGTGCTGACCCCCGAGCAGGAGGCCGAGAGTGCAGCCTTGAAAACCGTCAAAGACAACATCAAGAAGATCAAGAAGGCCCAGGGGGCATCGAAAGACGACGCCGAGAAGGCAAACCTCCAGTCCCAGATCGACGAACTCGATACCAAAAGGAAGGACCTGGAGGCCAAGGTGAAGCTGCACCCCAAGGGTGAGAAACTCGAACCCGTGGCTATCCGGGGCTTGACCCAGGTGTCGGTCGGGATTTCGGCCACACCCTACCCGGACGACGAGCCCGTGTTCGTCCGAGGGACGAAGGCGAACGGGGATTCCGTCCCGTTCACCTACATGCGACATTTCACCCGGTACGTCCACTATCAGACGATGGACGTGAAGAACCTGATGAGGCGTTCCTCGTGCATCAAGGCGTGGTTGCAGGCCCTTCACGGTCTCCAACTGGGCGGGGGGCACACCTCCAACCTGTCCGAGTTTGTCCCTGAAGTGATCGTGTGGCGATTCCACGATGCCCCTGGGCAAGGCGGCCTGTTCCTGACCCCCGAGGATACCAAGGGATGGACTCATGATGCCAAGGTGGACCTGGCACCCCTGTACAGGAAACTGGCGAATCTCGGAATCACCGATGTCAACGTGGGTGGCCTGGAAGTCCTCCGGGACGGGGTTCCTATTCCCGGGACCAAGCCCGTTAGCGAGTGCCTGGACCAAATCTACGACGAGATCGTGAGGATGTGGGGGGTGTAATACATGGACACCATCTCGTTGGAGTGGAGTGCCGTTACAGGGCACTACCGGGTACCGGGCGCAGTCGAGACGATGGGGACCGCACGATGCTACCCCTTCTGCCCTCCATCCACCATGGCGGGGGCTGTCGAGTCCCTGTGTGGTCGGGAGTTCGGTGACTTCCGTGCAACGGGGTCCGAGATGGCCCTCGGCTGGATTCGCCGCCCCGTAGGACGCGGGGCCTTGCTCCGAAGAGAGCAGGGGTTCGCCAATCCCCAAGAAAAGATCCATTTCACGGACTCAGGTCGGGTGATCAAGGAAAACTGGCGGCCCGTCATCCGGGAGGTACTGTTCCTCCCCGTGTACCGATGCGACATCCGAGGTCCCTACGTGGAGTTGATCCGCAAGGCCCTGAAGGGCGAAGTGGACCGTCATTCCGTGCTGTCCCTCGGAGACTCCGACGACATGGTGGACTGGATCTGCGAGACCGACAAACCCGCCGAGTGGCTGATTCCCGGCAACGAGTTCATATTGCCCGTGCGGGTCCATCGTTCGTGGGATCGGCTGGGCCCTGTGACCAAAGGGTTCCAACTGTCCGAAACTAGGATGACACCGCCCGATGAGGCTTGGATCACCCCTGGGGGTGCCGTATGAAACTTCACCTGACGCACCTCAGTTCCCGATTCCAGTTCCCGACCGCCTACCAGGTTCATCAAATGGTCGGGGTGCTGGCGGGGGACGGAACGGGACGACCCCTCTACTTCTTCAATCGAGACGGCCTGGATGCCCACCTGTGGATCCAGACTGAGGGCGAGATCCAGGCGACGGATTTCGGACCATGGAAAGCCGAGCGTCATGTACTCGATATCCAGGCCAAGACCGGTGAGTGTTTCGGATTCCATCTTCGTTTCAACCCGAGCATTTGCCGGAGGGGCGTCAAACGAGACCTGGCAACCCTAATCAAGCACGAGAGGGACCTGACCTGGGACGAAGCCCGGATTGAAGCAGTGAACGCCTGGATGGACAAGCGGGTGGAGCACCTAGGGTTCCGCGTGGACGATGTGGCGGTCGAGAGATGCAACTGGTCGAAGATCGAGAAACCAGACGGCAATGTCATTGGATACTCCGAATTCGACGTGGCCGGACGCCTGCGTGTGACTGACCCCAAGCGTTTCGAGACAACCCTGTGTACCGGAGTCGGGGATGAGCGGGCTTTCGGATGTGGCCTCATCAGGCTTTACCGGATCTGAACCCGGATCTTTGACAACCGGCAAGTTCGGGTATTACCAGATATGAGTGAATTCCGTGACATTCGGTTGGACCTGGGAACGGCCCCCAGAGTAGGTAACTCGTGGACATTCCTGTACGTCGAGCACAGGCGGATTCACCAGGATGCTTTCGGCATTCAGATTGAGTCCGACAAGGGATCAGTGCAGATTCCAGTGTCCCAGATCAGGGTTCTATTTCTAGGCCCGGGGGTGTCAATCACCAGTGCCGCAATTCTAGCCCTGGCGGATCATGGATGCTCGGTAGCCTGGGTTGGCGAGAGTGGAGTCAGATTTTATGCCTCTGGATCCTCGCTCACTGACAAACCTGACAATGCGATGGCACAGGCCCGAATCTGGGCCGACCCCTCACAGAACAGAAAGGTCATTCGCCGCATGTACGTCAAACGCTATGGGGAGGATTTCCCGGATCTGGGCACCCTGGCACAGTTGAGGGGGTGTGAAGGAGCCAGGGTAAAACAGGCTTACCTGGATGAATCAGCCAGGTTGGGTTTGACTTGGCACGGCAGAAGATGGACTCGGGGACAGTGGGACATCACAGATCAGATGAACAGATGCCTGTCTGTGGCATCCTCATGTTTATATGGACTGTGCCAAGCCGTGATCGTCTCGATGGGATTCAATCCGGCCTTGGGGTTCATTCACACGGACAACACCAGGGCTTTTGCTCTGGACATCGCGGATATGTACCGGGAGACGATCACAATCCCAGCAGCATTCTCGTCTGCACTGACAGGTGGTGATGTGGACACCCGGAAACGATGCAGGGACATGTTCGAGTCAGAGAA
>Ga0116176_10000565_pt1 | contig 30426 bp, 27 predicted proteins | sample AD_STIC08_MetaG_FD_89803 | JGI IMG/M metagenome (GOLD analysis project Ga0116176, IMG submission 89803) | Active sludge microbial communities of municipal wastewater-treating anaerobic digesters from USA - AD_STIC08_MetaG | ecosystem: Engineered > Bioreactor > Anaerobic > Digestate | place: USA...
CGCCTTTATCAATTAGAACAGTATACTGTGTGCCTTGAGCACGAATAGCGGTCTGAATTTTGATTATTTAACTATAAGGCAGCTTTTGTTAATTTGACATTTACTCTTCATAGCGGTCAGAGTGACCATGGTGCTCTGACCCCTCACCCCCCTCCCTGGCTTATTATATAAAAAACCCCCTGATTGTCTAATTATTATCTTGATAAAAACCCCATCTTCATGCATTATATTCAAAAATGCCATGGGCCATACATTCACGTTAAAATTCTCAATCGCCGCAGCGCTGGTCATCATGTCTCTTCCCGCTGTTTACGCCGGCGAAAGGGAAGCCGATTCACTCGCCGAAATGAAATCCCTCAAAGAGCGGTTCTCCCTTGCCGGTCCATGGAAGATCATGCTCGGCGACGACGCCCGGTATGCTGACCCGGGCTACGATGATTCCTCCTGGGACACGGTAACCATGCCCGGCAGCCTGATGCCCTATATACTTCCCAGGACGGGCCGTATCAGCGGCGTCCTGTGGCTCAGGAAAACGGTTTACGTGGACCGTGACCTGTCCCGGGAGGACCTGGGCCTCATCATGGGAAGGATCGCCAATGCCGACGAAACCTATTTTAACGGTATCAGGGTGGGAGGCATGGGAGAGTTCCCGCCCGTGGCCCACTCCATGTGGAACCATCCCCGTTACTATCAGGTCAACCGGTCCTTTGTCCGTTACGGATCGGACAACGTCATCGCTGTCCGCATTTCCTACTATTTATTCAGCGAGATACTGGGAACCATTGCCATATCTGGCATGAAACGGTGGAACAGGGAAAAGAACCTGGGAAGATTCCTTTTCATCGATCTCAGTTACATAGTCCTCGCCATCGGGTTCGCGCTGCTCATCGTGTATTCCTTCATATTCATGCTGAAGCCCTCGTCGCAGGAATACCTGTTCTACTGCCTGCAGCTCCTGTGCGGCTTTTTCATGATGCTGGAAGTCTGCACCTACTGGAACTTCTACGGCTCCATGATGACCCGGTTCAAGATACTGGGGGTCGCCTGGGCGGCGGTCAATGTCACACACCCCATCTTCCTCCACCGCATATATGATCTCAAAAGAAAAAAGATTGAAGCGCTCCTGTGGGCGTACCTGGCGGTCATCGTCTTCATCGCCCTGTTTTTCATCGACGATTCCAACATCCGCCTCGGGGCGATATCCATGATAGCGGTCACCCAGCTTATCGGTTTTTACAACCTGTCGTGCCATGTCTCCGCCCTGGTGAAGAGGCACCCCTACGCCCTGATGTTCAGCTTTTTCGGGATCATCCTGGTCCTGGGGGCGATCCATGACGGCTGGGCCTATCTCCTGAAGCTGTACTTCCTGGATGTCAGGGAGATCGCCGGGTTCTTTCAGGTCATGGCCCTGCCGTACGCGGCCGCGGGGCTCTATGTCGGTACGGCCCTCATCCTCGCGGTCAGGTTCGTGAGGATGATGAAAGAGGTCGAGGACCTCAACGTCAACCTCGAGAAAAAAGTCGATGAAAGGACGTTCCAGCTGAAAGTCCTCACCCGGGAGCTTGAGGACAAGAACAGGATCCTCTCCGAGGTCGCCCTGCGGGACAGCCTGACTGGCCTCTATAATCATGCCGCCTTCCATGCCCGGCTGCAGGAGCTGATCAACGAATCGAAGCGCCACCGTTTTTCGATATGCGTGGTGATGATCGATATCGATGACTTCAAGGTCTTCAACGATAACTACGGCCACCAGCTGGGAGACGAGATCCTCCTGCGGATCGCCGACATATTCAAGTCCGGCCTGCGTGAATACGACGCCAAGTCGAAGTTCCTGGAGGAGGCGGTGGGGGTAACCGCGCAGATAGTCAGGAATTACGATCTCGTCGGCAGGTACGGGGGCGACGAATTCGTGCTGCTCCTGCCCCACTGCGGGGAAGACGAGGCCATGATCGTTGCGGAGCGCATGTGCAGGAGCATCGAGGCGATCCGCCTGAAGAATTATCCGGACCTGAAAATAACCGGGAGCTTCGGTATTGCCATGCTGGACGAGCATACCGAGTGCCGCGACAGCAAGGAGCTCATCGCCCTGGCTGACAAGGCCCTGTACCAGGCAAAAACCGAAGGGAAGAACCGGATACGCTACATCAAGTATCAGTAACAGTGCGTGAGGACAGGATTGGATTAACCGAAGACCGTCTGAGCGGGAGGAAGCCATGAAACGGATAATGGTCGGAGTTCTTGTCGCGGCATGGTGCGCGGCATCGGGATATGCCGCAAAGCAGGACCGGGGCATCATCAGGGACGCCGGCGCCCTGTGGGGACGCGAAGGGGCCAGGGTCACCATTGAGGGAAAGGTCGCCAGGGAGATATGGCAGCACATGATTGCCGCGCCGAAAGGGTACGGCCATGAAACGTATTTTGACATGGGCAAGTTCCAGATTGTCATCTACTCGAAGGACCTGATAGAATGCGACGGCACGGTCCGCGCCACCGGCACTGTGGTAAGGATAGAGGGATCGTCCAAGAACCCGCGCCGCAAGGACGCCTGCACCGAATACCACGTGGCTGTTGATTCGTGGGAATGTCTGAAGTGAAGGTTCCTTAAGCCTGATTGCTCCTTCCGGATTTCATCCGCCCGGCCGCCGCCCTGGCGGCAAACAGGGCGATGATCGCCACGCATGCCGCTGATAGGCCCCACTTTAACGATGAAAGCAACCCGTTCATGAGAGCCATCCAGGGGGGGATATCCGCCTGCTGCCTGATAATGGCCAGCTCCAGGAAGTTTTCCGCCAGGTCAATGGCCGCGGCGGCGAATGGAAGCAGAAAGTACACCGGGATCTCCTGCGAGATTTCAGGCTCCGGCAGCTTGCTTCTCAGGTAGCAGAGCAGGAAAAACATGAATGAGCTGTAGACGACCGGGTGCAGGAAGTCGATGTAAAAATGATTCCTGAACAGCGCCACGCCGGTATCGCCCCACGCGGCGATACTATCCGCCAGGCTTTTGCTGTCAAAGGAGAGCTGGAACTTCAGCGGGCTCAACCCCAGCGGTTCAAGTATAACGAGAATCGCGGCCTGTGAGATAACATATAACAGGCCGCTGATTATGACCAGCGCGGGCAGGAGCTTTCCCTGCGCGATGAACTTTTTCATGCCGCTTCCCCCGGGAATTTTCTGATCAAAGTAACGATCTTGAACAGCTTTGTCAATCATTATGGATGGCACGGCTCCCGCGCGGGAAAAAATTTGTGAAATGCCACTCCAAAAATAATTATGCCGGTATAAAGTATTGACATTTACGGCCTGATGGCTTTACTAATAAGCATCTGCGCCGTTATATCAAGCCTGACCGGAATTTCTGTGGCACGCTTTCCCGTGTTTACTGACGGGTTAACGATACTATCTGGAGGAGTCAATGGGTTGGAAAGAAACGTATAATAAGAAGCTTGTTTCAATCAGCGAAGCCGTCAAGGTGGTGAAGTCGGGCGATTTTATATGCACGCCCGGCGGCCCCTGCGCCGCCTATGACCTCGTGGCCGAGGTGGCTAAGCGCTATGAAGAACTGGAGAACGTGACGGTTTCATCGGCGCTCATGATGCGCCCGATGCCGCATTTTGAGGCGAAATACCAGGGGCATATCGGACACCTGGCCCTGTTCCTGGGACCGCTGGAACGCATTTTCATGCCCCAGGGAAACATCAGGGTCAACTCCTGCAGCTTCTCGAACTTCGACGACCTCATCACCCAGGAGCTCAAGCCGGACGTTCTCTTCATGGTCTGCTCCGAACCGGACGAGTGGGGCTACATGAGCTTCGGGCCCGGGGGGGCGTCGGTGAATTACTCCATCCTGAAGACGGCGCGGGACGTCGTGGTCCAGGTGAACAAGAAGATCCCCTACACCTTCGGCACCCATGCCCATATCCATGTCGACCAGGCCACCTGCATCTGCGAGCAGGACTACGATGTCCCGGTGCTTCCGAACATCCCCATCACCGACGTGGAAAAGCAGATCGCGTCCCACATCGTGGAGCGCATCCCCGACGGCGCCACGGTCCAGCTCGGATTCGGAGGAATCGCCAACGCGGTCGGCTTTTTCCTTGAAAACAAGAAGGACCTGGGCGTGCACACGGAGATGCTGACCGACTCGATGATGGACCTGACGAAGAAGGGCGTCATCAACGGCAAGTACAAGGAATATTACCCGGGCAAGATAACCTACGGCTTCGGCGTGGGCTCCAGGGAGCTCTACGAGTTCATGCACCGCAACCCGATGCTCGAATCGATGCCGATCCATTTCATCAACGACATCAACAACATCGCCATGAACGACAACTTCATCTCGATCAACAACGCCCTGACCGTTGACCTGACCGGCCAGGTCTGCTCTGAATCGATCGGCTTCAACATGTTCAGTTCCACCGGCGGCCAGCTTGACTTTGTCCGCGGGGCGCACCGGTCGAAGGGAGGAAAATCCTTCATCGCCCTCAACTCCATGTCGGTCGGCAAAAGCGGTCCCATCAACCGCATCACGTCGACGCTTCAGCCCGGGACCGTGGTGACGACGCCCCGGTCCGATGTCCAGTACGTGGTGACGGAGTACGGCATAGCCGACCTCTGGCTCAAGAGCATCGAGGATCGCGCCCGCGCCATGATCGGGATCGCCCATCCCGATTTCCGGGAAAGCCTGGAAAAAGAGGCCATCGAGGCTGGTTTGATTTCAAAGAAGGTCATGATTACGAAGTCATAAAAGGCGCGGTCGCATGACCGCGTAGAAATAATGTCCAACAGGAGATGCCTATGTTAAACAACCCGGAAGCGACCGAGCAGGCATTGAAGATCCTGCGCAGCGGCGCAACGTTCCAGTGGTACCTGATACCGATGCTTGCCTTTGTCGTGTATGTGTACTTCAATGAAATTTCGAAGAAGAACTGGAAGGGGGTGGCTGCGGGCCTTTCCCTGTACATGGTGCACTGGTTCGTGGAGATCGTGAACGCCCTGATCCAGCACTTTTCCGGCCATGCCCTCTGGACCGTGCCGACGGGGACGGCCTTCCTGCTTCTCATCGGGGTGGGGGTCGAGCTGAGCCTCATGTTCTCCATCTCCGGCCTCATCTTCAGCAAGATACTCCCCGAGGACCCGAAGATGAAGATCCTCGGCGTGAACAACCGCCTGGTCATCGCGATCTTCAACGCGGCGTTCTACTCGATATTCGAGATCTTCCTGGTGAAGACGCCGGCCTTCGTCTGGGTCTATCCCTGGTGGGGCGCCCTGACCGTGTTCATATCCGTGTACATTCCCTTCTGGGTGGTGTCTATGTACTGCTACGACTGGAAGCCGAAGGTGCAGAAGATAGTTATCGGTTCGATGTTCGCGGTGAATGCCGTCATGCTGATCGTCTTCGGCGGCATTCTGGGGTGGATATAAAGGCGCCCCTGTGCCCGATAGGGCCGATCTGAAAACCCCCTGAATCCCCCGGAGGGGGACTTATATGATCAGTAACAGGTCAATAAGCCCCCCTTGGGGGGATGGGGGGTGGACCTATGAATGTGAAAGTTTCAAACCGATCAATCCGATAACCACAAGCCCCGCCGACGCTATCCTGACCGCAGTGGCGGGGTCCCTGAAAAAGAGGATGCCCAGGGTGAAGGTCCCGACGGCGCCGATGCCGGTCCATACCGCGTAGGCGGTGCCGATGGGTATTGTCCGCTGGGCCAGGTAGAGGAAAAGCCCGCTGGCCGCCATGCTCAGCACGGAGAAGGCGATCCAGGGCACCCGGTGGTTCGATGCCTGGGCCAGCTTGAAGCCGAGGGGCCACCCGATCTCCATGAATCCGGCTAAAACCAGATATATCCAGGACATGTTGTTGCTCCTGTGCGTTTAATTGTTTTTGTCTATAATGTCTTCCACATGCCGATAACTATCGGCAGTTAAGTTGCTCTGACCCCGGGTTTAGACCCCGGGTAGTGCCGATAACTATCGGTCCTGAAGTTGCTCTGACCCCGGGTAGTGCCGATAACTATCGGTCCTGAAGTTGCTCTGACCCCGGGTTTACCGATATCTATCGGTCATGGCAAGCATCATTTCAATATTTAACAATTTCCCCATGTGCCTCACCACAAACTGAACCCCGCAGCCCTGCCGGTCCGGAACCGGCTTTCATGCCCTGGCTCTGAATAATACGGGATGCGTCAATAATTATCTTGCAATTATTAAACCACGTGATATGATAAACACCTGATGGATGACACTATGCTATGCCGGTGACGGACGGGCCCTCGGCTGAGCCGGCGCGGGGACGCCGTCATTGGAGGGAAAATGCTCTGGGGAGATCGGTAATGAAAGGCAGCTACGGGAAGGGCAAGACAAGCAAACAGATCTCAACCGGCAAGGGGCAGTCCGGAGCCGCCGATAATTATCAGATTGAATATGTCCACGGCAGATTTTACCGGCTGGTGGGGGATTTAAAAACAGAGTTCACCCCGGACAGGGAACTCCTCATGAAAATAAAGGCGGCGCTGCGGAAAAAGGCCATGACGCTGGAGGACATTGCCGAGGACCAGCCGCCGGTCGATTTCCAGGTACTGAGCAGCGGGAAGGTCGTGCTGCGGCAGATTTATCCGGATAAATGAACATCCATCTTTGTTAATGGTCTGTGGAGTGATTTCCCATCGCCCCTGTAACACCGCGGTTCTGAAAAAATCGGCATTTTGCATTGGAAAGAGCCAATCGGTATCCCGGCCCGGGGCCGCATGCATCGCATCGTACCGGATGTTTTAATAATTCAGCGATGTATGATACGGGTCTTTGCCGTCGGACGGCTTCGCTTCCTTGTTAAGATCAAAGCTGAATATGGCCGAGAAGGTCCCCCCGTAGTAATGGTCCGATTTCCCGTTGAACCTGAAGCCGCCGGCATCCGACCCCATAAAATAGAGGTACTGGTAACGGGCCCCCAGGGAAAGGGTGAGGTGCGCCGCGGGTATCTGATAGGCGAAGCTGGTCGTGACATTTCCGCCTACGGCGTTATAGACCAGCCTGGTTTTCCTCTGGTTGCTGAGGGCATCCTTGAAATTAAGAGGCAGTATGAATCCGCCTCCTCCGTCGCCGAAAAACGCTATGAAAAACGAGTTGTTGGAATTCATCTGGGGATACTGGTAGAGACCCGATACATTGAAGAAGAAGAAGAGGTTCTCGACCACATGGGCGCTGAAGCTTACACCGATACCGCCGGAGTACCCGTTGTAGATGATGCGCGTATTGTTGTATATCCAGTAGCTTCCGGCGTCGGGGCCGATGAGCCTCATGGGCACGTTATAGGGGCCTTCGGAGATGGTGTAGCGCTGGTACTTGAAGCCGATGAATACTTTCATAAACGAGGTTACGGCGCAGCTCAGGGTCGTGTCAAGGTCGTACTTGTTCGTGCCCTGCCGCGAAGATATTTCTGTCGGGGTGACAAATCCGCTGCCCCCCATCAGCGTCACAAACAGCGGCGCCAGGTAGGATGCCGCCAGGTAGGAAAATCTTGAAACGTACCTGCCGGTGACGAAGACCGCTGAGGCGCTCCAGCGTTCCGCGAAACTGAATCCGAGGGAAAACCCGTAGAGGGGCGCCGGGTCCATGGTGAACCTGTGTTTCCAGGTATAGGACTGGCTGTTGTTTTTGCTCAGAAGATTGTCTTTGTAGAAGGGTTCCCAGGCGGCGTAGTAGAAGTAGGGACCGAAGCTGATGGTCGCCGCAGGTGAAGTTGCCGGGACGGCTGTGGACATGATGAGAAAGAATAGTAAGACCGCTGCTTTCATGCTGGAGCCGTCATTTCCGGTGGTTGATGGATTCATTTGCTATCTCCTCTTCGGTGGCTGTGCGCCTGTTGGTGGCGTCCGAAACAATCGCCAGAAAGAACCATCCTGCAAATGCGTTTTCTATTTATAGAAGAGCATAATAGATCCTATGCGTCATATTGATGGAGGGCTGGTTCATTTTTTCAACAAGAATTACCTGATTGGTTCTTAAAATGTACGCTGGTAATTATCCACGCTGGATGCAAAAGATGGGAAGCGCTCTCCGTTGACTTGATGACGCCTCCGGTTGTGACCCTATTCCTCTTCCAGCATCGTCATGGTACCCGATGATCCCGTGATTTTTAATATGCGGGAATAAAGAAGGATAATTACATGCTGCCGCACGGGAATGCCGGAAGGTGTCGCCGTCATCATCCGTCACCTGACGGTTAAATAAAGAGATAGTGCTGCGGAAACTATCTGTATGATGGCAGATGGCCGGTTGCGATTAAAACTAGTAGGCCACGCAGAGAAGATAGTTGCTGCCTGAACTGCATATAAGAGAGCCCCAGGTAATCCAGCTGGCATTGGCAAAATTTGAATTTCCCATCTGGCCGATGGTTATCGATGAGCCGGATGTCCATCCGCTGCAATTATTGCTGTTTGACGTTCCGTCTGCATTGCTGCCGTTCCACCATTCCAATCCGACGCCCAGAACGCTTGCGGCGCTCAATGTCATGTCAATTGATCCATCCCAGAGGCTGGTCCAGTCAGTGGAAATGATATTTGCCCCTCCGCCATCAACAACGGAAATCCCGGTCTGATATGCCGGGGGGACAAGGTCTGTGATCTGGTCGGAAGAGTCTACCGATAAAAACGCGTGAACGGTGGTCCCGGCCGTGGGATTGGCGGCTGCGCATATCGCATCGGCACCGGTTCGGCCGCCCAGGTTGCCGTTTGGCTGTTGACCGGCGCTGTAGATATATATAGCATCCGGTGGAGTGGGCACAGGGGGAGTGTTAGGTTTAACACCCAATAAAACCAACGGTTCATCTTTAGCATTGAAGAATATTTCTTCGTTATCACAGGTAAAGAAGAACCCCGTTGTTCCTAATAGCAGTATAATAATTAGAATCTTTTTCATGGCCAACCATATAATAATATCATATTTGTTTGTCCATGTCAAATTAATAATCAATTTTTTTATGAAGAATGAAGTGATTGAACTGCGCCGCATGTATCAATTTTAACGAATTTTAACTTAATACACCACCAGCACGCCCCGGTCAGTCAGCTCTTTAATCACGCTAGGATCCTTCACCGGATTTCCCAGAAGGTTGACATAGAGAAGGCTTTCCAGCGTCTTCAATACCGATATATCCTCAATTTCATTGAAGGAAAGATCCAGCTCTTTCAGATTGGCGAGACCTGACAGGCCGTCGATGCTCCTGATCCGGTTGCCGGAGAGGAACAGCGACTCCAGCTGCGTCAGGCGCGAGAGGGGGCCGATGCCGCTGATGTGGTTCCCGGAGAGGTTCAGGCTGCTGATGTTCATGCAATGCTCGGCTCCCTTCAGGTCGACGATATCGTAATCGGACAGGTCGAGTTCGCCCTCGAGGGACTGCACGTCCTCAATGGTGATGGTGAAATCCAGGTTCCCCAGTATCAGCCTGGTGAGGGCCTCGATGAATCCGTACTCATGATCATCGTATGCTTCGTCGAATTCATCGGTCTCCGTCACGTCGGCGGCGTCTTCATCATAGGCGGCTCTCTCATCATACCCGAAATCGTCATCGCTGTACTCGTAGCTCTCGTCAACGGGCCGGTCATCCCGGCAGGCGATCGGCCGAGCGGGACCTTCGAAAATGAAGATGTTTTTCAGCCGTGCCAGCTCTTCCAGCTTCCTGTTCCTGTAATGGAGCTCGATCTCGTTTTCTATTGTGGTCAGCTTATCCGGGTGGTAGTGCTGGATGACCCGGGCGAAAATCCTGCTCAGGCTGCTGCCGGCCGGGTCAATATCCAGGAGCTCCGCGTAAAATGAAAGCCCGTCGAGGTCCCGTGCCCGGTACCGGCCTATGATGTCCACGGTTATCTCCTTCAGCCGGGCCGGATTCACCTCTTTTTTAAGTTTTCGATACAGGCTTTCTATGGTTTCCGCCATTGTTGTTCCCTCTTAACTGTCCCGCCGGCATCGCCGGATATCCCTTGCACGGGGCGGGATCCGGTGTATCCATGACATCCCGGGGCTGATATTGTCAAATAGTTAACCGGGTAATGACCAGGTGAGACGGCCGCCGGGCGGCAACATTATTCCGGCGCGGTTATTTAATAATTGACATATCCTGTCGGCTTCGGTAGATATCGGGGGTGCTTGCAGGTTCCGTGAACAGCGGCGGTGGACAGCCGGCCGCGACCAGCCATTGCCGCGTTATAAACTCCTTGGTGATCGGAGAAAATGAATTTCGGATTTCCTTTAATCAGCGGCGTCATGATCCTTACCGCCTGCTGCGCCCTGATGCTGGCGGTCTATTCCTTTAATCACCGCGCTACGTCAAAGGCCGCCGTCCCCTTTACTTTTTTCATGGCCGCTATTGCAGAATGGGCCTTCTTTGCCGCCATTGAAGCCGCCTCGGCGGATTTCGGTACCAAGGTGTGGTGCGCAAGGATGGAGTATATCGGCATAGGCAGCGTCCCTGTCCTCACGCTCCTGGTCGCGCTGGAATTCAACAGGCCCTTTCAGTGGATCACCCGAAAAAGAATTCTTCTCATCTGGCTGGTTCCCGTCGTCAATTTCATCCTTGTCCTGACGAACGATCTGCACGGTCTCGTGTGGACGAAGGTCACCCCGGGGACCGCGGCATCGGGGAATCTTACCGCCGGTCCCTATCCTATCTTTGAACACGGCTCCTGGTACTGGTTCTTTGTCGCCTATTGCTACATCCTGCTGGCCGCTGCGACCGTTGTCCTGTTCAGAACGGCCCTCCGCTCAAGGGACCTGTACCGTTCACAGACCGTTGTGCTCATAATCGGCATCATGATGCCGTGGATCGGGAGCCTGGCCTATGTTCTTGGTATTACGCCGGTCCCGGGCCTTGACATCACCCCCTTCGCCTTCATGATAACCGGCATTTCGGTGGCGTGGGGCATCATCAGGTACCGGCTGCTGGACATCGTGCCGGTCGCCTGCGACATGCTGATACGGAACTTGGGCGACGCGGTCCTGGTCCTTGACGGCAGGGATGCCATAGCGGACATGAACCCGGCCGCCTGCAGGCTGTTCGGTACCGACCTGTCTTCGGCACTGGGCCGTCCTGCGCAGGAGGTGGTCTCGTCGAGATTCCCTTCGGGACTGCTCCTTTCATCAGACCGGGAAACCGACACGAGCGAGGAGATGCACAGTTCCGGCGTGGATCCGGCAGTCTATGATGTCCGGCGCTCGTCCCTGTTCGATGAGCAGAGGCGGCTTATCGGGAGACTCGTCGTCTTTCATGACATCACCGCGCTAAAAAATGTTGAGGAGGAGATGCGCCGCCTCAACCAGACCCTCGAGGAGCGGGTGCGGATGCGGACCGAAATGCTCGAGCGCGAGATAACAGAGCACAAGAAGGCCCGGGAAGCGCTTCAGAAAAGCGAGGATAAATACCGGCTCCTGGTGGAAAATATTTCCGATGTCATCTACAGCGTGAATCTGGAGGGCCGGTTTACCTATATAAGCCCGGTTATCGAGCAGATCGCGGGGTACCGGCCGGAAGAGGTGATAGGAAAGCATTTCAGTTTTTTTGTCGAACAGAATGACCAGCCGAGAATGATAGAGGATGTCCTGAGGCTCTTTTCCGGGGAGCAGATGCCGCCGCGCGAATTCCGCGCGATAGACAGCGGGGGGAATGTCCGCCATGTGCGCACCTCGGGCAGGCTGATTTACGAGGATGGAAAGGTCGCCGGCATCAGCGGCATCATGATAGACGTGACCGAGCGTCACCGTATCGAGGATGAGCGGCGCCGCCTCGAGATGCAGCTGCAGCACACCCAGAAGCTCGAAAGCCTGGGCGTCCTTGCGGGAGGGATCGCCCATGACTTCAACAATATCCTCACCGGCATCCTCGGCAACGCCGAACTGGCCCTCATGAAGATAGGCCCCGATTCACCGGTCTGGAATAACCTGAAGGAGATCCAGAAGGGGTCCTTCAGCGCCGCGGAGCTGTGCCGCCAGATGCTCGCCTATTCGGGAAAGGGAAGGTTCGAGCTTGCGCCCATCGACCTCCGCGAGGCGATGAAGGAGATCACCCAGCTCCTCGAGGTGTCAATATCAAAGAAGATCGCCATCCGTTTCGAGCTCCCCGAACGGATGCCCTTGATATACGGGGACCCGGTTCAGGTGAGGCAGATCATCATGAACCTTGTCATTAATGCCTCCGAGGCCATTGGTGACGAGACGGGGGCCATCATGATCGCCGCGGGCTCGACGCCCATGTCGCGGGCCGACCTCAAAGGCACCTACCTGGACGACAACCTGCCCGAGGGGGAGTATGCCTACCTGGATGTGACCGATACCGGCGTCGGCATGGACCGCGAGACCGTTGCCAGGATTTTCGAGCCCTTCTTTACGACAAAATTCACCGGGCGGGGCCTGGGCCTTGCCGCCGTCCTCGGGATAGTGAGGGGCCACCGGGGCGCGATAAGGATTTCCAGCGAGCCGGGGAAAGGCACCTCCTTCAGGGTTTTCTTTCCCGCCCTGCATGGCTCGGGCGCCCGCGAGGAGGAGAAGAAGGAGCCGTCCGGGACCTGGCACGGGTCCGGCACCGTGCTCCTGGTTGACGACGAGGAAACGGTCCTTTCGGTCGGGAGGCGCATGCTGGAGCTCCTCGGCTTTTCGGTGCTGACGGCGTCCAACGGCATAGAGGCCCTCTCGGTCTTCAGGGAGCATGGCGCGTCGATCGCGTGCGTCATCCTCGACCTCACCATGCCGATGATGAACGGCGTTGAGACCTTCAGGGAGCTGAAACAGGTCAGGCCGGACATAAAGGTGATCATCTCCAGCGGGTACAGCGAATACGAGATATCGGAACGGTTCGCCGGGAACACGGTTTCAGGTTTTGTCCAGAAGCCGTACCATTTCGAGGAATTTGCCGCGAAGCTCAGGGAAGTGCTCGGATAGATCAATCCTGTCCGTTTTCAGCCGCCGCTGACGCGGGAGATGTCGGGCGGGTTTTCCCCGTTCATCGAGCCCCAGCCCCGGACGATGATCGTCACCGCCTTTGCCGATCGCCACTTTTCCGACTTGTCCCTGAATACGAGCTTCAGCAGCGCGGAAAGCACCATGATCTCCATGAGGCGGACCGTGTGCCTGGAGCCTCCGACCTCGAAGTCGAGCATGGTGGCGTATTTCCGCTTCATGGGGATGATCATGGACGTTCCCAGGTCCCAGTCAAGCTCGTGGACCTCGACGACGTTGCTGGTGGGACGGTTGTTTATTTTCACCGATCCCCTTGAGAAAATGAGCTTACGGTCCCGGAGGCCCATTTTGACCACCGCCCGATAGATAAAATCTATGAGGGACAGGGGGACGCCCAGGGTGAAATAACACTCTCCCTTTACCCTGATGAGGCGCTTTACTTTTTTCACGACACGCCTGCGCTCCAGCCGGGGCACGAGGATGTATTTTTCCGTGTCGCCGATGCGGTTGATGGGGACTATCTTGCCAGTCTGGCTTTTTTTCATGGCGCGTGTCTTCCCGCGGACCCGGGCCCGGCGGCCTAGGCGATGACCTGGTTCATATTCTCGCTGCCGCCGATGAGCTCCGAGAGCTCGTCGGCCATGAGGGAGAGCTTCTCCGCCGTGGATGAGAGCCCCCGGGCAGCGTCAATGTTGGACTGTATCAGGGTGCTGATGCTGCCGAGGTTCCTGGTTATCTCGTTCATGTCCGTGTCCTGCGTCCTGGCGGCGTTCTTAATGTCGATTGATTTTTTCTGCACGATATCGACCTTCTCCTGGATGTCGACCTTGATCTGCTCCTGGGAATTGATGTGGCGGAAGATGTCCCGCGATTTTTCCTGGACCGTGTTGACGATCCCGACGATCTCCTTCAGCATCGTCACGGTGGAGGCGACGCTGTTCATGCTTTCCGTCGACATCTGGTTGTTGTACTGGATGAGGTCCGTGATCTCCTTGAGGCTCCCCACCGACTGGTCGGAGAGCTTGTTCACCTCGTGGGCGACGACGGCGAAGCCCTTGCCGTGCTCGCCGGCACGGGCCGCCTCGATCGAGGCGTTCAGCGCCAGCAGCTGTATCTTGTCGAAGATCTCGCCGAGGATCTCCATGACGCTCGACAGCTTCCGGGAGCTCTCGAGGAGCTCGTTCGAGTTGCGGTCGATCAGGGTAATGGCCCCCTCGCTGTTTTTCACGATGGCGATGACCGACGTGAAGAGGTTGGTGATCTCCTCCGAGCTGGCCTTGAGGACGTCGATTTCAACAGCGAGGCTATTGATCGAATCGATGAGGGTCACGAAGGAGTCGTACTGGTCTGCCGTGCTGGAGCTAACCTGGGCGATGCCGCCGGATATGCCCGTGGCCGTCGCGGCGATGCCGCTGATGGTCGATGCCTGCTCCTCGATGTTCCCGGAGAAGGAGGCCGTGGTCTGCCGCATGTCTGCCGCGACCTTCTTCAACTGATTAGAGCTGCCTTTTATGATGGTATGGATATCAAAAAGTTTTTTAAACTGTTCGTCGTTCTTGACCTTTTCATCCTTGATGATGCGTATCGAGTTTTCCAGGACCGTGATGGAGAGCATGGCGATGAGATAGGCGATGGTCAGTGCCGCCAGGCTGTCGATAAGACCGGTCTTGATCATGGGGACCAGGGCCGCGTCGACGATATCCTTATTCATGATGAACATCGCCAGGTCTGCTGCTACGAAAAAGATGAAGATCAGGGTCGTTACGATGCGCGAGGAGAAGACCGCCGCGAACAGAATGCAGACGAACATGAAGTATGAAAGGCTTACGTAGGCTACCTCCGGTTTTTTCGCCAGAAACATGACGAAAACGACGCCTGAGGTGAGGATAACGAAAATATTGGCCGCAACCTGGAGTTTCCCCCGGCGAAGAAAAACGAGCGTCAGCAGGGAAAAAAGCGACGCCGGTATGGCTGCTCCGTAAAACTGGAGGGCCCGTTCGAGGCTTACCGTGAAGGATGCGGCGGCACCAATATTCAGGAGTACGATGAGGAACAGGGCAAAAAACATGACCAGGGAAGCTTTTTTTCTGGTCAGATAATCGCTATCATCAAATTTGTAGAGGATGAAATGATTAAATCGTTTGAACATGGTATGTAATCCTCGCCGATAATTTAATTTGATTGTATACAATAATGAGAATTTCCGTCAAATGATTAATAATATTTTAAACCGCTTTTATCGAAAAAATACTTCCAAAATCGTGCCGTTATCAACAAATGTGAGAAAAGGAATGAATAGAAATGGAAACTGCTTTCGCGCAATTTCTCGCCGGGGCGGCCCTCATTTCCCTTTCCGGGGTCATGGCCCCGGGACCGCTTTCGGCCGTAACGGTGGGTAAGGGGAGCGAATCGCCCCATGCCGGCATCTTCATCGTCATCGGCCACGGCATAGTCGAGATCCCCCTCATGGCCGCGGTCCTTTTCGGCTTCGGATATGTCGTTACCCTCCCGGGCGTCAGGCCCGCCGTCGACATTGCCGGGGGCGCGGTGCTTCTCCTCATGGCAATCGGCATGTTCAGGGGCCTCCGCGGCAGTGCCGTGACGGCTGTGAGCGACGGCCGGTCCCCCCTTGCGGCAGGCGTGGTCCTTACGGCGGCCAATCCCTACTTCCTTGTCTGGTGGGCCACGGTGGGGGCTTCCATGGTAATGGGTGCCTCCGTCTTCGGCCCCGCCGGCATGGCGGTTTTCATGGCGGTGCACTGGCTCTGCGATTTTGGGTGGAGCTGGGCCCTTTCAGCCCTTTCCTACCGCGGCGGCCGTTTCTTCGGCGACAGGTTCCAGAAGGCGGTCTTTGCCGTAAGCGGCGTTATCCTCCTCGTCTTCAGCGGCACGTTCATCTATGAAGCGGTGATGAGCCTGGTTTCACGGTAATACGTAAATATGCACAGCGTTGATGTTAAAGATGTCCTTGATCCGGCCGTTCGTTATCGGAACAGTACGCCCTTCATCAAAAACCGTCGCGCTTCCGGTTGATGCTGTGCCGCCAACGCTGATTGTGGCGCTTACCGGAGCCCCCGAGGATTTACCCTTCATGTCAACCTCGCAAAGACGAACAGCGCAGACGGCATGGTCCCATTGGTCTGATTTATCGCGGTTTAACAAAAAAAATGATCAGGCCGCCGGATTTTAGGAAGCGGGGATGACAGGGAAAGCCGGGTATTGGCGGGAAAATCCTAATTTTTGTTGCATAATTTAAGCCTTATATGAAAATAACACAATTTTAAGAATCCATAAATAACGATGACTATTATTGATCTGATTATCATTTTCGCGAGCGGCCTTTCCGTTGTGATGGCTCTGGGGTTTCTCGTCCGTCCCATTGATTTTCGCAACATGGTCCTGGCGGTCATCCTGGCCCTCATGGGTTTTATCACCTTTTCCCTTTATCTCCTCCATTCGCAGAAGATTTATGATTACCCGATACTTTTCTTTTTCCAAGTGCCGGTGGTTCTCTGCATGGGGCCGCTCCTTTTCTTTTACCTGGAGAGCCTGACCGGGGACAGGGAAAGGCTTCACAGAAAGGACATCCTTCATTTTGTGCCTCTCCTGGTGGTGACGCTCTACCTCCTGTCCTATTTCCTGTATTCGCCCAATATCCAGCGCGAAGTCGTCTATGAATTGATCAACCAGAACAAGCATATAATGCTCAGGATCATCTTCACCGGGAGCGTCCTTTCTCCGATACTCTACATAGCCGCGCCGATGGTGCGTATCCTTCTCCAGCTCAAGAAGGGAAACCCGGCGGAAAAGAAGATAGTCCTCCTCTTTTCCTTCCTGGTGATCTGGGTCATAACCGGCATAATCGGCCTGGGGGGGACCATTTCGCTGTCCCTGCCGGCGCTCAAGATAATCAACCTGCTGGTGAGCATGGTCATCTTGTGTTTCTATCTCCTGGGGCAGCGGTATCCGTATCTTGTCCAGTACGGTACCGTTCATGTGGCAACCGCGGAGTCTGAATCATATTCCAAGTCATACCTCAACGGTCTTGACCTGGATAATCTTGGAAAGCAGCTGAATGTCATGATGACGAAGGAAAAGCTCTATTGCGATGAGGACCTTACTCTTCCCCGTCTCAGCCAGTCGCTGGGTGTGACACAGCACCAGTTGTCCCAGTTCCTTAACCAGTATTACAACAAGAACTTCAACAGCTATATTAACGGTTTTCGCATTGAGGACGCTAAGAAACTGCTTATTGATGAAGCTGACCGGAATACCCTCTCCATAGCCCTTGCTGTGGGATTTAATTCCTATTCCGCCTTTCATTCAGCCTTCAGAAAAGCAACCGGGATATCTCCTGCTGAATATAGAAAGAAACATGTACAAAACGGAAATAATTAACAATTGATTATATATTTATAGAAATCTAAAGCCATTATTTTCAAAATGCCCCTTATGTTAAAAGCATGAGGGGCATTTTTATAATAAAACAAGTTGCTGATTTATAAATCTGAAACAAGAATTTGTTACAAATTTATAACTATACGAGACTTCAAGGTATTTTTGTGCTAGGTTAAATTCAGAATTAGCCTTTAGCTGTGTATATTTTAGGCAAATCCTCCTAAAATATGTTTAATCACTTTATTCAGCTTAGGTGCTAAGGATTTTCCTTGGCAAATTTTAAGGTAATACTTCTTGTTGGGCTGGTGCAATACCAGCCCCTCTTTTTTCTGCGTTATTATTTTCTTCCCCCATATTAATCTGAATATTCTGTAAAAAATTGTCATTTTTTACTAGTAGGATCAGAGAAAAAAAAACAATTTCTTTGCCGAGGGTTTAGCAGTTTGCTGAAAAACAGCAAACTGCTAAGCGATACATGGATGTATCGCCATTTTTCGAGGCGTTAGCCGAGAAAAATGTGAGGTTTTGCGAATTCACTTCGTAAAACCGGCCCTGAAAAACTCCATGGAAGGAGTTTTTCAGGAAACTGTTAGAGTTAATTTAAGAGTCAGAGTTCTGATAAAGGCGGTTTCCTTCCCTTTTCTGGAATCAGGCTTCATTACCTCAATCCAGGTATTCGCAGCACAGGATTACATACCGATAATCATCGGTCGTAATCTTGCTCTGACACCTATCACCTGGTACCGATAACTATCATGACATATATCATCACCTGTTGACCGGATTCATCATCTCTATAGTGGTGCAGATCACCGATAACTGATATCGATTCAGAAATTACTGTTGTCGCCTTATTTGCCCTATGTTAGAGTTTATGCTTAATTTTTATTTCCAGATCTCAAGACAATCACTGATCCCGGTGTCAGAGCAATCCCCGACATAATCGGAATTTTTTTCCGGTGTCAGAGTAAAAATCTCAAAAATTGGTCTATTGCCAAAAATTCTGTTGATTAATACCAAATTCTTTTATCTGATTATTCCTGCGCTTAAAAATTGATTCAAAAGGAATTATAGAGCGGGTAAAGGATTGAAGCTAAAATACAAATTAATCCTCACCTTCATCATACTCATTATAACAGCGACCCTCCCGCTCTCCCTGTTTATCCTTAATCAGCAGGAAAAACAGAAGCTTGCCCTCGTAACCCACCAGGGAGAGATAAACAGCCGTATCCTGGCCCGGACAACCCTCAATATCCTGATGATGAACGGCGGCGACATTCAGAGTTCCATGGTAGATTCGCAGGACATGATATCCATGCTGAGGCCCCTTGCCGATGACGGGCTCATCTATGCTGACGCGATCCTGGTCTCTTCCGATGAACGGTATAACGGCGTGGTTCTGTCGCGGTACATGGACAGGAAGGTGGCGCTTAATAACCGGCTGATGGACAGGATACCTGCGGCCGAGGTTGACGCGCTGACGCGGCACCCCGGCCATGGCGAGATTTCGTTTCCCGGCGCTGACGGCGTCTGCTACGAGTTTGTGTCATCCGGCTCCCTTCCGGGAAAGCCCGCGGTCTGCCTCGGCAGGCTCGTGTATTCGCAGGCGGTGGTGCTTGCTCCCATCAGGAGGCTCCGCCTTGTCATTTACGCGGCCATTGCCGTGGCCCTGGCGCTGGCAAGCGTCCTGGGTTTTTTCCTGAGCACCTTTCTTTCGCGGCCCATAGGGAATCTCATCGTGGGCGTGGAAAAGATCGGCGGGGGCGATCTTGAGCACCGGATCCCGGTAAAGGGCAACGACGAACTGGCCATCCTGGCCAATACCTTCAACCATCTCGCGCAGATCGTGCAGCTCGAGATAGACCAGCTCCGCACCGCCAACGTCGAGCTGAAGCGCCTCGACAGCCTGAAGGACGAGTTCCTCGCCAACATGTCCCACGAGCTTCGCACGCCGCTCTATGGAATCATCGGCATCGCCGAGTCGCTCATCGGCGGCGCAGCCGGCCCCCCGAGCGAAGAGTCGATCCACGACCTTTCCCTCATCGTTTCCAGCGGCAAGCGCCTCGCCGGCATGGTCAATGACATCCTCGACTTTTCTAAGCTGAAGCATCATGATATCGTCCTGAGCCGGAAGGCGGTTAATCTCTTTTCCCTGGCCCAGATGGTCATAGCCGTTCTTAAGCCCCTGGCGGAAAAGAAGGCCCTGTCGGTGCGGAATGATATTGATCCCGAGACGGCGCTGGTTGATGCCGATGAAAACCGTCTTCAGCAGATCATGCTGAACCTCCTCGGCAATGCCGTGAAGTTTACCGAAGCGGGCGGTATCACCGTTACGGCGCAGAGGGATTCATCTGCGGACGGCTTCTTCACGGTCACCGTAGCCGATACCGGCATCGGCATTCCTCCGGATAAAACGGACCGGATATTCGAAACCTTCGAACAGGCCGACGGCTCCATCGCGCGCACCTACGGCGGGACCGGGCTGGGCCTTTCCATAGCGAAAAAACTGGTGGAGCTGCACGGCGGCAGGATATGGGTTGATTCTGAGGAGGGGAACGGTTCGCGGTTTTCCTTCACGATCCCGGCGGCGAAGGGCACGGCGCGGCCGGAAGGAGCCGTCAGTGAAGCGAAGGAGCTCTTCACGGATGCCCCGGCGCTCTTTCCCGGGGTAACCCTGGAGGAGATCCGCACGATCGAAAACGGCGCGGTGAAGAAGCCCCGGGAGCGCGGCCGGATCCTGGTGGTTGACGACGAGCCGGTCATACTGCAGGTGCTGATCAATTATCTCACCCTCGAGGGGTATAACGTGGTTACCGCCGCGAGCGGCACGGAGGCGCTCGGACATCTCGAGGAGTCGACCTTTGACCTGGTCCTGCTTGACGTCATGCTGCCGCGCATGTCAGGGTACGAGGTGTGCCGCATCATCCGCGAGAAGCTGTCCGGCTTCGATCTGCCGGTGCTGATGCTGACGGCGCGGAACAAGCCCGAGGACATCGTCGCGGGCCTCGAGGCCGGCGCCAACGACTATCTCACCAAGCCGGTCAACCGGCAGGAGCTCCTTGCCCGGGTGAACAGCCTCATATCCCTCCAGATATCGGTGAAGCTGAACAACGAACTTTCGGTGATCAAGCGCGACATACAGATTGCCCACGAGATCCAGAAGTCGGTACTGACCCAGGAGTTCCCGAAAATTGACGGCGTTGACATCGCCCTGAGGTACGAGCCGATGGCCAAGCTGGGAGGGGATTTCTATGACATACAGATGGTTGGCCCGGGCCTCCTCGGTATCCTCCTCGCCGACGTGTCGGGCCACGGCATACCGGCCGCCTTTATCTGTTCCATGCTCAAGGTGGCCTACTCGTTCCACCGGCCCGACGCCGGCAACCCCTCTGTCCTCATGAACCACATCAGCTCCACCATGATCAATTACACCGGCGGACAGTTTATAACGGCCTGTTACGCCTGCGTCGACCTTGGCGCCAGGAAGCTGCGGCAGTCCAACGCAGGCCACTGGCCTCTGATCATCTGGCGAAAAAAAGAGCAGAGGATAATCATGGCCTATGAAAACAGCATGCCCATCGGCTGGTATGTCGAGACGAATTATCCCGTCATGGAATCTGAAATCATCGCGGGGGACCGGGTGATCCTCTACACCGACGGGATCCTGGAAGCGCGCAACCCCGCGGGGCTCCTCTTCGGCGAAGAACGGTTCCATGATTTCATAAGGACCCATCAGGATTGCAGCGCGAGGGAATTTGTTGACGGCATTTTTTCGGCGGTGGTACAATGGATCGGGGGCGATACCGACGCAAGCCTTGGCGACGACATCACCATTATAGCCGTGGATTTTTTTGACTGACGGAGGGCGCGGGAGTACCGTATCATGATATCCGATATATTCCATCTTATAAAACACCATGATGATGCGATACATTATGACAGCTTCGTGGTGAGGGTGATGGCCGCTGACGTTCTTGACATGGACAGCGCCGGCGATCTGCGGATTTTTCTCCGCACCCTGATCGGCGGCGGCGTGACAAAAATCGCCGTTGACATGACGGGCCTTGATTTCATCGACAGTTCCGGCATCGGCGTGCTGATTGAGGCGGCAAAGCACCTGCGGCAGCACGGGGGGGACATTGTTCTCCTGGCGGTGCCGGAGCGCGTTCAGGTGATCGTCCAGCCGGTCAGGCTGAACCGCTTTATAAAAATGTTTGATACCCTGGACGAGGTGAAGAATTTTTTCAGGCATATATGAGTGACGGTGCCGCCCCGCCGGGCCGGAGGAGCCGGGGCGGTAACATGAAATTTCTTTCCGAGGTGTTCCTATGAACATGCAATTTGACGTCATTAAAGTCTCCCAGGTCTCTGCGGACAAGATCGATTACACGACCCTTATTTTCAAGGTCACCCTTCCCCAGAAGGTGGATATCGACAATTCGAAGGACCTCTGGATCTACCTGAAGACCCTGGTCTCCGGCGGCGCGCAGAAGATTTTCATTGACCTGCAGCAGGTAAACTACATTGACAGCTCGGGCATCGGCGTCCTGATCAATACCGCCAAGCTGCTGCGGAAGCAGAAGGGGGACATCGTGATGGCCAACGTGTCGGATGACATCAAGAGTATCTTTAAAGTTATCAGGCTTGAGGAATTCATCACCGTATTCAATTCGGAAGTGGAAGCGGTGAAGTCCTTCAGCTATATCCGGTAGGAGGCGGCCCGTGGGGGAGCGGATCTACCATGTGGATGCCTTTTCGGAACGGCCCTTCGCGGGCAATCCCGCAGGGGTATGCCTGCTTGACGGCCCGAAGCCGGATGCGTGGCTCCGGGCCGTGGCGCGGGAGATGAATCTTTCCGAAACGGCCTTTCTTCTGGAGGAGGGCGAGGGCTATTCGCTGCGCTGGTTCACTCCGGCGACCGAGGTCGAGCTGTGCGGTCACGCGACCCTGGCGGCGGCGCACATCCTCTGGGAGACGGGCCGTCTCCCCGGAGACGCGACGGCGGTTTTCCGGACCCTGAGCGGGGCCCTCTCCGCCCGGCGGAGCGGCGAATGGATCATCATGGATTTCCCGGCCGAGGAGGACACGCCGGCTGATGTGCCGGAGAGTCTGGTCCGGGCCCTGGGGGGAAATCCGCGGTACGCCGGGAAGAACCGCTTTGACTATATCCTCGAGTTCGGATCGGAAGAGGAGATACGGGATATGCGGCCTGACTTCAAGCTGCTCGGGACCGTGCCCTGCCGCGGGGTGATCGTGACGGCCGCAACGGCGGGAGAGTATGATTTCGTGTCCCGTTTCTTCGCCCCCGCGGTCGGCGTCGATGAAGACCCGGTCACCGGGTCGGCGCACTGCTGCCTGGGGCCCTTCTGGGGCCGGCGGCTCGGCAGGGCGTCATTCACGGCCCGCCAGGTCTCGGCGCGGGGCGGGACCGTTCGGGTCGAGGTCCGGGGCGGCCGGGTCATGCTGGGCGGCCGGGCGGTGACAGTCATGGAAGGGGAGGTGTCGCTGTAAGACGTGAAAACTGAAATGATCATGTGGCTCTTCCCGGTGGTGTTCATGGTCCATGAATTCGAGGAGATCATCTTCGTCAGGCGCTGGATAGACCGGAACCGGGAGGAACTGGCCCGCCGCTTTCCCCGCCTGTCGGAGCGGATGCTGCCCCGGCTGGAGGGAATTTCCACCGCGTCCTTCGCCTTTGTGGTTGCGGAGGAATTTATCCTGGTTGCGCTGGTGACCTTCGGGGCGTACTGGTTTTCCCTCTACGCCCTTTTCATCGGGATGATAATCGGCTACGGCATGCACCTGGCGGTCCATATTGTCCAGTTTTTCATTTTCCGGCGGTATATTCCCGCCATCGTGACCAGCGCCCTCACGGGCGTCTACGTGCTGTATGCCATCTACTATTTTTACGTCAATGGATTGATGCCGTTGCCGGATGTTGTTATCTTTACGGTAGCGGCGGTTCTTACGCTGGCGGCGAACCTGGCGCTGATGCACAAACTTGCGGAAATGCTGGACCTGTGATGATTCGCCGAACCGGCCATGCTGGATGAAAAGGAGCGACCGTGAGCGATACAGACAAGACCAAAGAGGAGCTGATCGAGGACCTGAACAGGCTGAGGGCCCTTCTTGCCGGCAGCGTCAGGGAGGGCGCCCGTGCCGGGGGAGATTCCATGATGGGCTACGGCGGCGAGGAAGAATGGCAGATCATGATGGATATGCTCGGGGATTTCCTCTTCATCGTCGACATCAGGGGAAGGGTCATCAGGACCAACCCCGTGACGGTGCAGAAACTCGGTTATTCCATGGAAGAGCTCCTGGCGATGAACATCTTCGACCTGTACCCCCCGGAGCGGAGGTCCGAGGCGGAGGAGAGCTATTCGCAGATCATTGTCGGCGAAAAATATCTGTGCGACATCCCGTTCCGCTCGAAGTCGGGGGCCGACATCGCCATTGAAACTAAGGTCACGCCGGGGAAATGGCGCGGCGCAGAGGTGATCTTCAGCATATCGCGCGACGTGTCAGCAGGCAAGGCGGTGGAATACGAGCTCAGGGTCGCCTTCGAGAAGATGAAATCGATCCTCAGCTCGGTTTCGGCGTACATCTGGAGCGGCATCATCGATTCCGGCGGAAGGTTCACCTACATCTACCGTTCGCCGGCCCTGGTCGATATCACCGGCCGCCTGCAGGATCACTTCCAGGGCGGCTTTGATGAATGGTTCGGCATTATCCATGAGGATGACCGTGAACGGGTGACGGCCCTGTACCGGCGGCTCCTGGCCCGCCAGGCCGACCGGGGGGACGACACGTACAAGATATACAATGCCGGCGGCGACATCAGGTGGGTCCGTGACAGCATTGTGGCCCGTCCCTTCGGGGATAACCAGGTGCGCCTTGACGGCGTGGTCTCGGATGTGACGGAACGACGCAGGGCGGTGGAGGCCCTGGAAGAATCCGAAAGCCGGCTCAAGGGGATCCTCTCGTCCATGAACGAGCTGGTGTTCGCCTTTGATACCGACATGCGGTTCATTTTTTATCATACGCCGGACCTGAACAAGCTCTATCGCAAGCCGGAGGAGTTCATCGGAAAGCTCCATTCCGAGGTGATGCCCCCCGAGCAGAACGCCCTGTTCCGGGCCGCCTTTGAAACGACCCGGACAAAGGGCGAGGCAGAATTTGAATACTGGCTTGCCATCGGCGGCGGTGACCGCTGTTATTCGGCGAAGCTATCCCCCATCATCAAGGAAGGCCAGTTTGACGGCGTGGTTGCCCTGGTCCGCGACATTACTGATCAGAAGAGGCTCCAGGACGCCCTGTTCCGCTCCGAGCGCCGCTACCGGGAGCTTTTCAACAATATCCACGACGGATCCACCTGGATCGACATGAACGGAAGGCTGATCGATTTCAACCAGCCCTTCGAAGAGCTCCTGGGCTATGAGCGGGATGAGCTCTATCTGAAGACCGTCTGGGACATTACCCCGGAACAATGGCATGACCTTGAAAAGGGGATCATCGAAAAACAGCTGGTCGAGAGGGGCTATTCTGAGCCGTACCGGAAGGAATATATCAGAAAAGACGGCACGGTCATACCGGTGGAAGTGAGGAAGTACCTCATCCGGGATGATGAAGGGAGGCCCGAGGGCACCTGGGTCATCGTGAACAGGATCATCACGTAACGGCCGCGGGAGCACCGGCGCCTTCGATCGCGTCCCATAAATCGCCGCTAAAATGAATTTTACATTTTTCTTGTTGACAATACCGTGCTGTTTAATATGTAGGTTTCCTGTACACCAGCGGAACGCCCAGGTGGTGGAATTTGGTAGACACGCATGGTTGAGGGCCATGTGGGAGTGATCCTGTGCGGGTTCAAGTCCCGCCCTGGGCAAATCAGAAGAGCCCCGTATCGGGGCTTTTTGGATTTTTGCTTGATGATAATAAACCGGTGGCGCTGACCGGCGCCATTCAATTAAATTTTAGTAAGAGAGGAACTGCCGTGGCAACGGAACAAACTCTTGTCATTATCAAACCGGACGGACTGGTGAAGTCGCTGACCGGCAATATCCTTTCCCGGCTTTCGGAAACCAAGCTGATCATCATAGGCGCAAAGATCGTGCAGGTTACGGAAGCGCTGGCCAGGGAACATTACAAGCACCTGAGCGACAAGCCCTTCTTCCATGAACTGGTGGAATATATCATGGGTGATGTTCACAATACACACCGGGTCATGGCGCTGATTTACCAGGGCGACGGCGCCATATCCAAGGTCCGGGAGATTGTCGGTGACACGAACCCGGAGAAGGCGAACCCGGTTTCAATACGGGGCGCCTACGGCCGCATCACCACGACGGGCGTCTTTGAGAACGTCGTGCACGCGTCGTCGAGTACCGAGGATGCGGAGCATGAGATAAAGCTCTGGTTCAAGCCGTCCGAGATCGTCGGGGACATTTATCCCACCAAGGTAGTCGTGCATGAAAAGGTAACCGAGAAAGACTGGGCGTAGCCGCCCCTCACATATTCTGGAGAAATAATCATGAGAATTATACTGCTGGGGGCCCCGGGCGCGGGCAAGGGGACCGTTTCGGAGATACTGACGGAACAGTACGGCATAAAGCAGATATCGACCGGGGACATCCTCCGTAGCGCCGTAAAGGCGGGCACCGAGCTGGGAAAAACCGCCGAAGGCTACATGAAACGCGGCGAACTGGTCCCGGATTCGCTTATCCTTGACATCATGGAAAAGCGCCTTCAGGAGGATGACTGCCGCAAGGGTTTCATCCTGGACGGGTTTCCCCGCACCATCGCCCAGGCTGATTCATTGAAGGAGATGCTTGACCGGCTCGGCATGAAGGTCGACGCCATCGTCAACCTGGAAGTCCCCGAGGACGTGATCATCAGGAGGCTCTCATCGCGCAGAACATGCTCCAACCATGACTGCCAGGCAATATACAATATCTACACCAAGCCGTCCCGGAAAGAGGGGATCTGCGACAAGTGCGGCAGCCCCACGATCCAGAGGGATGACGAGACCGAAGAGGCGATCAGGCAGCGCCTCGCGACCTACGCCGAAAAAACGGCCCCGCTCATCGACTACTACCGGCATGATCCGGCCTTTGTGTCGGCCCCTTCCATCAAGCCGGAGCCGGCCATTGAGGCGATACGGGCCCGCGTCGGCCGCTGAAACGAGGGCCGGCGGCTGCTGCGCCGGGCCGCGAAAAAATACTTTACAAATAGACCCTGCTGTAAAGCATACTACGTAATTGACATGACCGCCTGAAGGCGGAATTGGACCTGCGCCGGTCATGTGCAAGTAACTGGAGAGATGCCCGAGCTGGCCGAAGGGGACGGTCTCGAAAATCGTTGTGGGCTTTGCTCACCGAGGGTTCGAATCCCTCTCTCTCCGCCGTGAATAGACGAAAGCGCGCATGTGCATGCGCGCCAACCTGGAGAGGTGTCCGAGAGGCCGAAGGAGCACGGTTGGAAACCGTGTGTAGCGTAAGCTACCGGGGGTTCGAATCCCCCCTTCTCCGCATACGCAATCCCTGGGTTTGACCCCATCCCCCGCGGGGACGGGGCATATTTTCATTGAAGGATAGCAGACAAATCCATGTCCTACCAGGTAACCGCCAGAAAGTGGCGCCCCCAGAGCTTCGACGAGGTCGTCTTCCAGGACCATGTATCCAAGACACTGAAGAACAGCATTGAAAAGGGACGCGTGTCCCACGCCTACCTGTTTTCCGGACCGCGCGGCGTCGGCAAGACGACCATGGCGAGGATCCTGGCCAAGGCCCTCAACTGCGAGACGGGACCGACGCCGGCGCCCTGCGACAAGTGCGACAACTGCCGGGAAATACGGAAGAGCACGTCCTTCGACGTCATCGAGATCGACGGCGCCTCCAACAACAGCGTCGATGACATCCGCGAGCTTCGCGAAAACGTCAACTTCGCGCCGGTCAAATCAAAGTACAAGATCTACATCATCGACGAGGTGCACATGCTGAGCACGGCGGCCTTCAACGCCCTCCTCAAGACCCTGGAGGAGCCGCCCCCCCATGTCGTCTTTGTCTTTGCCACCACCGAGATACACAAGATACCGGACACCATACTGTCCCGCTGCCAGAAGTACTTTTTCAAAAAGATACCCGTGGATCCCATCGTCGCTCACCTCCGTCTCATCGTGCAGCGCGAGGGGTACCGGATATCCGACACGGCCCTCTACCCGATAGCGCGCGCCGCCGAGGGCTCCATGCGCGACGCCCAGTCGCTCCTCGACCAGGTCATATCGTTCTCGGACCTGCGCCGCGGCGGCGACGCGGAGATCGGCGAGGAGGACGCCCTCTCCATCCTGGGCATCGTCCCGGTCGAGAGCTACACGGCGCTCCTCGGCGCCATCGGCGCCGCGGACGCGGCCGCGGTCATGGCCGAGGTGCACCGGGTCGCTCTGCTGGGGGTGGACATCCCGCGGTACGTGAGCGGCTTCGTGGACCTGCTCCGCACCGTCAGGCTCATGCGCAACGGCGTTTCCGTGCACGAGCTCCTCGGCCTCTCCGAGGAGGAGATCGGAATTGTTCGCGCCGCCGCCGCGGGCTTCCATGACGAAGAGCTCTCGGTCATGTTCCGCATCGCCGCGGATCTTCAGGCGGAACTCAAGTTCTCCAACAACGAGCGGATCAACCTCGAGATGTCCCTCCTTGACATGATAGCGGTGAAAAAAGCCCCCACGCTCTCCTCCATCATAAGCAGGCTCGAGGGTGGAGTGTCGGCTCCTCAGAATGAAACGGTCACGAAGCCGAAGGCCGCGGGCGTCGAGCAGCGGCCTTCCGTCAAAAACAGAAGCGAAACTGCAGCGCCGGAAGCGCGGAGCGGCAGCGCGCCTGCCCAGGGCGGCATCCGAAGGCAGTGGGACGATTTCCTCAACTCGATCAAGGACAGCAAGCAGTACCTGCACTGCGTCCTGAAGCCCTCGTCGGTATCGATGGACGGCGACACCCTGAGCATCTCTTTCCCGGGGGGAGGGGACAACTCCTATTATTCGCGCGTCCTTGAACAGAAGAACCTGGAATTCATAAAAAAGGAGATGTCGGGCCTCTGCGGCAGGCCGATCCGGGTCGTGGTGGGCGCCGGCGGCTCCGGCGGGGAGACGGGGGTCGCCGCGTCGCCGGAGAGGGGCGGTACGCCGGCCGCCGCGGGCAGAAAACCGGAACGGGTCGAGCCGGAGGATCCGGCGGCCGTGCCGCCGCCCGAAGCGGAGATGGTGAAGAATCCCGTCGCCCAGGAATTTAAGTCGGAAGACAAGACCGTGGAGAAGATCAAGAACGCTTTCCACGGGCAGATAATAGAAAAAGGAGAGAAGTGATGCTGAAGGGGCTTGGCGATATCGGAAATTTAATGAAACTCCAGAAGGAGTTCAAGAGCATACAGAAGAAGATCATGGGCGCCTCCCGGGAAGGACAGAGCTCCAACGGGAAGGTGAAGGCTGTCGTGAACGGCGAGTACAAGGTGCTGACCCTTTCCATCGACCCGGAATACTTGAAGGAAGCATCGCCTCGCGACCTGGAAAAATCGGTTCTCGCCGCCGTCAATAACGCGGTGGACGAGGTCAAGAGCTACTCGGCGGCCGAGATGGAAAAGCTTACCGGAGGGCTCAACATCCCGGGCCTCGGGGGGCTGGGGAGCATGTTCAAGTAATAACTGAACCTCACCCCCTCAATCCCCCTCTCCCATTAAGAAATGAAAAAAGGAGAGGGGGCAGATTTCGCTACATGTTTCATAAACCCTCTCCTTTCTCCCGGTATTAATGGGAGAGGGTGCCCCGGAGGGGCGGGTGAGGGCACAAGGCTTATAAGTACCAGGCATTATTATGAAATCATCAGCCTATCTTGAAGCGCTCATCAAGAAATTCTCGAAGCTTCCCGGCATCGGGCCGAAGAGCGCTTCCCGCATCGCGTTCCACATCCTGGGCATGCACCGGGACGACGTCGAGTCCCTGGCGCGGGCGATGATTGAGCTCAAGCGGAACACCTTCACCTGCTCGCAGTGCGGGGGAATCTCTGACGGGGAGATCTGCGCCATCTGCCTTGACCCGGCGCGGGACCGCGGTCTCATCTGCGTCGTGGAGGACGCGAAGGACGTCCTTACCATCGACGGGACCGGGGAGTTCCGGGGGCTCTATCACGTCCTCCACGGCCTGATCTCGCCGCTGGACGGGATCGGTCCTGACGAGCTTAATATCGGGACGCTGGTGGGAAAATGCCGCGGCGGGGACGTGCGTGAAGTGATTCTGGCGCTCAATCCTTCAGTGGAGGGCGATGCCACGTCGCTCTACATGGCGCGGCTCATCAATCCTTTCGGCGTTACCGTAACGCGGATCGCCCACGGATTACCCGTGGGCGCTGATCTTGAATTTGCCGATACCGCGACTATCATCAAGTCGCTCGTGGGAAGGGTTAAAATGTAACCGGGGCCTAGTCGCCGAGCTTTTTCTCCACGTATTGTGAGATGATTGAATTTCTCTGGTCATCGCTCTGCACAAACTGACAGCCGTATCTCCACTTTGTCATGAGCTTACGTGAAAACATGACCTGCAGCTTGTCTTTCCTCATCTGCGGCCCGATCTTGTAAAGGATATTGATGGTGGCGCTGTCCAGGTTGTCCCGTTCGCTTTCAAAGGCGAGACCGCCTACGGAGATATTATTGAACCAGCATTCGTTTGCCGCCGGGTTATCGTCATTTTCAACTATAAAGTAGGATGGCTGGTAAAAGTCAGCTCTCGGATAAGCCCTGTTGTTTTTTTGCTTTTTGCTGAATATCATCTTTTTCCCCCGTTGAGTGATGTTGTTGAATCGCTCGAGAACCCCCCCCTAAAGACACCCGGGACCCGATCTTGAGAGACTGTTGCGGGGAAAGGGTTTGCCCTTAAACCCCGAATTATATATTTGAATCTGATTTTTTCTATAACAGAATAGTATAATAAATTTAAATGATTTTGTCAATTTAAGTTTGTTATTTGTACCCGTACAGGGGGGGGAAAGTGCAATTTTTATCGATTTTTTTTCGCTTTTTTGGCAAACGGATGCTGGGGAAGCC
>Ga0116176_10000591_pt1 | contig 29714 bp, 22 predicted proteins | sample AD_STIC08_MetaG_FD_89803 | JGI IMG/M metagenome (GOLD analysis project Ga0116176, IMG submission 89803) | Active sludge microbial communities of municipal wastewater-treating anaerobic digesters from USA - AD_STIC08_MetaG | ecosystem: Engineered > Bioreactor > Anaerobic > Digestate | place: USA...
AGCCCGTAAACGCGACCGTGTTGCTGGTCGTGGTCGCAAACGATCGCGTGTCGATCAGGTTATCGTTGACATCGAGTTGCCCGTCCGTGTTGTTGTCGTAGTACAACCGGACCTCGGCCGTTTCATACGCGCCCCAGGATGTCCCCGCGTTGGTGAACGTGATGCCGGTGACCGTCGCCGCCTTGTTCCCGGGGCCGGCCAACCGGAGCTGCATCATCGGGATGTTGTCCTGATTGATGTTGATCTGCCCGGCGGTGACCGGCGCGTTCCCTCTGCTCACGCCTACGACATCCGTCGGGTTGGCGAAGTTGAACACGTTGGACACCGCAGTACCGGTGGAACTCAGCGTCCGGCTCGTACTGGCACCGGTTCCCTGCACCTGCCCCGCTTCCACGGTCAATCCGAGCGTGTTCCCGGCGACACCCGTGCCCGTGTTCACCGCCACAACCACATAACTGTAACCCCCGCCTGTGACCTGGGTCGTCGGTGTTGTCCACGAAAACGTGACGACGTTCGCCGTAGCAGTTGTCTGCGTCGAGCCAAGTTGCGTTGCGTCCGCTACGCCGTCGTTGTTCGCGTCTTCCCACAGGCTGACGCCGGTAATCTGCGTGCCGAACCCGGTCGTTCCGGCAAGGCCGCTCAACGTCACCTTCAGGTAGTTGCTCGCGCCGTCTATATTCACGTTCTCCGCAACCGCCCCCAGTTTCACCTGGAGTACCGAAACTTTCGTCGCGGAATTGCTCAGGACCGCAGCCGCCGGGGTGTGCGGCCCCAGCGCAACCGTCAGGTCGGAGAATGACCACGTTGCCGAACTGGCAGTACCCGCCGACCCGATCCATTTGCCCGACGTGACGCCCCGCCCAACGACGTACCCGGTATCCGGTATGCTGAGGGTGAGTGTCCTCCCCTGCGCGCCGGTTCCTGCGGTGACTTTTACGATCAGTTCTTCGTTCCCTCCGCTGGCGATCTGGATCGCCGGGGAGGTCCACGTGAACGTCACCACACCCGACGATGCGGTGGTCTGGGTGGAACCAAGCTGGGTGGTCCCATCGCTTTTGTAAAGACTCATCGAGACGATATCGGAACCGGCGCCAAACGTCGCCGTACCGCCAAGCTGGATCGCCACCTTGTTGTAACTCAAGTCGGACTTCGACAGGTCAAACGCCTCGCCCAGTGGCGACAACTTGAACTGAAACACCGTGAATGTGCCGCTGTTTTCCAGTCTGCCCGCACCCGGGTTCGACGTGCTGTTCGAAACGTTCAACACACCCTTGGTGCCATCGTAAAACGTCATCGTGTTGGAGGTCGCCGTTCCTTCGCTCGCGCGGTAATACCCCGAAGCGTTCGCCCCCGCGACGTCACTCGCCGCGGCGATACTCAGGCTGAACGTCTTCCCGTTCGCCGACGCCGATATGTCGCTGGGAATATGGGCCACCGCCACAAATCGTTCTGTAGCCCCCGCCGTGATCGTGAGGCCGGAAATCGTGAAGGTCACCGTACTCGCGGCGGTCTGCGTCGTGCCGCGCTGCGTCTCGCCGACATCAAATTGCCCGTTGTTGTTCGCATCGCTGTAAAGGCTTATCTGCGCGATTTCCGTGGGCAGCGTCGCCGTTCCACCGGCCGTCAGCTTCACGCTGGTCAGGTTCATGTTCTCCCCGACCGCCGTCACCGCGAACTGGAAAATGCCCTTTGTATGGGCCCCGTTAAACGTGTGCATCGTGTCGGCCGCCGCCGTGTTCGCCCCCAGCGCCGTCGTCAGATACCCGGGGAACGTAAACGTGCTGGAATTCAGCGGCGTCGTGGACAGGGTCACGGTGCCACCGGTCGCTGTCACACCCGCCGTGCTGGCGATCCCGAGGGTGAAGGTGTTCCCACTGCCGCCGGTCGCTGTGGTCCGCACCACCGCGAGGAACACCTTCCGGCTGTTGATGGGAACCGATATAGTGAGGGAACCGAAGGTGACCGTGGTTCCCGACGGCGCCGCGAAGCTCTGCGTACCCAGCGCCACACCGTCGTTTGCGTCCAGCGTTCCGCTCTCGTTGAGGTCCTCGTACAACCGCACCTCGGCTATGTCGCTGGAGGGAACGGTGCCGCTGCCGCCCGCCGTTAGCGTGATGCTGGTTACGCTGGCAGCGCTGTTGCTCGTTGCTGAGATGGAGAACTGGAAAATTGCTTGGTCGTTCGTGCTGATGTAGATGGGTCCCGCGGCCGGCGGTGCGAGGCCCGGTTCGATAAGGATGTTGTTCGGGTCGTTCCCTGTTGTGAACAAATTCCCGGTGGCGGTCCCGAGGGACGTGATCGGGTACCCCGCCGCGGTACCCGAGACATCCGCGTCGGCGGCGATGCTCACCCGGAGCGTTTGCCCCGCGGTGAGTTTGCTGTTGTTGATGTACACGTACGCAACGACGTCAATGTACCCGTTTTTGGCCACCGCCGCCGTACCCGTGTAGGTGATGGTACTGGCCGAGGCCGTACTGGTGCCGAAGATCGTTTCGCCGGTATCGTACAATCCGTTGCTGTTGGCGTCCAGATACACTGCTACATTGCCGACCCCGGGAGATGCGTTCAGCGGGATTGTCCCCGTGAGAGTCAATTTGATGCTCGTAACTGACATGTTGGTGTCGGCCGCGCTGATCCGCGCCTGAAGCATGGTGTAATACGTGTTTTTTTTCACGGTGCCCCCGACCGGCGAACTCGGACCCAGCGCGACCGAGAGTTTCGGGAACCGCATCGTGTTGGACGTGGCGGAACCGGACACGTACGCCGCCATCGAAGGGGTGTCATCATCCTCTCCAACCACGTCAGTTTCCGTGGCGATACTCAGTGTCAGGGTCTCACCCGGCGATGCGGTCGTGCTGCTGTTCACCGTGGCCAGTACATACAGCCCCTGCCCTCCGCTTGGAGCGACGATGGAAAGGCCGCTGAAGGTGTTCGTGGCTCCGAGAGTTGCGGTGGCGAACGCGGTTTCTCCACCGGTCACCGTGCCGCTGCTGTCAGCGTCCACATAAAGGCTCACCGTGCCGAAATCGGACGGTGCCGTCGTCCCGCCGTGCGTGAGCTTGATGCTGGTGATCTTCACTCCGTCAATGAACGCGTTGAACTTCACCTGCAAGACCGGTTGGTTCGTGACGTTCCATTGAAGTGCGCTTGTGGGCCTGCTGTTCTGCCCCAGTGCGATGTTCAGCGCGGGGTTGCCCTGCGAGAACGTCATTGTGTTACCCTGTGCGGTTCCCTGCCCTGAACGCGTCTTCGAGGTGGTGGCGCCTGTGCCCGATACATCGCCGCTGGCCGCCACCCGCAAACTGAACGTCCGCCCCGCCGTCACGCTCGTGTTGGCTACGGACACCGCCACAAGGTTCACTGACCCGCCGGCAGTCACGCTCTGGCTGAAACCGGAGAAGGTGACCGTGCTCGCCGCCGTTTGTGTTAACCCGAGCTGCGTCTCTCCGCTGTCATAACGGCCGTTGTTGTTCGCGTCGAGGTACAGCTTGAACTGCGTGATGTCGCCACTTGGGCCCAGAGCCGCCGTGCCGCCGGCAGTCAGCTTCACCGACGTAACGTTCACGTTCTCGCCGTACGCGTTGAGCTGAAACTGCAGGATATCCTTGTAAAGAGAACTCGTCCACGCACTGTCCCCGGGCGGGGTGTTCGCGCCCAGCGCGACCTTCAGGCCATAAAAAGTGAACGTATTCGAGGAGGCCGTGCCGGTAGTGCTCGCCGTTTTGGTCGCGCCTAACTCACGTCACTCGCCGCCGCGATTCCGAGGGTGAAGGTGTTGCCCACGGCGGCGTTCGCGGTCGTGCGCACCACTCCCCAGAAGTAGAGCCCTGTGTTATCGATGTTCAACGACAGGCCGGTAAAATTGACGGTGTTGTTGCCCGAGGTGAACACCTGGGCGGATCCCAACGGAGCGTCGGTCTCGACGTCAAAAACCGCGTCGTTATCACTATCTTGATACAGCTTGACCTGATCTACCTCTGTCGGCACAACGGCGGTCCCGCCTGCGGTAAACCTGATCGACGTGGCAGTTACCGCATCGCCGCCTGACGATCTGTAGAGGCGAAACCGAAACACCGCGAGGTTGCTGGTATTGGCGTCCAGTTCGCCCGCTCCAGGCGTACTCGCCACGGCGATCGTCACTTTGGCCGCGGACGCCGCCCACGCCTCGCCAGTCGCGAACATCACCACGGCGCCCAGAATCGTCAACAATCTCTTCATGTAACCCCCGCCCCTCCGGGCATCCCACGGCTGCCACGCCACGGGTAAACAGACATGGTGCTCAGATGAAAACATGGAAACTGTACACGCAGGGAGCGCTGCCGCGCGGCGGATTTGCCATCACGCCGTCATGCAGAACCACCGACCCCCGGGCGTGCCGAACGACTCTTTCACGCCAGCTCAGAAACGGTGCTCAGCTGACCTGTGCGCGACCTTCGCAGGCGGCAACCCAACCTGCGGGTATGTGATGGATTTCACAAAAACGAGCCCTAAGTCGCTTCGCAACAACTGGTTACCGTACTGCAGCAGGCAGACATGGGCGCTCATAGTATATTATGAAAGCACTAATATTGTCAATAGGTGTAAAAAAAGAACCGTATCCATCACGTTTTTGTCCGGCATTTTTCGCTCGCACGGAACATTACCTCCCTTGCCGTTCGGAAAGTTCCCGTTCCCCGCCGTACGGTCGTCGAGTGGCGAACGAAGCGCAGCTGAGTTCGCTGTATCGAGACGACCACCCCTACCCCTTCGCCGGTCCCTGAGCGTGTTGCTCACGGACGAGCACCGTCCGCCGGTCGTCCAGCGCCGACACCGCGGGTCGTCGAGTGGCGAACGAGGCGCAGCGGAGTTCGCTGTATCGAGACGACCACCCCTACCCCTTCGCCGGTCCCTGAGCGTGTTGCTCACGAACGAGCACCGTCCGCCGGTCGTCCAGCGCCGACACCGCGGGTCGTCGAGTGGCGAACGAAGCGCAGCGGAGTTCGCTGTATCGAGACGCCCACCCCTACCCCTTCGCCGGTCCCTGAGCCTGCTGCTCACGGGGCAGCCTGTCGAAGGGCCGGCGCTTCGTTGCCCACAACCATCGTCACCTTCCCCAGCACCGCCACCTCCCCGGCGCAAAACACCCTCCCGGGATACCGTGAATTTGCGGGCATTACCTCCACCCGCTCGCCCCGCAACCGGACATGCTTCACGCAGAGATCGCCCTGCGAGGGATCTCCTGGCGAACCGGCGCCGATACGCACCACCGCGATCCCGGCGGAAAACCCGTGTGCGCGCCGCGGGCTCACGACGAACCTCTCCCCGTCGCGGATCAGGGGCTCCATGGAATCCCCCCACGCCGTCAGCGCATACGCGTTCGGATCGCCGGGGTCGGGCACCCGGACAAACCCCTCCAGCCCGAACCCCACCGGCATGTCATCGAGCATCTCCGCCGGAGCACCCGCCGGCACGCGGTTCAACACCGGCACGCAGACAATCCGCACCCGCTCCCCGTTGATCAGCACGCTCCGCTTCACCGGCGCGTTCTCCTCCCGGATAGCCCGGGCAAGCGGCTCCATCGGCGCAACGGCCGCCTCCACGCCGAAAATCAGCCAGTCCGCCGACACATTGAACGCCCTGCACACCGCCTCGAGGTAATCCACCGGCACCCGGGCCATACCGAGCTCATACCGCCGCACGGAGTTGGGAGTAACGCCCACCCGCAGGGCAAACGGGCGGTACCCCGTCGAGCCCCGCAGTGCACGAAGGCGGTCCTGCACCGTGGTGAGGCCATCCGGCGGACGCTTCGCACTTCCGAGGTCCGCCCGGGGGGAAATTGAAGCGCGGGTGTACCCCGATTGAACTTTTTTCGCCAGAACTGTTGACACGAAGACGCCTCCTTTCCAGTGTTAGACATACACGTAAATATGCGGGTAGTATTGCCCGAACAAAAGTGCCACCGGAGAAGGAGAAACCCTGAATGACGCGTCAACCCGCGGAATTACGCGAACACGAAAACAACCATCTTCCCGGCGTCTGCCGCGACATCCTTACCGCCCCCATTGCGCTGGACAGGCTGCTGCGGCCTGATTTCCCGGCAGCGCGGAAGGCGCCCCACGGCGGGCCCGACCGGGTCGAGGATGAATATGATCCGGTCGAAGAGGAACTTCGCTCAATCGAAGCGGAGCCTCGTTCAATCGAAGAGGAACCCGACCTGGAACTCTTTCCGGGTGTCTCCGGCGGGGCCGGAAGAGGCCGGTGGGGAGACCTCTCCCGCATCCGCCGCATTCCACCCGGGGAATACCGTCCGAAGGAAGTCGTGCCGGATGAGATCCTGACACGCCAGAACGCCGACCGGGGGCGTCCGCACCCGTTGAAGGACCGCCCCGCGCCACAACCCGACGAAGACGACCCGCGGCAGGGAAACACACGCGTCTGGCAGCTGCGCGATCGTCTGCGGGAGTGCGCGTTGTGCGGAAGCCTCTTCATACCGAATCGGTTTAACCATCGGTTTTGTTCGCGGCAATGCGCATGGAGAAGCCGGGTTCACGTGCGCGTGTGTCCCGCCTGCGGTGTCGAGTTCATCGCCGAGCGGCCGGAGCAGGTCTGGTGCTCCGTTACCTGTGGCGCCTCCTCGCGCCGCACCACGGAGTATGACCATGTCTGCGTCCGATGCGGCACACCGTACCGTGCAACGCGCGCCTCGCAGCGCTTCTGCAGCCGCGCCTGCTCCCGGGCACTTCGGCAGGCTCAGTGACCCGTGCGGCAAGCGAGTCGAGGTGGCTCATGAGACGTGCCTTTCGGCAGGGCTGTCTGCGAATGCGATCGCCCAACCCGGCGTGGAGGGACACGCTCCGTCGTGTCCTTCGCGGGTTGCTGAATCAGCGTGGTCCCTGAGCCTGTCGAAGGGACCGCGCAACGAACAAACGTGTTGTGGAGCGCCGCGCTTCGCCGTGTCCAGAGGAACCGAGCAATGCGAGGTTCCCGGTGTCACTCGGAGACCCGCGGCGGTGCTGCACGGTCGTCGAGTGGCGAACCGGCCCCTGAGCCTGTGCATCGGGCGCAGGGAGCCTGTTGCTGGTGAGCCTGTCGAACCATCGAAGGGCCGGTTCGTTGTATCGAGACGACCGAACCTGTTCCCCGGGGCTACCGCTTCTCCCCGACCACCATACGCGGGGTGTCGAAGGAAAGGGCCGCGCCATCGTAATCACCGAACACGTCGAGCACGCCGCGCACGCGGGACGGGCGAGAACGGGGAACGTTCCTGTCGTCGCGTCCTTGTCACGGCCCGCACAGGGCTGGCAAAGGGTCTGGTGGCTCGAGCGGGGTCAACGTCCAAGAAGGCGGACAAGGTCGTCGGCGCTGAGTTTGGCGTGCCTGAGAAGGGAGTGCACAAGCCCCGTGCCGAGGATTCCCTGGTGATCGGGGATTACGAGGATCTGCCCGGTGCCCGGATGCCTCAACACGACATGGCTGCCGCTCTGCCTGCGCACGACATACCCGGCGCGCTCAAAAGCGCCGATAAGCTCCCGTGCAGTAACGCGAGGAAGCTTAGGCAACCTGGCTTACCTCTTCCGTCTCCACGACGACCTTGCGCAGGATCGCCTCGCGGTTATCCCCGAGGCTTACGACGATGTGAGGGCCTTCTCTGGGGATCGCCTCGCCGTCACTCTGCAGCACGAAAAGGTAGTTGAGAATAGCATCCGAAGCCATGTCGAGGGCGTTGGAGAGGGAGTCACCGAAGGATACGCAACCCGGAAGCGCGGGAACCTCGACTACGTACCCGCCGTCGGGGTCCGGTATCAACATAACCGTATACGTTCGTTTCATCGCATGCCTTTTTCGAGGCGGCCGCGGCCGGACATTTCGAGAGAGATGATAGACCCCGGAAGGGCGCATGTCAAGGAACACTGGAGACGTCTACGTACCGAGCCTGCTCACGCCTGCCGGGAGCCCGGTAACAGGGCCGCCGGCTCCGGTGGAGGACTCACGAGAACGCCAGGTGCGCCTGGTTGTGCAGTGCGCGGGTTGCTGAATCAGCACGGTCCCTGAGCCTGTCGAAGGGACCGCGCAACGAACAAATGTGTTGTGGAGAGTCGCGCTTCGCCGGGGCGAGAGGAACCGAGCAATGCGAGGTCCGCCGTTCGGAGCTCCTCGATACAACCCCGAGAACGCTCGAGGTTCCCCAGAACGGAAGCGAAGCGACGTTCTCAGAACGGAAGTGAAGCAAGGTTCTCGGTGTCACTCGGGGACCCGCGGCGGTGCTGCACGGTCGTCGAGTGGCGAACCGGCCCCTGAGCCTGCGCATCGGGCGCAGGGAGCCTGTGGTGGCGAGCCTGTCGAACCATCGAAGGGCCGGTTCGTTGTATCGAGACGACCGAACCTGTTCCCCGGGGCTAGGGGCTACCGCTTCTCCCCGACCACCACCATACGCGGGGTGTCGAAGGAAAGGGCCGCGCCATCGTAATCACCGAACACGTCGAGCACCTCCACGCCCACGGAGGCGAGCAACGTCGCCAGTTCCGCCGCGGTATACAGCCGGATGGAATGGTGGTAACTGCGTTCCTTGCCATGCTCAAGAACGATCACATCTACCTCGGACCGGCTGGTGAGCGGGTCGAGGCGCCGCTCCTCCAGCACGGTGAGAGACCCTTGCCGGAACCACGACTGCGGCGGCGCATGCCGGAGGAAGAAATCGCGGTTGACGGTTTCGATGACAAATCGGCCGCCTTCCCGCAGCACCCGCGCCGCCTCGCTCAGCACGCGGTAGTTGTCCGATTCGTCGTCGAAATATCCGATGCTGCTGAACAGGGAGATCACTGCGTCGCACGAGCCATTGCGGAGAGGAATGCGGGACATATCCGCGCGAAGCCACCGCACGGTCGAAGGCCTTCGCCGGGCCCGGGAAAGCAGGACGGGGGAAAGGTCCAGCCCGACAACGTCGTACCCGCCGCGCGACAGTGGAGCAGCGTGCCGCCCGGTGCCGCACGCGAGGTCCAGCACCCGCGCGGGAGGCTCCGGAAGTACCTGGTCCAGGAACGCGATTTCCCGCCCCGTGTCAGGGTGCCGGTCGAACCGGGCGTAGTCGCGCCCGAAGAATTGCTCGTACCATGGCGCAGACATGGCATGGTCCTTTCGCGATTAACCGTTTGTTTTCCCGTCTCAACGGTACCACGGTGGGCGGCGCGGGGGAAGACGGGCCGCATACTCTGCGCAGCGGCCTGTGGGGCGGGACGTATGCCGTGTGCCAGCCTTGCGTGGTGGGGCGGACATTCCTGTCTGCCCTCACGGAGCACGTCCGAATCGGCGCCATGAGATCCTTCGCTTCGGCCGCACAACACGCGGCCGCCGCTCAGGATGACACTCGCTTCTGGGGCCACGGGTGTTATGCCGTCATTCTGAGCGGTGCCGTCGATGGCGCAGCGAGGAATCTCCCGCCGAATGCGCTCGCTCAGCGCCACATTCCAGGAGGCGTCTATCGCAATGGGTGCTGACCTGCTACCTGAAACGCTCTTGACATCGCGTGCCGGCGTTCTCTATTTTTATCATTCCACAGGAGCATCGATAATCCCGTTTCGGGGTAGCAAGAATGCGCACCAGTCTGATTCCGTCTCTGGCCGCGGCTGCGGCATCGCATACACGGCGTACGTATGCCGTGTCGGCCAGGGATCAGATTGTCACCTCTCTTATCGCCCTCCTTGTACTCGTACTGGGGCTACTCGTACCGGTAAGCCGGTAACGAGGCCCCGTTCGCCGTCAGTTTTCCCTGCGGACACAGACGAATGGAGCCTCGGATCAGCGATCCGCGGGGAGGGATGGTGTGTTTGGGGCGCTCGTACGTTGGAAACAGCGCATAAGTCCGGTTTGACAGGCAGGATACACACGATGAACGAATCAGGAGCACACGCCGGTCGCACGCCGCGCACATTCACGCACGCGCCGTTCGCCGGCGGAACGGTACGGGAAAACCATTGACCCGGCAGGACAATCAGGTGAATTCACTTCGTCAATTGACAGCAAAGGAGCCGAGAACAATGGCTGATTCCGGTACTGTGAAAACCGCCGACAACAGAGCCTTCTGGCGGCGCGATATGGAAGGCAAAGAGTGCACCGGCGCGGAGATACTGGTTGAATGCATCATCCGCGAAGGCGTGGATCTCATGTTCGGGTACCCCGGCGGGGTGGTGCTGAAGGTATTCGACGAACTGTACGCACGGCGCGATCAGATCCGCGTGGTACTGCCGCGCCACGAACAGGCGGGTGTCCACGCCGCCGACGGCTGGGCGAAGGTGACAGGGAAAGTCGGGACGGTGTTCGTTACGAGTGGTCCCGGCGCCACGAACGCAGTTACCGGCATCGCCACGGCGCAGATGGATTCCGTTCCGCTGGTGGTGTTCACCGGTCAGGTGTCGCGCGAGCTTATCGGTTCTGACGCGTTCCAGGAGACGGATGCCATCGGCGTTACGCGGCCCATCGTCAAGCACAGTTACATGATCGAGCGCCCGCAGGATATCGCCCGGATCGTCAGGCAGGCGTATTACATCGCCTCCACCGGGCGCCCCGGGGTGGTTCTGGTGGACGTGCCGAAGAACGTGACGTTCGAAAAGGCGGTGTTCGAATGGGCTGAGACCGTGAGCATTCGAAGTTATAAGCCGACCACCGAGGGGCATCCGAAATCCATCCAACGGCTGGCGGACGCCATCGCCGAATCGAAGCGACCGTACCTCTACGTCGGCGGCGGCGTCGTCATGGCGAATGCCTCCGATCACCTGCTCGAGCTGGTGAACAAGACCAACATTCCCGTCACCACCACATTGATGGCGCTCGGTGCCTTCCCCGGCACGCATCCGCTGTTTGCCGGAATGCCGGGGATGCATGGCAGCAAGCTGGCCAACATCTGTTTTCAGGAATGCGATCTCGTGATCGCCGTCGGCGCCCGGTTTGACGACCGCGTGACGGGCAAGCTGTCGGCGTTCGCGCCAAAGGCGAAAATCGCCCACGTGGACATTGACCCTTCCTCCATCAAAAAGACGGTGAAGGTGGATTACCCCGTGGTGGGCGACGCACACTGGGTGCTGCGCGAGCTGAACAAGGTGGTGAAACCCCGCCAGCCCAACGAGTGGAACCGCATGTTCGCGGAAATGAAGGAAACGCACTGGTTCCGGTACAGGCCGAGCACCGAAGTGATGCGGCCTCAGTACGTGATCGAGAAGATCTACGAGATGACGAAAGGCGACGCAATCATCTCCACCGAAGTCGGGCAGATCCAGATGTGGGCGGCGCAGTTCTACAAGTTCGATAGGCCGCGCCGGTGGCTCACCTCAGGCGGGCTCGGCACCATGGGGTACGGCTTCCCCGCGGCGATCGGCGCCCAGTTTGCCGCGCCGGACGCCATGGTGATCGACATCGCGGGCGACGGGTCCATTCAGATGAACATCCAGGAACTCACCACGGTGGTGGAGAACCGGCTGCCGGTCAAAGTCGTGATCCTGAACAACGGGTACCTCGGGATGGTGCGTCAGTGGCAGGAGTTCTTCTACGACCGGCACTATTCGAGCAGCGTGATCGGCGGGTTGCCTGATTTCGCGAAAGTTGCGGATGCGTTCGGCGCGAAAGGCCTGACCGCGCGCACCCATGACGACGTCGTGCCGGTGCTCGAAGAAGGGCTGGCGCATCCGGGCCCGGTGTTCATGGATTTCCACATCAACCCGGAAGAGAACGTGTTCCCGATGGTTCCCGCGGGCAAGGCCCTGGACGAGATGCAGGAAGAGGAGTGGGCATAAATGAACCGCCGACACATCATCAGTGTGCTTGTGGAGAACCATTTCGGCGTCCTGGCGCGAATCAGCAGTCTGATCGCCGGACGCGGGTTCAACATTGACAGCCTCACCGTCGGGGAAACGGAAGACCCCACCGTCTCCCGCATGACCATCGTGACGCGGGGCGACGAGCAGATTATCGAGCAGATAACCAAGCAGTTGAACCGTCTGATTGACGTCATCAAAGTCACCGACATGACCGAATGCGCGCACGTCGAGCGCGAACTGGTGCTGATCAAAGTGGCGGCGCCGACCGCGCAGACGCGCACTGAAGTCGTGCAGGTGGTGGACGTGTTCCGCGCCCGCGTCGTGGATATGAGCACCGCGACGCTCACCATCGAAATTACCGGTGACTCGGAGAAAGTGGATGCGTTCATCGAGATGATCGAGCCGTTCGGCATTAAGGAGATGGCGCGCACCGGTTCCGTTGCCATGGGACGCGAGCGAAACGGCAAATCCAGCCGTGGAGTAGAGGCCAAAGTTGCGTAAATTCTGAGGGGGCGAACCCGACAAACCGGGTCAGCCCCCTGTTTTTCGCCCGTTTTTGCGGTCATACAACCTGAGCGTTTTCCTGGAAGGATTCGTGACAGATGAGCACGCAGAAAGAAGAAACCACCGCCCTTGCCACTGAAACCCGCGCCCGTATGTACTACGATGACGACGCGAATCTGGATCTTCTCAAAGACAAAACCGTTGCCGTCATCGGTTGCGGTTCGCAGGGCCACGCCCACGCGCTGAACCTGCAGGATTCGGGCGTGAAGGTGGTGGTCGGCCTGCGGCAGGGGTCGAAGACGTGGGCGAAAGCGGAAGCAGCAGGCTTGAAAGTGCTGGAAACCGCGGAAGCGGCGAAACAGGGCGACATCATCATGATGCTGGTTCCCGACACCGCCGCGTCAGAGATCTACGAGCGCTACATTGCCGCGAACCTGACCCCTGGTAAATCGCTGGCATTTGCGCACGGATTCAACATCCATTTCAAAACCATCGTTCCGCCCACAAACGTGGACGTGTTCATGGTGGCGCCAAAAGGTCCGGGCCATCTCGTCCGGGCGACGTACACCCGTGGCAGTGGCGTTCCGAACCTGATCGCCATCTACCAGAATCCGTCTGGCAAGGCGAAGGACATTGCGCTGGCGTATGCCAAGGGTATCGGCGGAACGCGCGTAGGGGTGATCGAAACGACGTTCAAGGAAGAGACGGAAACTGACCTTTTCGGCGAGCAGGTGGTGCTGTGCGGTGGCCTGTCGAAGCTGATCCAGACGGCGTTCGAGACGCTGGTTGAGGCGGGGTATCAGCCGGAAATCGCCTACTTCGAATGCCTGCACGAGGTGAAGCTGATCACCGACCTCATCTATGTGGGTGGCATCTCCACCATGCGCTACTCCATCTCCGATACCGCGGAGTGGGGCGATTACGTCATCGGCAAGCGCATCATCACCGAAGAGACCAGGAACGAGATGCGCAGGGTTCTGGCGGAGATCCAGAGCGGCAAATTCGCGAAGGAATGGGTTGCCGAGTACAAAGCCGGCCTGCCCAATTTCAAGCGCATTCGGGAGGAACAGGCGCAGCATCTGATTGAGCAGACGGGTGCTCCGCTGCGCGAAATGATGAAGGGCGCGCTGAAACTCGAAGGCGGCGGAACGGAGAAGTTTTTGTCGGATAAGTAGGGCAACGGAACAGTTCCATCGGTCACTTACGACGTATCGGAACTGCTCCTGGCAGCCCAAAGGCACAAATCGGAGGTGGCTGAAATGGTGTTTCACGTGACTCTGGAACCCGCCGAAGACGGCTGGATCGTCGCCGAGTGTCCGGCGCTCCCCGGTTGTGTCTCGCAGGGTAAGGACGAAAAAGAGGCACTGGACAACATCAAGGAAGCCATCACGGCCTGGCTGTGGGCGGAAGACCAGAAGGCTGCCCGCGCACTGGAGCCGAGATCACAAACACCTGTTCTCGTTTCGGTGTGAGCCGATGAGCCAGCTTGGCAACATCTCGGGTGCGGAGGCGGTGAAGGTCTTCCGCAGGTTCGGCTGGGCGGTGATGGGGCAGGTGGGCAGTCACGTGGTGTTGACGAAGCCGGGGATGAAAGCCAATTTGTCGGTGCCACAGCACAAAGAGCTTTCGGTTGGAACCCTGAGAGCGCTCATTCGAAACGCCGGGCTCACCGTCGACGAGTTCTTAGCGAACACATGAGACGGTCTGGCATCCCTGCAAAGCGCGGAAAGGACTGCCAATGTCACGCATCGGTATGGTCCTTGCAGACCAGTTTGCGAGAACGTGGGCGGAACTGCGCGAAGCGATCGAACTGACGCCGGATGATGAATGGCGAAACCCCGATCCGTGTGGCCAACACTACCTGACCCCGGTTCGGCAGGCACTTCATGCAGTCAACGCGGCGCATGCATACCTGCACAGATCAAAAGAGGAAGCGTTTGGCCCTGAAGCACTTCGTCGCCGCCGTTTCCCCGTGGACCCGGAGCAGTCGCCGGTGGAGCAACTGCCCGCGAAGAGCGAGTTGCTGGCGTACCTCGACGACACGGCGCGCGCCGTGGACGACCGCCTGCGACAGGCGACGGATGCCGAACTGGAGGCACCGAGCGTGTTTCCGTGGGCCGGTGGCACCGTGTGTGAACAATGGGTTTACATGTTGCGTCACAACCAGCATCATTACGCGGTGCTGAACACCATGCTCCGCACGCGCGGTCTTCCGACAGGGCAATGGAAGTGAGTGGTACGAACCTTTTTCCGCCGGCGCACGCAGAACGGCCCGGTGGTGACGGCGAAAGGTGGTGATGGGAAATGGACGACGGCCTTGCCGATCTCAGCGACCTTCTGTCCCTTATTCGGGGAAGAGCGCACTCGTCGGCAGCGTCTCTTTCCCGATCCACGAATAACCGGATGCCGACGTGAAACGAGACAGCACCATGAGTGACGACTCATCAGTAGTCCGCATATTCGACACCACGCTGCGGGATGGCGAGCAATCGCCTGGCGCGTCGCTGAGTGTTCAGGAAAAGATCGACATCGCCCATCAGCTCAAGCGGCTGGGGGTAGACATCATCGAGGCGGGGTTCCCCGTCAGCAGCCCGGCGCAGTTCGAAGCGGTGGAACGGATCTCCGAAGAAGTGGACGGCCCCACAATCGCCGCGCTGGCACGTGCGGTGCCGCTGGATATTGAAACGGCGGCCCGGGCAGTGAAGCCGGCGAAGAAGAAGCGAATTCACACCTTCATCGCCACCAGCCCGATTCACATGGAGCGCAAGCTCAAAAAGACGCCCGCGGAAGTGCTTACACTTACCGGCGAGGCGGTGCGGCTGGCGAAGTCCTTCTGCGACGACGTGGAGTTTTCCCCTGAAGATGCCGGGCGCAGCGAGTGGCCGTTCCTGGTGGAGGTGCTTACCGCAGCCATCGAAGCCGGCGCGACAACGCTGAACATCCCGGATACCGTCGGCTACATGATGCCGGAAGAGTACGGGCGGATGATCGCGCACCTCATCGCGCACGTCCCGGGCAGCGAGCACGTGATCTACAGCACCCACTGCCACAACGACCTTGGCCTCGCGGTTGCCAACAGCATCGCCGGCGTGGTGAACGGGGCGCGACAGGTCGAATGCACCATCAACGGCCTGGGCGAACGCGCCGGCAACGCCGCCATGGAAGAGATCGTCATGGCGCTGCGCACCCGGCAGGATGTGTTTGGGCTCCGTACGAACATCGTTACTACCGAAATCACCCGGACGAGCCGCATGGTTGCCCGGTGCACCGGCCTGCCCGTGCAGGCGAACAAGGCAATTGTGGGCGCGAACGCCTTCGCGCACGAGTCCGGCATTCATCAGGATGGCGTTCTCAAGGCGCGGCAGACGTACGAGATCATGACGCCGGAGTCCGTTGGCCTCGATTCAACCCGGCTGGTGCTGGGGCGGCATTCCGGACGGCACGGTTTCAAGGCGCGGCTGGAGAAACTCGGGTACCGGCTGGATAAGGATGCGCTGGAACGCGCGTACGAGCGGTTCCTCGCCATCGCCGACCGGAAAAAGGAAGTGTTCGACGAGGATCTGGCCGCCATCGTGGGTGACGAGTTCCGTGATGTGCCCGAGGTGTACAAACTCGACTACATGCACTGCATCAGCGGAAGCAAGATCCTGCCGTCGGCGACCGTGCGCGTTATCGTGAACGGCGAGGTGCATCAGGAATCGGAATGGGGCGACGGACCGGTGGATGCGGTATTTCGCGCAATCTCCAAGGTGTCCGGTTTCGCCATCACGCTGGATAACTACACCATCCGCGCGGTAACGGCGGGAACGGACGCCATAGGCGAGGTAACCCTGCGCGTGCGGGATAACGGCCATACGGTCACCGGGAGAGGTGCCAGCACCGACATCGTGGAGGCCTCGGCGCGGGCGTATGTGGATGGGCTCAACAAACTTGCCGCATGGCACGCCCGAGTGGCCGAACAGGGCGCGGATAACGTCGAAGATGTGGTCTGATTGCGACGTTGTCGCAGAACGCCGACAGGAGATTCTTCACTTCGTTCAGAATGACGGGTTGGTTGGAATGACGGGCCGTTCAGTGAAGCTTCCAATGGACAGGTGTCCGTCCGAATAGCACGTCATTCTGAGCCGCGAGCGCCTGCGAGCGCTGCGAAGAATCTCCTGCACCGCAGACCATCGTGGCAGCAGGCGTATCGCAAGACGCTGACAGGAGATTTTTCACTTCGTTCAGAATGACGGCTCCGGGCGCGCCGGGGAACCGGACCCTCGTGAAAACGGGACCCACGTGCCACGGCAGTTTTGGAGAGAGAAGGAAGGGCATCACGATGGGAATGACGATCGCCGAAAAGATATTTGCCGCACACTGTGGCAAGAAACGCGTGGTGCCGGGCGAACTGGTCAACGCGAAACTCGATCTCGTGATGTGCCACGACGTTACCACCCCACCCGCGGTGGGGATGCTCGAAAAACGCGGCATGGACAGGGTGTGGGATCCCGACAGGGTTGTCGTAACGCCGGACCATTTCGTGCCGGCGAAAGACATCCTCAGCGCGGAATTACACAGGAGTCTGGACCGGTGGGTGAAACGGCACCACATCAGGCACTACTATCCCCTCGGTCGCCACGGGGTTTGCCACGCGATTCTTCCGGAAAAGGGACACATTCTGCCCGGGGAAATCATCGTCGGGGGTGATTCCCACACCTGCACGTACGGTGCATTCGGGGCGTTTTCCGCCGGAATCGGCAGCACCGATCTCGCCGCTGCGCTGTATGCGGGGGAACTCTGGTTTCGCGTGCCTGAAACCATGAAGTTCACGCTGAACGGCGCGCCTCCGGAGGGCGTGTATTCGAAGGACATCATTCTTGAAATCATCCGCCGCATCGGGGTGGATGGCGCGCGTTACATGGCGATGGAATACGACGGCAGCACGCTTTCCCACCTGAGCATGGAAGCCCGAATGACCATCACCAACATGGCGATCGAGGCGGGGGCGAAATCGGGCATCATTCCGGCGGACAACGTCACGGAGGCGTACATCCGTGAGCGGCGGCACGACAGGCCGAAATACGAGGTGTATCATTCGGACCCGGACGCGAAGTACGTTGCCCACCACACCATTGATGTGGCGGCCATGGAACCGATGGTGGCGTTTCCGAACCTGCCGTCGAACGCTCATTCCATTGGCGACGTGCGCTCGGATATCGGTATAGACCAGGCGTACATCGGCTCCTGCACCAACGGGCGCATCGAGGATCTGCGCATTGCCGCGGCAATCCTCAAAGGGCGCAAGGTGAAAGCCCGGACCATGGTGGTTCCGGCAACTACCGCCATCTGGAAACAGGCAAGCGACGAAGGCCTGTTCGACATCTTTTACGACGCCGAATGCGTCATCTCCACGCCGACGTGCGGGGCCTGTCTCGGGGGGCATATGGGTGTTCTGGCAGCCGATGAAGTGTGCATCTCCACCACCAACCGCAACTTCGTCGGACGCATGGGGAGCCCGAAAGCGAAGGTGTATCTCGCAAGCCCTGCCACGGTGGCGGCATCGGCAATTGAGGGGAGAATCGTAGACCCGCGGCCCTATCTCACGAAAAGGGCGGTGGCAGAATAAGCACCGAGGACTGCATCGATAGATACAAGGAGTATTGCCATGCGTGGACGCGCCCATGTCTATCCCCGCGCACACATCAACACCGACGAAATCATACCGGCGCGGTACCTGAACGTCCACTCCGAAGCGGAGCTCGCGAAGCACGCGATGGAGGACATTGACGCCGAGTTCGTGAAAAGGGTGCAACCCGGCGATATCATCATCGCAGGCGACGATTTCGGATGCGGCTCCTCGCGCGAACACGCCGTCTGGGCACTGCGCGGGGCGAAAGTCAGCGCCGTGATTGCGAACAACTTCGCGCGTATCTATTTCCGGAACAGCATCAACAACGGGTTTCCGGCCATCGAGTGCCAGGACATCGCGCAGAAGGTGCAGACGGGTGACGAACTGGAGATCGATCTCAAGGCGGGCAGCATTACCAACGTCACCAGAAAAGAAACCTACACCTTCGTTCCGATGGCCGATTTCGCGGTCGAGATCATGCAGGCGGGTGGTCTGCTGGAGTACGTGAAGGCGAAAGCCTGAAAATGCTCGCGCCACCGGGGGAGGATTGCCGTGCTTCGACGGACCACGATGATTCTGGGCACCGCATCGATTCTTGCGGCGGCGGCGGCAGGCATCCGTATCGAGCGGGCATGGTGTGCGCGGTCGGCGCTTGACACCACGCGGGCGCCGGACGATATCGCCGCGTTGCCTCCCCTCGAGGCGACCATCGCCGGTCTGTACGAAAAGCCCCCGATGCCCGGCCGCCGTGTGCTCCTCTCGGGTCCGATTCTGGTGCTCGACACTATCAGAACGGTGCGGCCGATCGCCACATCCACGGATACGATCCCGGTTCCCGAGGGTCTCATCTTTCTGGCGGACTCTCTCACCGGGCATCGGATCGTCCTGCTCCGCCGCCTTGACGAGGACGGTTCCGACTGGGTGGAGCTGACGTTACTCCCGCGATCGGTACTCGGGCCTCACGATAACCCGCGCTCCACTCCGCTGGCGCATCTCGCGCATTTCTGGCAGGCGGGATGGTCGGATCTGCACGGGCCGGGCGGTTTCGTGTGGCTTGGTCTTGATTCGGCAATTATCAGAACGCGCGACATCGTGAATCCGGAGTCCCCGCCGTACCGCCTGGCTCCCGTCATTCGTTCCGGGTCGTTCCGCGTGGTGAAAGAGCCGAGAGTGTGGGATATGGCCAACATCCTGCTCGCCGTGGCTGCGGTTGCGTGCGCGCTGGGTACGTGGCGCTCATGGAAGAAGGCGTGAGGGCAACGGAAAGGACAGCAGAAGAGGTTCCCGTGCGTATTCCCTGCATTCCGTACCGAACCGGCGATTCTCCGGAGCGCCTCGCGGCCGTCTGCGCCCGTGGGGATTCCGCTTCTGCGGCGATCCGGGCGAGCGTCTCCACCGTGCTGGAGGCAGTGCGCACCAGGGGCGATGCCGCGGTAGTGGAGTACACGGAGCAGTTCGACCACGTGCGCCTTTCGCCGGAGGAATTCCGGGTTCCGATGGGCGTGTGCGAACAGGCCCTCGAAGAGCTTGAACCAACCCTCGCCGAGGCGCTTCGTGCCGCGCACGAAAACATCCGCCGCTTTCATGAGCACCACCGCCCGGCGTCCTGGACGGTAGATGACGGCGACGGCGTAGTGCTGGGCAAACGCTATGCCCCGGTGGCCGCGGCAGGGCTGTACGTTCCGGGGGGAACTGCGCCGCTCTTCTCCAGTGTTCTTATGAGTGTGGTGCCTGCCAAAGTCGCGAGAGTCCCCCGAGTCGCCCTTTGTACCCCGCCATCCTCCGCCGGGTTGCCTTCGCCGGCCACACTTGCCGCCTGCGCGCTGGCCGGCGTGGACGAGGTGTACCGGATAGGTGGCATTCAGGCGATCGCGGCGATGGCGTACGGAACCGGCACAGTTGCTCCGGTGGACGTCATTGCGGGTCCGGGAAATGCGTTCGTGCAGGAAGCGAAGCGCCGGCTTGCGGGCACGGTCGGAATCGACATGGTGGCCGGTCCGAGCGAAATCGTCGTGATCGCCGACGAAACCGCGAACCCGGCGTGGATTGCCGCCGACCTGCTTTCCCAGGCCGAACATGGCAGCGGGGCGGAAGCGTCGGTCGCGATTGTCACCTCGGAAGGCCTCGGCGAACGCATCGCCACGGAAGTAGATACGCAGGTGCGTCTTCTGCCGCGCTCCGCCATGGCGGAGAAGGCGCTTAACGCCTACGGGACGATCTTTGTTGTTCCGGACCTGCAAACCGCGTGCGAACTGACAAACCGCATCGCCCCCGAACACGTGGAGCTCCACACCGCCGATCCATGGGCGCTTGTGGACAGCATACGGTGCGCGGGAGCCATTTTCATAGGTGAAAACTCGCCGGAACCGGTGGGCGACTACTACGCCGGCACGAACCATATTCTCCCGACCGGCAGAGCGGCTCGTTTTGCCTCAAGCGTCGGGGTTGATACGTTTCTTCGCGCGACCAGTCTGGTTGCGTATACCGGGCAGCGGCTTGCGAAAACCGCCGCCCATATTGTCACGCTGGCCGAAGGGGAAGGGCTTTCCGCCCACGCCCGCGCGGCGGCGATTCGCGTCACACACACATAGCAATGAGGAAGCACGAAGGGAAGCCATGAAAACAGCACTCTGGATGCGCTCTGCTGGACGTATCGGCGGAACGTTTCTTTTTGTCGGACTGCTTGCCGGCTGCGCGGCCAAAGTGGCCGATGTCCGCGAGGAGCCGGAAACGACGGTGTACGCACCGGGCGCCGATACGCTCGTTACCACTCCGGCCCGACCTGATGTCTACGGCACGCGTCTGGTGCGCACGCGGGCCAATGTCCGCACCCAACCCTCCACCAGCGCCGATGTGATACGCGTGCTCGACCCGGGTGCCTCGGTAGGTCTGATCGCGGTGCACAACGGATGGTTCAACGTCATGGTGGATTCGGTATCAGGGGCGACCGGATGGATGTGGGGACCGTTGCTCAACCTCACCCGGGAGGATCGCTTCGGCGCGGCGCTTGATATGGCGCGGCCGAATTTCGGCGCGGACACGTTATTCTCCGCGGTGTTTTACGAGGATAACATCCTCAAGGTGAGCCTCGACCTCGCGTGGAGGGATCTGACCACGGCGCAGAAGCAGGAAGTTGTAGGCCAGATAGGAACTGCGTGGCGCGCCGCGGCTCAACAGATGGGCTTCCGTCCGGCACCGGAAATCCGCTTCCTTTCGAACATGAACTACGAGATGGCGCGCTTCACCAGCAAGGGACAGGTCGTCGTCAAACACTGAGGCCTCCTCCGCTGAAGGCGCCCTTCTCGCTCCCAGGGGGTTCCCGTGGTATTTGTTCCGTACGATGGCGCGTATCTCGGAAAAACCGGGGACCTGCCGTCGTTCAGTTTTGCCGTTCTTGGCGATTCGCACAGCCACCGGACGGCCAATCCGGACGACCCGGCTCCGGAGCTTCTGCGCATCATCGAAGAGCTGAATCTCCTCCGTCCCGCATTTGCGGTATCGGCGGGCGATCTCATCCGCGGGTACGTGAACGAGACGGAAAAGGCTGAGATCGAGGCCACGGGCGATTCACCCACGCTGGAAAGACGGCTGCGTCTGGAACACTCCGGCGCCGTGCGCGCCTACCGGTCGCTCGCCATGCCGTTCTACCCCTGCATCGGCAACCACGACGTCCGCGAACCTGTCAGCGAGCGCGTGTGGAGGGATATCTGGGGCGGGCGGTACTACTCCTTCGACTACGCCGACTGCCACTTTGTCGTGCTGGACGCCGAAATCTCGAAGGACACCGAGAGCGTTGCCGGCGAGCAGCTCGAGTGGCTCGAACGCGACCTCGCCACCTACGCCGTCGGCAAGCGCCTCTTCATCAGCCTCCACCGCCCCTGGTGGTTCGACTACCCCCTCCATACTGCCACGTGGAAACACCCGGGCGGCCGCAACGACTGGAACGACATCGTCGACCCGATCCTCCGGCGGTACGACCTTCAGGCCATCTTCTGCGGCCACAAGCACCGGTTCGAGTTCGAACACCGCCAGGGCGTGCCGCACATCGTTACCGGTGGCGCGGGGGGAGAGATCACCGACGCGCCGGAAATCGGCGGGGTGGTGCACTACACGTGGGTGAGCGTGTACCCCGGCGGGTTCGTCTGGTCGGTGATCGTGCCGGGGCACATCCTCAGCCCGGAACGCATCGCGGAGGCGAAAAACAACTTCCGAGAGGTCATCCCCTGGCTGCCCGCCGAAATGGGCGGCACGCGCAAGGTGCGAGTGGAGGACTGATCAGGCGCGTCGTGCCGCCCGCGTGTCGGCCCGGTTGGCTCACGCGAAGGCGCGAAGAGCGCGAAGGGGAGGATGAGGTTGTGGCGGTGGTCTCGACATATCGGGTCGGCATTTCGACGGGCCCCCGCGGGGTGTGTTCAGGGCGGCCCCGCAGGCTGGATTCCCGCCTCCGCGGGATTGACTGAGGGACGGGCGCGCGGCGGTTCCACCCCCACGTTGCCCTGCGCACATGCCTGTGGGTACCTTTTGCGGCAACACGGGTGCCGCTCTCTGTGCACCGACGATGAGGAGAACCCACATGCCACAACCCAACATCCTTTTCCTGTTCAGCGACCAGCAGCGCTGGGACACCCTCGGTTGCTACGGCCGCCCATTGGGGCGGCACGGCCAGCCCCTCGACACCACGCCGAATCTCGACCGCATGGCCGCTGAAGGCGTGCGGTTCGAGAACGTGTTCACCTGCCAGCCGGTGTGCGGTCCCGCGCGGTCGTGCCTGCAGACCGGGCTCTATGCCACGCAGAACCGCTGCCCGACCAACCACTGCATGCTGCCGCTCGATTCCACCACGATCGCACACCACCTCTCCGCGGCGGGGTATGAGGTCGGCTACATCGGCAAGTGGCACCTGTCGGCGTTTGGGCCACGGGGCGGACCGGATGACTTCCGCGAGCGCCCGGTGCCTCCGGAACGGCGCGGTGGATACAGGGATTACTGGCTGGCGTCGGATACGCTGGAATACACCTCCCACAGCTACGACGGTCACATGTTCGACGCGGATGGCAACCGGCGCGATTTTCCGCCCGGACGCTACCGCGTGGATGCCGAAACCGACTGGGTGATCGAGTATCTCGAAACCCGCGACGGGAAGCGCCCGTTTTTCCTGTTCGCGTCCTACATTGAACCGCACCACCAGAACGACCACGGGCACTACGAGGGGCCGCACGGATCAAAGGAGCGGTTCAGAGATTTCGTCGTGCCGGGCGACCTCGTGGGCACCGAAGGCGATTGGCGTGAGGAATACCCCGACTACCTCGGGTGCATCGCAAGCCTCGACGAGAACGTGGGGCGCATCCGCGCTGCGCTTGAGCGGCTTGGACTTGCGGACAACACGCTGGTGATCTACACAAGCGACCACGGCTCGCACTTCCGCACACGGAACGCCGAATACAAGCGCTCCCCGCACGACGGATGCATCCGGGTGCCGCTGATCATGTACGGGCCCGGATTCAGGGGCGGACTGGCACCGACGGAGCTCGTCAGCCTGATCGACCTGCCGCCCACGATTCTGACGGCCGCGGGGGTCGTCCCGCCCGAGGCCATGCGGGGAACACCGGTGCAGAAGGTGGTCGCGGGGGATGTGGCCGACTGGCAGGACGACGTATTCCTGCAGATCAGCGAGAGCCAGTGCGGGCGGGCTGTCAGGACGAAACGGTGGAAGTACAGCGTCGTGGCGCCGAACAAGACCGGACACGATCCCTCCAGCGACCTTTACGTGGAGGAGTGCCTGTATGACCTCGAAGCCGACCCGCACGAGCGCACGAATCTGGTAGACGACCCGGCCCTGGCGGATGTCCGGGCGGAGATGGCGGCGCGGCTCAAACGCCGCATGGTGCATGCGGGGGAAGAGGAACCGGTGGTGCTGAGCCGGAAGGAGTATGACGGGCGAACCCCCACGCGGTGAGGTTGAGTTGACGTGGGCTCAAGGCAGGTACATTCCCATGAATCGTATAAAACCTATTCGTGGTGATAGGGTCGCATCCAACCTCTTCGGCGTTCGGTTTCGCAGGAAGCGCGCACCGCGGGGAGGGTCAGAATGACGCCCAGAGAGGTCGTCTGGAGGGCAGTGCACAGAGAGAAGCCGCCCAGGCTTCCCGTTTCGGCGGGAGCGCTCGGGGTGGAGGATCGCTACGGCGTGCCGATCCACAGCCTGCACCAGGAAGAGGCCGGCAACCGCCGGGTGGACGAATGGGGGTGCGTCTGGGAGCACACCGACGTGCCGGGAATGGGGCAGGTGAAGGTCCACCCGCTCGAGGATATTTCGAAACTCGATTCGTACCAATTCCCGGACTACACCGACGACCGACGCTACACCGACGTCGAGGCCGCTCTGGAGCAGGCAAACCGCGAAGAGAAGTACGTCATCGCCGGCATCTTTCTCGTGCTGTTTGAGCGCATGCACATGCTCCACGGCTTCGAAAACACCCTCGTGGACCTTTACCACGACCGCCCCGCCATGGAAGCCCTCGCCGACGGCATCGTAGAGACGCACGTGACGCTTGTTCGCGAAATGGCAAGGCGATTTCCGGGGAAAATCGACGGCTGGACCATGACCGACGACTGGGGTACGCAGCAGAGCGCGTTTGTCAGCTTCGACCTCTGGATGGACTTCTTCTTCCCGCGTTACTCCCGAATTTTCGACGCCATGCACGCCGCAGGGTGCGACGTCTGGGTGCACTCATGCGGGAAAGTTAACGAGATCATTGAAGGCTACATCCGCGCCGGGGCGGACATCGTGAACCTCTGCCAGCCCCGCGCGCTGGGCATCGAAGAAATCGGCAGACGCTACCGCGGACGGATTTCGTTCGAAAGCGTCGCCGATATTCAGGTGACGCTGCCGACGGGCAACCGGGAACTGATCGCGGCCGACATCGAGGCCCTGATGACGCACTGGGCCTCCCCTGAAGGCGGCTTCTACTTCAGCGATTACGGGCAGGGGGCCGCCATAGGCGTCAACGACGAATCCATCAAGGAGTTCGAATACGACGAGTTCAGCCGGTGGTCGGAGCGCCTCTACGGCGAACCGCTTCCACCACGCAGGCAGACACACTGATTCATCCACAGGAGGGTCACGCCATGCTGAAAAACCCGATGACAGACCGCGAGCGAAGGCTCAAATGGTTCCGCGATGCCCGATTCGGCATGTTCATCCACTGGGGCCTCTATTCAATGCTGGGCCGGCACGAATGGGTGATGAACCGCGAGCGCATCCCGCTGAAGGAATACGAGAAACTCGCCGACAAGTGGCAGCCGAAGCCCAATTGCATGCGCGACTGGGCTAAGCTTGCGAAAAGAGCCGGCATGCGCTACATGGTGATGACGACCAAGCATCATGAGGGCTTCTGCCTGTTCAACACCAAGCACACGGATTACAACGCCGTCAAACGCTCACCCGGCCGCGATCTCGTCGCCGAGTACGTCGAGGCGTGCCGCGCGGAAGGACTGAAAGTCGGGTTCTACTACTCCCTCATGGACTGGCACCACCCCGACGGCGTGAAGTGCATGAAGAACGACGCATCCTGGGCGCGTTTCACCGAGTTCACCCACGGTGTCGTGCGAGATCTCTGCACGAACTACGGCAAAGTGGACATCATGTGGTTCGATGGGGGCTGGCCGCTTTCCGCCGAGGGGTGGCGCTCGCACGAACTGATCAACATGATTCTCGATCTGCAGCCGGATTGCATCATCAACAACCGCACGGGCCTCGAAGGGGACTTCGGAACACCGGAGAACAGGATTGTCCCTGAGAAAACGCGCATGTGGGAAGCCTGCATGACGTTCAACCATAGCTGGGGCTACACGCCGATCGATACGAACTACAAGTCCGCGTGGGAGGTCATCTCCATGTTGCGGCAGTGCGCGGCCGGCGGCGGCAACCTCCTGCTTAATATCGGCCCCATGCCCGACGGCAGCCTCTACCACCCGTGCGATACTGAACTGGAGCGCGTCGGCCGGTGGATGAAGAAATACGGCAAGAGCATCTACGAGGCCACGGACCCGATGGAGCAGGAATGGATGATTACCGGCGCGTTCACCCGCAAGGGCGATACGCTGTACTATCATTGCAACCGCTGGCCGGGGAAGGAACTTGCCATCGGTGGCCTGCGGTGTAAAATCCTCTCGGCGAAAATCATGGGCGGCGCTGCCCTGAAGTTCACGCAAAAAGCCGACCGCCTGGTGATCAAGGGAATGCCGGAAAAGGCACCGGACGCCCTTTCTACCCCCATCGAGCTGAAATTCGAGGGCGAGGCAAGGCAGCAGCTTGGCCCGGGGCACAGGCTGCTGAGCGAGGCGTAGCAATCGGGCGAACACCGGACAGGAAGGGCGCGCCGAGAACGTGTAGCGTTCTGTGTCGCGCCCTTTTTCGCCCTCATGGCGCCGCTTTCTCCCTCATCCCCGCCGCGTCGCGCGCGGCACCCCTTCTCCCGCGGGTAGAAGGGGGAGACCTCTGCTCCCCTCGCCCTTTGGGAGAGGGGCCGGTTTCGCAACGCGAAACAGGGGTGAGGGAGCCTGACGCCGCCTCGGGCGTGCGCGGCTTGCAACGAGGGTAGATCCTCCGTGCAGTCGCTGCGCGTGCGGCCCGTCCGGGCAGCCAGTCGAAGCGGAGGCGGAGGATGGGGCGAGAGAGGCTGGCGCCGCTTTCTCCCTCATCCCCGCCGCGTCGCGCGCGGCACCCCTTCTCCCGAGGGTAGAAGAGGGGGCACCTCTGCTCCCCTCGCCCTTTGGGAGAAGGGTCGGGGATGAGGGGTGAGGTCCCACCCCCTCACCCCGTATATTTCCTGACATCCCATCCGTGTTCACCCGTGGAGGATGAATCCGGCCATGTCATCCGAACCCGACTCGAAAATCCTCATCAAACCCACCCAGCAGGCAATCCGCCAGTACTACGCCGAACTCGCCAATCTCGCGGAACACGGCGCGACCAACGAAACCACTATCCGCGTCGCGTTCCAGCACCTGCTGGAGAAAACCTGCCGCGAACGCAAATGGACACTCCTGACCGAACACCACATGAAGGTGAATGGGCGGGAGATCATCCTGGATGGCGCGCTGGTGGACGAATACACCCAGCAACGGGGCGCGTGGGAGGCAAAGGACGCAAAGGACGACCTCGACAGGGAAATCGCTGGCAAACGGGCGGATGGCTACCCGCTGAAAAACACCATCTTCGAGAACTCCCTTCGTGCGGTGCTCTATCAGGACGGCAAAGAGGTGATGAGCACCGACATCACGAAACCGGAGAATCTCGCCAACCTGCTCACCCAGTTCTACCGCTACTCCGAGCCGCACATCGAGGAATTCCACCGGGCGATGGAGGAGTTCAAACAGCGCGTGCCCGAACTCGCCAGAGGGCTCCTCGAAATCATCCGGAAGGCGCACACCGACAACCCCGCCTTTATCGCCGCGTTCGACGACTTCTTTCGCCTCTGCCAGACCTCGCTCAACCCGAACATGAGCGAAGCAACGGTGGACGAAATGCTCGTGCAGCACCTGCTTACCGAACGCATCATGAGCGAGGTGTTCAGCTACTCGGATTTCCGGCAGAAGAACGCGGTGGCGGCCGAGGTGGAAAAGGTGATCGCCGCGCTTGCCAGCAAAAGCTTCAGCCGGGCCGATTTCCTCAAATCGCTCGACCGGTTCTATGTGGCCATTGAAAACGCCGCCCGCTCAGTGAGCGACTTCACCGAGAAACAGCACTTCATCAACACGGTGTACGAGCGGTTCTTCCAGGGATATTCGGTCAAAATAGCCGACACGCACGGCATCGTCTACACGCCGCAACCCATCGTGGACTTCATGTGCGCCAGCGTGGAACAGGTGCTCAAAGACGAGTTCGGCCTCTCGCTCGGAAGCCCCGGCGTGCAGATTCTCGACCCGTGCACCGGCACCGGCAGCTTCATCGTCAACCTGCTCGGACGCATTCCGCCCACCGACTTGAAGCGCGTCTATCGGGAGCAGTTGTTCGCCAACGAGATCATGCTGCTGCCCTACTACATCGCCTCGCTCAATATCGAGCACCGGTACTGGGAGCTGACCGGCAGCTATGAGCCGTTCGAGGGCCTGTGCTTCGTAGACACGCTGGAACTGGCGGAGCCCAAACAGCGCAGCCTCTTCGTGGAAAAGAACACCGAGCGCGTGGAACGGGAGAAAGAGGCCCCCATCACCGTCATCATCGGCAACCCGCCGTACAACGTCGGGCAGGAAAACGAGAATGACAACAACAAGAACCGGCCATATCCCGAGATAGACAAACGCATTCGAAACACGTACGCGAAAGACTCAAGAGCGACCCTGAAGAACCAACTCTACGACGCGTATGTGAAGTTCTTCCGCTGGGCCACCGACCGGCTGGACGGGCGGGACGGTGTTGTGTGCTTTGTGTCGAACAACAGTTTCGTGGACCAGATCGCCTTCGACGGGATGCGGAAGCACCTTCTCAAGGATTTCACGGACATCTGGCACCTTGATCTCCACGGCAACGTGCGGCAGAACCCGAAATTGAGCGGGACAACGCACAACGTGTTCGGCATACAGGTCGGTGTCGGCATCACCATCGCCGTCCGGCACGTAGGGGTGGGGTCCCCCCGCCCGCAACCAACAAACGGCGCAACCGCGGGCGCGGCGACCGCGCCCCTACGGTACCACCGTGTGCCGGAAGACTGGCGCAAGGAAGAGAAATACGCGTATCTGCAGAGATGCGGCACGTATGCCGGCGTCCCCTGGCGGGAATTGACGCCGGATGAACGGAACACGTGGCTGGTGCCGGAGAACGCAGATGAATTCGCGTCGTTTGTGCCGATGGGGAGCAAAGACGAAAAGAAATCGAAGAACTCTGCGGCGGGGACGTTGTTCAAGATGTATTCGAACGGCGTCGTGACCCGAAGAGATAGCGTGGTATACGACTTCAACGAAGCAGTGCTGATGAAGCGCGTGGCCACGTTCGTTGAAGACTACAATGCTGAAGTGGACAGGTTCAAACGAGCAGGGCTTCCAGCAGACGTTGACGGGTTCGTTCGGACTGAGAGAGTAAAATGGGACAATGCGCTCAAGATCCACCTCAAGAGGGGCAAATACGCGGTCTTTGATGCCACGAACGTTCGCACTTCATCGTACCGCCCGTTCACCAAGATGAGCCTGTATTTTGACAAGGTTGCGATCAGTGCAGTATGCCTCCTACCCCGCATCTTCCCCACGCCGGAAACGGAACGCGAGAACCGGGTGATCGTCCTCCCCGGATTGGGCAATCGCAAGGATTTCGGGGTATTCGTCTCCAATGCCATCGTTCCCCTCGATTTCGCGTTTGAGAAGGTGCAATGCTTCCCATTCTACGTGTATGACGAGGATGGGTCGAACCGGCGGGAAAACGTGACGGACTGGGCGGTGAGCGCGTTCCGCGTTCATTATGGGGATGACAGCATTTCGAAGTGGGACATTTTCCACTATGTATATGCGGTGCTGCACCATCCGGTGTACCGGGAGAAGTTCGCGGATAACCTGAAGCGCGAGCTGCCGCGGGTGCCCCTCATCACCCCCGTCGTTCGCGGTGCGAACGCCGCCCCCTCTTCTCCCGGTGGTAGAAGAGGGAGTACCGGATTGGTGCCCTCTTTGTCTTCCCCTCTACCCGTGGGAGAGGGGAACGCACCCGCGACAGCGGAGCAAGGGCTGAGGGATACAGGGGAGCAAAGCGCCTCGTCGAACGTGCCGAAATCCCCCTTCTACCCCCGGTGTATAGACCGGAGACATAGTATACGGGTGTATGG
>Ga0116176_10000614_pt1 | contig 29006 bp, 32 predicted proteins | sample AD_STIC08_MetaG_FD_89803 | JGI IMG/M metagenome (GOLD analysis project Ga0116176, IMG submission 89803) | Active sludge microbial communities of municipal wastewater-treating anaerobic digesters from USA - AD_STIC08_MetaG | ecosystem: Engineered > Bioreactor > Anaerobic > Digestate | place: USA...
ATCTATGACAATTGACTCACCGGTTTTCTGACATCCAATGAGGTAACTTGCCTGGGCTAACGTCTTGTCGTAAATGTGCTGAAAAAACATAGTTATTAATTTTAGTTGATGAATGAGTTCCTTTTTTAGCCCCTTACGGGGATTTCAATAAATTGTCACACAAAGATATATCACCCCGGGCCTAGACTTCGGTGATTTAAGTTACACAAGCTGAAAATACTCAAAAAAGACGGGGTTTATAGGTACAAATTTAGAGATTGGAACCATACTTCATGTGACTGATGTTACACTCAAACTGAAGATATCTTGCGACCTTTGCATAATACTAATTGACCATGGCAACTGTAAAACTCACGACCGAAGATTTTAAAGAAAAAGTTCTGGATTATACCACCCAGGAAGAATGGAACTACCAGGGCACACTACCTGCTATTATCGACTTCTATGCCGATTGGTGCGGACCCTGCAAAATGGTAGCCCCTATTCTCGAAGAATTGGCAAAAGAATACGAAGGCAAACTGGTTATCTATAAAGTAGACACTGAGAAAGAACAAGAACTTTCCTCCGTGTTTGGAATTCGCAGTATTCCTACATTTCTTTTTATACCCATGAAAGGAAAGCCCATGTTGCAACCCGGAGCGCTCCCTAAAAATGCATTTAAGCAAGTAATCGAGGAGCACCTTGTAATTGCCGAAAAGCAAGATACCCCGGCTGTTAATTAAATCTTAGAAGCAACAAGCCGAACGACACTGGCAGGCCCTGAGTGAAAAGGGCCTTCCTTTAGTTCTATTAATTTTTCCTGCAATACACCAATCTGTAAGTCTTCAAAATCAGCTTTAAGATCTGATATGGAATGGAGTAAAGCCCGATCTTTCGGTCCACCGGTATTGTACTTAAGTTGATCTTTAGAAAACGATTCGAAAATTATCTTGCCTCCAGACTTTAAACTTTTTTTGCATTCCTGGTGCAGATGCCTTCGCACCTCAACGGGCAAATGAACATAAATCAAAGCTACCGCATTAAACTCCTCCTCGGGTAACTTAATCTTACCGAGATCTTCTACTTCATATTCAATCGAAGTAATTCCAAGAGAAGCAGCGCGCGCAAGCGTTTTGGCTTTGGCCACTTCACTAAAATCATAAGCAGTTACTTTCCAGCCAAGGGAAGCCGCATAAATAGCATTTCTTCCCTCACCTTCTGCCGGTAATAAAAGTTTTCCGGGAGTTAAAGACTGAAGCTGCTCCTTAAAGAATTCGTTGGGCTCATCGCCATAAACAGTTGGATGTTGTCCGTATCTTTCATTCCAGAATTCCTTGTTCATAAATCTATTCAGGTAAATTTCTCAGAAAGAAATCCCGGATGTTGCCACCCATAATCAATTCTATTTCATGACGATTGAATTCTTCTTTCTCCAATGCAGTAACGATTAGCGGCAGGCCGGTTACATCAAAGTGTGTTCCGATGGCTCCGTCAAAGTCTGAGCCAAGAGCAACTTTATCAACACCAATTTTATCCGCTACATAGCGAATGCTTTTTGCTGTAGCGGCTGCATCGGTACCACAAACGGAAGTCTCCCACAAGCCAATGCCGATTAATCCATTTCGTTGCCCGATTTCTATTAAATGCTTATCCGAAAGATTACGCTGATTGTCACAAACGCCTTTTACTCCTGTATGCGAAACTAAAATTGGCTTATTGGTTAGAATCAGCACATCGTCTATTGTCTGCGGTGAAGCATGCGCCAGATCAATAGTGATATTTAAATCATTCATTCTGCGTACTAACTCCTTACCTCCTTCAGTAAGTCCCTGGCGATCCACCCCATGCGCTGAACCACCCCACTCATTATCAAAAAAATGGGTTATGCCGATGTAGCGAACACCAACTTTATAAAAAATATCAAGGTTACTTATATCATTCTCAAGGCAATGGGCGCCTTCCAATCCAAGCATCCCTGATATAAGTTGATGATTAGTGCTGCGGTCCAAAATAAATTTTTCCAATTCACTTTTAGTGGAGATTACTCTAAACTGCCCGGAAGATTTTTCTGAAAACTTATGTAATTGATTAATCTGATGCAGGGCTCTTTCTTTAATGCTGAACCAGGTCTTTGGCGGACGAAGTTGTCCGAAACTCAACAATGCAATCTGATCCGACTTATCATCGTTGCGCTCAATGTTAATTCCTTTAGGCACTTTGCTTACAATTGAAAATACCTGAAAAGCCATGTTGGCTTGCTGCATGCGCGGAAGATCCACATGACCATAGTCATGTAATTCAAAAAAATCGCGATCCCACAACAACATATCGCAATGCAAATCAGCAACGAACGGGATGGAATCATACCAGGTCATGCGATCGGTTGCTTTGACTCTCGATGTGACGATGTTTGATTTCCTGTCAAAATAAGTCGGCACGAAGGAAAAGAAAATCACAACTGCGATACCAATTATTACCGCAAAGGCTATACCTACTTTTCTAAGCATACTTTATATAATCTCAAGAGGTACGTTTGTTATCTGAACTCATATCCCACTCCCATTAACTGAGTTAGTAATGTGTTAGGTGCATCCGTGGCTGTAGCGCGACCTTCCAATTTGGGAGCAATGGGTGAAGCCTTTACCAGATACTCCTGAATTATTTTATGTAAAGTGCTGCCTAAACGAGTTGGTTCAGCAACGCCCTCCACTCTGCATATTGTTGTATCCGGATCACCTTCGCGTTCACATGCAACAAATGTATATTTTTTATAGAGGTCAACAGGCTTCCCTTTTACCTTTATGGAATTTACACGCTTGCCCATTTCATTACCAATGGTGAAGTTTACCTGCATCCCATTGAAGCGCACTACCCAGCCACCAAATCGTTTGGCAGGATCTTTTGCAAACGCATTTTGTAATTCTTTCTCCATCCAATCCCACAACTGTTTTCCGGTGATCACGCCTCGCTTTGCTTCGCTATCTACGGGCAACATGCTCCACAAAAAATCCATCGTAATGTCGGCTTCATCTGTTTTAGGATCAGGCACCAACGGAGGGCAAAAACGGAAACCGTTGCTTAACGCGATATCCGGCTTATATTTCCACATGATAGCATCCGTGATAAAGTTATCCATGGGTGTTTCAATCACATAATAGCGAACAAGTGGAGTTTTCGTTTTTCCAATCACGCGATCCAGATCCTGACGAAAAGGTTCACGAGCGCTTTTCACCATTGCTTTCATCTCCTCATCTTCTTTGTATTGATCAGGATCTACATCCAGCAATTGATAGGTGTGGTCTTTGATAACTCCATCCTCCACAACGATATCCAACTTTGCCACAAAAGAACCAAACGCACCGGGTTCGGTAACCTTTGCATTCTTTCCTTCGATAGGAGTTCGTACCCGCTCGTGGGTATCGGCACCAATGATATAATCAACTCCCTTTGCAAACTCACTATTGGCCAAGCCTACTTGTTGCGCCAGGCCCATGTGTGTGATCAGGAATACCATATCGCAGCGCTCATACTCACGAAGAAGCTTAATGTACTTCGTTACATTGAGTTCAGGTTGTGTAAACTGAATCCCATCGCTGTAAGCAGGTGACTGTCGCTTGGGTGTGAGGGGATCATTATACCCTATAAATCCAATTTTAATTCCAGCAATATATTTGATAAAGTAGGGTGGAAAAATCAGGTCTCCATTGAAGGAGTCATCCGTTTTATGAAACATGTTCGCACACACTTTGGGTCCATGATAGGCAAACATGTCCTTCATCATCATCTCTTTCCCATATACTACTTCCCAATTGCCCGGTAACATCAGGTCATAACCGATATTATTCATCAGCGGTACGATGGCTTTGCCTTCGGTCAGTGCCGCTACTCCGCCACCTTGAAAACAATCTCCGCCATCGATCACTAATGTGTTTTCAGGATTTTGCTTTCGCAATTCATTAATCATGGTTTTAAGCGTGGCAAAACCACCGCGCTTTTTATATACAGGCTTGCCGTTCTCTATAAAAAATTCATCATGAATCATTAACTGAGAATGTATGTCAGCCGTGTGCAGCAACGTGAGTCGACTAGCCTTACCTGTATTCACGGATTGCGCGTTTACCATCTCCTTACTTAGTCCTGCAGCATCCGCATTACCAAGTGCTGAAACGGCCAGCGGTGAAATTAAACCAGCCCCCACACCCAGGGCCAACCCCATACCTGAGGCTCTCTTCAAAAACTCTCTACGACTGTTTTCAGATATTGAAATATTCAACTCCTTCTCCTGTTTGGTAACAGCTTCGCTATGACAAGAAGAACAGCCGCATTTGGTGTGGTGAATGGACATGATTTATTTTTTAAAAGGATAGACTACCTGTTCTAAAAATGTTTTTGGAAACTGCTCATCTCCCTCAAACCCCAACTTTTCATCCCGCCCGTTTTGTGGAATGTACGCAGTTTTAAAAAGATAATCCCAAATGCTGAGGCTGATGCCATAATTAACTCCATATTGATTAGGAAGTGTTTTAGCGTGATGCCAGATGTGCATGGCCGGATTATTCAGCAAATACTTTAGTGGACCATAGGTGATATAAAGATTGGAATGATTCAGATGTCCTATGGCCACTGAGATAATATGAATGATGAAAAAATCCTGTAGCCCAAAACCAATCATAGCCAACGGAATATATTGAATAGATTTATAGATGATCGTTTCCATCCAATGAAACCGCAGATGTGCAGCAAACCCCATTTCTTCTACCGAGTGATGCACTTTGTGAAATTCCCACAACGAGGGAACCCGATGTAAAAGCCGATGCACGTTCCATTGAATAAAATCTGCAATTACAAACATGGTTAACAATTTAGTCCATGCAGGCCAACGTTGAATCTCAATAGCTACCAGGTTTTCGATCCCAAACAATGCAAGAAAGTCATTGAAAAGATTCACCCCAATATTTGAAATCGCATTGTAGCCGATCAGCGAAAACAAAAAGAAATTGAAAAACATGTAAAAAGCATCCAGCCAGAAATCTTTTCTGAAAATCGATTGGCCTTTGCGCCAGGGGACAATTATTTCCAGCAACCATACAGATAGCGAAAGGCCCACCAACCACCAGAAGTAATTGTGCCACCCCGGATAGGCCACTTCGTTTACCAGATAATTCCAATAGCCAGTATAAGAGTCAACAAAAATTTTCCAATACTCTGTCATACTTACATTACTACTTTGAATCGTATACTTTGTTTCCCTTATTTAACCACACACCCCACGTCTTGTTATAAGCATGTATATTTTTTGTTTCATTTCCTGTTGTGTCAACCACAGGATTTTCCTGATTCACCCATTCAAAAATACCTCCGTATAGATTCGATACATCGGTAAAGCCGGCTTGCTTTAACTTCTCTGAAATCTTTTCGCTCCGATAGCCCACGGAGCAATACACTACAATCTTTTGATTTTTGCTGATTGATTTTAATGTTCCCGGTTCAAATTGATCATATCCAACATACATTGCATTTCTAATATGACTTACCTGATACTCATTCCATTCACGGGCGTCTAGCAGTAACACATCCTTCATGCCCTTCATTTGGAAAACAGAAACCTCAGGCACAGAATGAGAAAGAAGGGTTTTTAAGGTAAGATTATACGCACTACTCTGCACCTGGGCAGAAGACTGTAAGAATCCAAACATGATTATTATGAAACCGATTCTCCTCATCTCTTTTCTATTGGCTTACTGGCTCTTTGCCATGCAGTGATCCCGCCACTCAGATCGTAAATTTCTTTGAATCCCATTTCTGTAAATACCCCAACTGCCGAACCGCTGCGACTACCCGCTTTACAATATACAAACACAGGCTTTGATTTGTCCAGTTTGCCAACACGGCTCTTGAAATCATCTGAATAAATATCGATCAATACCGCATTGGCCAGATGTCCTTGCGCGTATTCACCCGGAGTGCGCACATCTACCAAGATAGGATCTTTTGATTCTTTTAGTTGCTTCTCAAAATTTTGAGGATCGAGCTTCTTTATAGTTTGCGCCTCTACAAACAAGCTGGTTATAGTAATCAACAAAAACAGGCTAAAAATGGTCTTTTTCATGTTGCTAAATTTAGACAAAGTTCAGAATAACAAGCCTTCTCTTCTGTGACAAATGTTACAGGCAAAAGTCATTTTGTTTGAATCCAGATTGTCAGCTTAAGTATGACAACAATCATACATTGTGTGTAAACCTTGTCACAGACTAACGAGTCTAAGCACTGTAACTTTACTAATAGAGTAAAACAATAAATTCTATGAAAAAGCAACTTTCAATTATGTTAATCATGTTGATTGCGATTTCGCTACCGGCACAGGATAAACAGCAAGACCGTGATCAGACTCGCTTACAGGAACATCTTATGTTTCAAGATGGAAAAATGTATCAAATCAGAAATCAAGAACAAATTCAATTGCAGACACAGTTAAAGCTTCAAAACGGATGTCTTGTAAATCCAGACGGAAGCTATCAACTTCAAAATCAAAAGCAATTACGATTGAAAAATGGCGAATGCCTTGATTTAGATGGCAATCGCTATAAGTCACAACAAGAATTTAACCAGCGCATGCAGGCACGCACACAAGCCATGGCACAGGAACACTTCAAGTTACAAAATGGCCAGATGCTCCGATTACAATATCAGGAGCAGACACAACTTCAGGAGCAGTATAAACTCAAAAATGGAATGATGATTAATCCCGATGGCAGCGTACAGAAAAAAAACGGTAAGCAATTCAAATTACAAAATGGTGAATGTCTTGATCTGGATGGCAATCGGTATCAGAATGAAGATCGTTACCGCGATAAAATGGAACAACGCATGATGGGCCGGCCCGATAAAGGAAAAGATCAGATGAAGGGTAATAAGTCTGATAAAGGAAAAGGCAATGGTAACCATTAATTAAAGCAGGGCTGCACTCGCTAACGGGTGCAGCCCTACTTCTGCGCTATGAAAGCTTTTATTTCATATTCATTTTTACTGACAGTTTTGATTTGTTGGAGTCCGGGGATTACGCTGGCTCAATCAAAAAAATTTATGTACGATTCAACCGGAGAAAAATCACAGGTTAGGGTTAGTCTGAAATACACCAGTGATTATATCTATATGGGCCGATCTGATTCAGCCAAAGCACCTTATTTATCACCCGCAGTCACGTATTACCATAAATCAGGATTTTTTCTGCATAGCTCCCTATCTTTTCTGACTGCTAAAGGCGAAGGTCGGTTAGACATGATGACGCTGGCAGGCGGATATGATTATTACCGGAATAATCTGACCCTCGGTGTTTCTCTTTCCCAATACTTTTTCAGTGATGAAAGCTATAATGTACTGGCTGAAATGAGTACCTACCTTAATGGATATGTTGGTTATGATTTTCGTTGGTTCAACGCGTATGTAGATGCAAGCCTCGGTTTCAGTGATAATACAGATCTGTTTTTAGGGGCCGAACTAAATAGAACTTTCTACTTATTAAATTATAGGCTATTAATTACTCCCGCTGTTTATCTGAATGCGGGCTCGCAAGAGTATTACAGCCAGTATTATACAAATCGCAGCACGCAAACAGGTGCTGGAAAGGGAAAAGGTAAGATGGGATCACAACAGACACCAGTGTCGACTCAGAATTCACAAACACTAGCGTCTACTAAATTTCAATTTCTGGATTATGAAGCGGGATTAAATCTTACCTACAAGATTAATAAAATAAGACTATTTTCTACAGGTGTCTGGACCTTCCCCGTAAACCCAGCCACCATCTTTACGGATACTGGCGAATATGAAGAAGAGTTAAAAAATGGATTCTTCTGGTCAACCGGTGTTCGTGTAATCTTCTGATTTTCAAAAATAATAATCCATTACCACCGACACGTGGTGCATATCTACTTTGTTTTGATAGTAGGATGGTTGTATTTCTAAACCATTGTCAAGATTTCCCTTGAAGGTATAAAGCACTTCCAGGTTTAAGCCACGAAGAAATCCCTGAAACCGATACCGCGAACGTGCATTGAATTGATAATAGGAAGGCATTGTGTACTTATTAAGCCGGGCATCATTCACTGAAGGCATCCAATACATCCCGGCTGCTGCCAGCAATTCAAAATGTTTTCCTTTGTCTAAAAATCGTGTGTGCTGAACTGTTGTAGCATGTACATCGCCCGAGCCTTCATTGCGCTCACGCTGCATAAATGTATAGAAGGGTTCTATGCCCCATTCACGCGGAAACAGAAAACGGCCGTGACTTGTGATGCGGGTATAATTCAAAAACCATTCTTCCCCTTTGCGATTTGCTAATCCTACCCGGCCACTGAACGTGTGCGATTGCTCATCTTTTGTGATGTATTGCTTTTCAATCGCCAGCGTATCGTTATACAACGATTTTTGCCATGCGTATTGAAAGCCCGCCATGAGTGTGCGATCATCCAGTTTTCTCTTGTATTCAATTTTATTCAACGACATATTGAAAAGACGATCCACATAATAATTCCATACCTGATACTCAAAACCACGTATGGGTTTCAAGGTTACATTGGCAAGGGCTATTCCACTACTCTTCGTGTGCGTTGTATAATCGGCTTTGTTGCCATTAACCGCCCGACCATTCGGATAAATAAGTGATTTTCCGATATCATACCAATGAATAGTTGAGCGTGGTGATGTGCGCCAGAGCCATCCCGCCTTGAATACTATTTTCTTTGATTCATTCCATTCAGCCCATACCCCTTCCTGTAAGTTAGGGCGCATCCGGCCATCCTGAAGATTGATCATCGGTGTCTTTAAATGAAACTTACCAACCTGTATAAACGATTTATTCTTTTCTGAAAAATAGTAGCTCAGGTAAAGATCTTCCAGACGATCAAGGTCCTCATGATTATCCGGATTGGAAATATCAAACAAGCCAATCTCATAGCGGTTTGCAAAGGGAGGTGTCGGGGCTAGCGAAGAAGAAGCAAGATTATAAATTATATATCCCGACATGCCCACCTGAAATCCTTTGATGATTGGTGAGAAATATCCTAACCCACCGCCAACCCCCCAGGCATAGTAATCCGGAAAATCCCCATGATTTGTGGTTGTCATAAAGAAATTGCGAATGTGCCCTTCAAAGCTTCCTGTGTTATGTAATATATTGATAAGGCTATCGTTTTCTAAACAACGCTTGTCAATCAACACGCGCCTGGCCGACAAGTTAGGATCGTGATGTTGTGCAGAAGAAAAAATACTTCCTGCCACCAGCGCACCGGATAATAATATTCTCGTACTAAATTTCATCTGGATTACTGCGCGCCTGCTTTTCGTTTTTCCTGAATCGGCTTGAAGGGACCGAGTTTGTGTTGCAATTCATCAAAGCCATCCGTATAGGGACCGAAGGGATGGTCAAACGGTTTTTTTGAAATATCGGGCCAGTCTTTACTCAAGTCTCTGCCGGGTCGCGGCATCGAATTCACATAGGCGGCTACATCCCAGGCTTCTTCATCGGTAAGTTGTGGCGCATCAAACGTGGCCCCTAATGGCATGTTAGCTTTCACGTATCCTGCAAAGCGAGAGAGTCGGTAGAGACCCGCCCCATGATTATAACTTCGCTCGCCCCATAGCGGAGGGAACTGCCAACCTGTGCTATCTGCCAATGCTATGCCTTCACCATTTTTGCCATGACACACCACGCACTTCTGATCGTATACAAGTTTGCCATTATCACCATTGGCGGGCCGATCCAGAAAACCAAGTTCAGCCAACCCAGCGCCTTTCGGTGATATTCCTTTCTCTACATCTTTACCCAACCAATGAATGTATGATACAATCGCTTTCATCTCATGGCTATCTTCCGCTAACGCCTCACCATTTAGGCTTCGTTCAAAGCAATCGTTAACACGTTTTTCAATTGTTTCTTCAGTGCCCGATCGAAATCTGAATTTCGGATACGTGGAAGCCACCGCACTGTAATTATTTCCAAACGGTTTTGTGCCTGCATCGAGGTGACAGTTCTGACAATTCATGCCGTTGCTCATCGCCTTCACGGAACCGTTGGGCCCCAGGTAGGCAGATGTGCGCATGATCAACTCGCGACCGTACTCAATTAACTTACCCGCTTCGTTCTTTGGAACTTCGCTGAGATCCGGAGCTTTCCATAAATCAGATTTAGGTTTTTCGACTACAACTGGTTTAGTAACTATTGGCTGTGCAAACCAGGCTGTTACTTTTTCGGGACCAATAATAACTACTACGGTTAGGGCTCCCATTAGTCCCAGCAATATTGCCACCAGCACCACAACTAGGCTTACCATTTTAATCAGCGGACGATCGTGCAACGAATGGTTTTCCATTCTATAATTATCCTGAGGCTTTTAGTAATAAGATTTTAATAGTCTGATAGCTTATGGCAATCTGACTGTCATTGAATTAATGTGGCAGTTTCTCCTGAAACAATCCATACACCCAGGTGCCGGCTACCGCACTAAGCAGGGTTACAATCACAACTAAAAATCCGCTGCCTATCTGGGCAAAGAGCGGACCCGGGCATGCGCCTGTAATGGCCCAACCCAATCCGAAAATAAAACCACCAATTACATTACCCCAGTGAAATTGCTTGTCATGAAATATTACTTTTTCACCTTGCGCTGTTTTAATGTTAAAGCGTTTAATCGCCCAAACCGAAATCATGCCCACGATTACGGCCGTACCTATTACGCCATACATATGAAAAGAATGTAACCGAAACATTTCCTGAATGCGATACCACGAAATAATTTCTGCTTTCACGAAAACAATTCCAAACACAATTCCTGTGATCAGGTACTTGATGTTGGATGTGATCAGTGTTTCGTTAGCCACCTGATCATTCGGTGCCTCGCACTCAATCGGGTGAGTTACCGGTGATATATCTACAAATTCATCTTTAGACTTCTGCATACTAATTTCTTTTTGCTGTTATAAACTCATTAACCAGGGAAAGATTAAATGAACCATCAGGAACCCCCCCGCCATAAAACAGCAGGTTGCCACTAACGAGGGCCATTGCAGGTTTGATAAGCCCATGATCGTATGACCACTTGTGCAGCCACCGGCATAGCGGGTACCAAAACCTACCATAAAGCCACCCACCACAAAAAACATCAGGCCGCGAAGGGTAAACAGATTTTCAAACGTAAAGATCGAAGCTGGCATCAGGTCGCTATCAACTGTGATATTCAACGCTTGTAAATCCGCTACAGTCTTTTCAGAAATAATAATCCCTTCCGGATTAGTTAGAAATTGTGTAGCTACTACTCCACCCAACAACACGCCCACAACAAAAAATAAATTCCAGATTTCTTTTTTCCAGTCGTACTTGAAAAAAGTTATGTTGGCGGGCAAACAGGCGGCACACAAGTGTCGCAGGGAAGAGGAAATACCGAGGTGCTTGTTGCCTAACAGGAGCAACGCTGGAACGGTAAGTCCGATAACGGCCCCCGCAACATACCAGGGCCAGGGTTGACGAATCAATTCAAACATAATTGGTAAGGTTTATCTCAATATAAACACAAAAGTACGCAGATGGTATGACGGTTGTCCGTGATATTGATCACAAAAGAAATTGCTATCTCATTTTTAGCAAAAAAAGGAGGATTTTTGCGCTTACAGCAGGATTTCCTTTACCAGGATATAAACTGCCATCGCCATTACAAACCAGCCAAAAGCTGGTTTTAGTTTTTCGTTGGGGATATAACGGGTTAAATAGCTACCCGCCAAAATACCCACCATAGCAAAGGCTGAAAAGAAAAGCATAAAGCGATAGTCAATCGCAAGACCCGCACCGAGGTCACCGGTAAACCCGATTAACGACTTGAGCGCGATGATCAAAAGCGAAGTGCCTACGGCCTGCTTCATAGGCAAGCCTGCTAACAACACCAGAGCCGGAATAATAAGAAAACCACCCCCAGCACCAACCAGGCCCGTAATGCCACCCACTAAAATACCTTCTACAAAAATGAGCGGGTAGTTATACGAAATTTCACCGTGTTGCGCTTTTTGTTTCCTCGGCTTTCGAATCATGGTGATGGAGGCGAGCAACATGAGTATGGCAAACAACACCAGTACCGCTACCGATTTAGAAACCTCCGTGTTGCCCAGCGTAAACACCGGATCGGGTATGATGGGCATAATAAACTTGCGAACTGAATACACCGCAATGATGGAAGGAATACCAAAGATCAGGGCGGTTTTAAGATGAACATTGCCCTTTTTAAAATGACTGAATGAACCCAGAGCACTTGTAAGGCCCACGACAAAAAGTGAATACGCTGTGGAAAGCACAGGATCAACGCCAAACAGGTACACTAAAATGGGGACTGTAAGAATAGAGCCACCTCCACCGATTAACCCCAGCGAAAGCCCCATAATGATAGAGGCAGCATATCCAAAAATTTCCATTGAAGTCATTAATTGAGGCGCAAAATTACCGGTTTGGGTATGCTAAGTTAGTAACATAAGTTACAGAAGTAGAAAAGTGGTAAATTGAGTTAGGAATAAAAGTATATAGGGTATTAATGTCTTTTATATTTATGTTAGCGGCAACACAGTGACACAATTTATAATATTGACGCACTAAACAAACCTTAAGTAGAATGGAAAAAGCTTATAAAAATATTGGACTCTTCATTATTGTTGTTTTGGCATTTGTGATTTGGGGGTTCTATAATTCTTATTACGGCTTAATGCCATCTTTTAAGGGCGTTTCAGTTGCTATGCATATTCATGGGACCATAATGTTAAGTTGGTTTCTTTTATTGATTGTTCAACCCATTCTAATACGACAGAATAAATTTGAATTGCACAAAAAAGTAGGCAAAATGTCTTATGTCGTAGCACCGCTTGTAGTACTATCAATCTTGCTAGTTTCAAAAGCACAATTTATTCACAATTTTAGTTTACAAACACGAGAAGATAACATTGCACTTTTAACTTTGGATTTGCCGCTGGCTTTTACATTTGCAATATTTTACATTTTGGCAATGCTTAATAAAAAACGCACAGCATATCATATGCGGTATATGATATCAACAGCCTTATTGATTATGATTGCTGGGACAGTAAGAGTTTTCCTGAACTATTTTGGTTTAGAGTTCCCACAGGCTGTCCAATTTGGCTGGTTGTTAATAGCGGGTCTTACCTTATTCTTTGTTATGTATGATCTGACAAAAGGAAGTTCTTATAAACCATATCTCATTGCATTAATATTTTTTTCAAGTAATTATTCTATTTGGCTTTGCCGTTATACATCAGGATGGCAAGCATTTGGAGGAAAGTGGGCGGACATATTTTATTGAAAATATTTCTAATTTCTGTGATAGGGCAGCTGCTAGCAATGTGTATAAAAACATAGCGCGTTAGCGGTAATCAATTTTTGGAGCAGATAGACAATGAATCATAGATCAATTTATTTAGCGGACGCACAATTGAATGAATCTATTTTTGGAATCGTTGCAATGATCGCTATTGGGACATATTTTCTAATAAGAAAAAAGTTCAAAACGATGACTCTCCGGGTTCAGGAAACTCAACACAGAATCATCTCGGGACAGCGGTGTTTTATTGTATGGCAATAGCGGTATTTTGGACTGACACTCTTAAATGGATTTCGATTAAGAATAATTACGCAGAAACCATCGGTATAACCACTGGACCAGCCAAAAAAGGCTTAATTAAATATGACTATTTTGTAAACAATCAAAAGTACAGTTCGCTTGGAGCGAAGACATATCCGTTTAACAACGATTTCCCTTACATAGAAAAAGACGGGGGAAGATACATTGTAATATATGACTCGACTGACCCCGAACTATCACTGATTGATTTTAAGAGACGAGTAAAAAATTGACTGCCGCCAACAAAAATGTTTAGTTCATTTTCTCACCCATGTTGGTCTTCTTGATCAAACAAGCTGCTCCAGCAACCTCTCGCCCAGGTTGGTCTTCTTGACCAACCTGCAAAAAATATCCAAGTGCATTGCACTTCTCGCCCATTAACTCAGCAAGAATCAGGTTTGTGATCGTACCTCCTAATCCTATTTTTGTAAGGCAATGCTTTTTCATTCAGAACTTACTCGGCAGCTCTTACGCAGGTTGATAAAAAATCAAACCATTACGCTGGCAGGCAATAGCCGATTAAAGATCTATGGGTTGCTTTCCTGCGCATCCGGCAAGCGAATGAAAAGACAAAACCGCGTGTTTTTTGTTTCTAAAAAAGACGCTTTAAAAAACGTATATCGCCCCTGTGGCCATTGTTTACCAAAAGAATATCAGGCATGGATTTATTCAACACAGAACCCATTGTAAATCTACTCCCCTTTGATGGAGAAGCTGATTACTATGGAAAAATTATGAGTGACCCGGAAGCCCGTCATTACCTCCAACAGTTGCTTACCACCATTGAGTGGAAAAATGATGAGGCTGTAATCTTCGGACGGCACATCATCACGAAACGTAAGGTGGCCTGGTATGGCGATCGCGATTTTAATTACACCTATTCCAACATTACGAAACAAGCGTTGCCCTGGACTCCTGAATTGACTGAACTTAAAAAACTGACAGAGAAAATCAGTGGCTTTAGGTACAACTCCTGTCTGCTGAATCTCTATCACACCGGGGAGGAGGGCATGGCCTGGCACAGCGATGATGAAAAAACATTAGGACTTAACTCGGCTATTGCCTCGCTGAGTTTTGGTGCTGAGAGGAAATTTTCATTCAAGCATAAGGAAACGAAGGAAACTGTTTCAGTTTTATTGGAACAGGGAAGTTTGCTGGTGATGAAAGGTACCACCCAAACCAATTGGCTGCACCGGCTCCCACCAACAACTAAAGTAAAAAGCCCACGGGTCAACCTTACCTTTCGCACAATTGTGTTGTGAGATTTGTATCTTGAGTTTTCCCTGTCTGTTCCGCCAACTGACGGATTCGGCAGACAGGGAGAGCCAGCCAATGACAGAGCGGTCACACCGCTGGTTTGCGAGTATATCCAGCGGTCAGACCGCTTACTTACTTATGTCATTTACAGCAGGTCTGGCCAGCGGCTATGGATTACTCAAACTGACAAAAGATGTTTAAGTGACTTTTACTATGGGAAAGTTTAGAAAATATTTCCATGAAGCCATTCGGAAAGAATATCCGCAAACTGCTGCACACTTAATAGCAGACATTGAAACTGCTTTCAAAAGAATCCAACCGGACATCCAATTTGCAAAGACCTCTAAAAACCCCGTTGACCGCAGGATGGAAATAGCCGCCTACTTTCTGGCAACTATTGAGGTGTTGAATAAGAACGGTGAATCAATAGAAAAAATAAGAGCACTACTATTGGGTATCGCAAATGAATATGTAAGGCCTAAAAATGCCTTGCAACGCATGTTGAAAAAACTGCCCGTAAAAATGATCGATTCATGGTTTGGAAAATTTTTTATCCGGCAAATGCAAAAAAGGGTAGGTCAGCGATCGCACCCCGATGGATTTGCTGTTCGTGTCCTTACGGATAAAAAAGAAACGCTGGGCTTAGGCTATGGCATCGACATTCTGGAATGCGGTATCTGCAAACTGTACAATAAACATGGCCAGCAAAAATATACACCCCTGCTTTGCGAAATTGATTACATCACAACGTCAATGGCCGGGCTCACCATGCATCGATCCGGTACCATAGCACTGGGAGCAAGCAAGTGCGATTTCAGGTATGAGAAGAAATAAAGAAAATTATCGACCTGCTTCCTGTTTTAACATCGGACAAATCAGGTAACGCTCATCTTGTGAGGCTGTGTGCACGGCTTTCAGCAAATCATAAACGTTTCTAAGGCCAATTTTCTGACCCCACTCAAATGGTCCATATGGGTAATTGGTACCGAGTTTCATCGCTAGATCAACATCAGCTCGTGTGGCGGTACCTTCTTCTACTGTGTAGTAGGCTTCATTAATAATCATACAAATGATGCGGGGCGTTACCAAACCAACACTATCTGCTACCCGCGCATATTTTGTGTTCAGCTTTTTACAGATCTCATCAAGAAAAAGCAAACCACTCTCCTTAAGAATGCTCACTTCAAGCAAGTCGCGATTTAAGAACGTGGGGAGTCCGCAAAAGCCAAAGAAATAAGAACTGCTATCTGCCGTCTTCAAAAGAGATTGCAGTGTAATCAGCGAAGTATTTAAAAAGACTTTAAGATTGATCTTGCCTTTATAGATCAGCATTGAATCTGCAGAATGATCTAACAGAAAATCAAAAACGACTTCGGATGTACTTAATGCCACAGTGGCATCTTTGCGATTCAGTACGTGGTGCCATATATGCCCAGTCCCGAATTTCTGCTGACACTCCGCCCGATTAATCTCATCACCAATTACTAAAATATTCATTTCAGGTCGGATTGTTCTGGGTCAATTGATTTTCGATATTTGATCAAAAGTAATACACACCGCCTTATGTCAAAAGAAGTTATTTATTCCGCCAATGCCCCTGAGCCTATTGGCCCTTACAGTCAGGCTATCAAAGTAGGTTCAATGCTTTTCGTTTCTGGCCAGATTGCGATTGATAAAGCTACCGGAAAGATTCTTACCGAGAACATCACGGATGAAACCAACCAGGTAATGAAGAATCTGGGCGAGGTGCTGACCGCAGCGGGCATGGACTTTTCGCATGTCGTAAAGTGCACTATTTTTTTGAAAGACATGGGCCAGTTTCCGGTGGTTAATGAAGCATATGGCAAGAAATTCGCAACCAATCCTCCCGCACGCGAAACGGTGGAAGTAAGTCGATTGCCCAAAGACGTGAATGTTGAGATTTCCTGCATTGCGGTGAAGTAATTTAAGAATTAACTAATAGCAACATGGGCGATTTGATTTTGTCCCTATGTGATCTATGTTCCTATGTGGTTAAATTTCACACGCACTACTTGCCTTGAATTTCATACCTTTGACCTCCCTGTTTTACATTAAAAATGAGAGAAGTCCGAGTTCGTTTTGCACCTAGTCCTACCGGTGCCCTGCACATTGGTGGCGTACGCACAGCCCTGTATAATTATTTGTTGGCCAGGAAGACCAATGGCGCTATGATCCTGCGGATTGAGGATACCGATCAGGGACGATTTGTGCCAGGAGCGGAAGATTACATTAAGCAATCATTAGACTGGGTTGGAATAAAAATCGATGAGGGCGTAACTCAGGGCGGCCCCCACGCGCCTTACCGTCAATCAGAACGCAAACCTTTATATCGTCAATACGCACAAAGATTAATTGATGAAGGCAATGCCTATTATGCTTTTGATACGGAAGCTGAATTAGAGGCTATGCGCAATCGCTTAAAAGCTACCGGGTCTTCCAACCAGCAATACAGCGCCACCACGCGCATGATGATGGATAATTCACTCACGCTTTCAAACGCTGATGTGAAGAAGAAACTGGAAGCCGGTGACCCATACGTAATCCGTTTAAAAGTACCCGATGATGAAGAGATACAATTGATTGATCTGATCCGGGGCGAAGTGAAAGTTCATTCGGCCCAGATTGATGATAAAGTGTTGATGAAATCCGATGGTATGCCTACCTATCACCTGGCCAACGTGGTGGATGATTACCTGATGAAAATTTCGCACGTAATTCGTGGCGAAGAGTGGTTGCCCTCAGCTCCATTACACGTTTTGCTATATCGTTTTCTGGGTTGGGAAAAAGAGATGCCTCAATTTGCACACCTGCCTTTGTTACTAAAGCCTGATGGCAATGGTAAACTGAGCAAGCGTGATGCAGACCAGATGGGCTTCCCTATTTTTCCAATGAACTGGACTGATCCAAAGACAAATGAATTAGCGAAAGGCTTTCGCGAATCCGGCTATCTGCCCGATGCACTAATCAACTTCCTCGCCTTCTTAGGTTGGAATCCCGGCACTGAAAAAGAGTTATTTTCTATGGAAGAATTGGTGCAGGCATTTTCCATAGAGCGAATCGGAAAAGCGGGAGCAAGATTCGACATCCAGAAAGCGCAATGGTTCAACCAGCAATACCTGAAAGTAAAAACTGACGAAGAACTTTCATCTTACTTATTAGATTCACTGGCCAAAGAAAACATTGCTTGCACTAAAGAAAAGGCATTGAAGATTTGTGCCGTGATGAAAGAGCGCGTTACGTTTACCCATGATTTCTGGCTGCAGGGGAAATTTTTCTTCGAAGCCCCAATTTCTTATGATGCACAAGTGATTGCAAAGAAATGGAATGACGAAGCCATAAAGGTATTGACTTCATATGGTAAAGAAATTGCCAGCACCACAACACTTACGGCCGAGCTTGCCAAATCAACACTCGAAAGTGTAACTGCCAGTTTAGGTATTGGTACTGGTAAAATTTTACAAGCCCTTCGTTTTTCCATTACCGGGGGAGCCTCTGGTCCCGACCTCATGATGACAATGGAAATTCTTGGTAAAGAGGAAGTAGTAAAGCGCCTTGAGCATGCCCTGAACACAATTAAAAAACCCGCCTGACCTATGGCAAAGAAAACCGACAAGCCAAGCAAAAAGCAAGGCAAACCCCGCGTACACAAAGATCTTAGTGGCTTTGAGGTATCCATCGATCAGTTTGGGGAATTGAAATCCAACCTCGCCATTGAAAAACTGAATGAGTTTTTGGATAAAAATGTGGATGATAAAAAACTCGCTGAGCGCGATGATTACGAGGAAATAAAAGAGAAGAAGGATAAAAAGAAAAAGAAATAATCCTCTGCGATCCTTCACTTTCGTCATTTCAAAAATTCAATCTTTAACATTCTGTGCATGAGAAATCTTCTTTTTGTTATTACCCTGATTTCTTTTTCAAATTCAATGCTCGCTCAGCAATCCTGGAACGAGGACCTAATCATCACGCCAGAGAAATCTAACTTTATAAAAACCTCTACTTATAATGAGGTAATGAATTTTCTCTATGCCCTTGAGAAAAAAACAGATAAGCTGCATGTATTTTCCATGGGGAAAAGTAAGGAAGGAAAAGACATCCCGGTAGCCATCCTTTCCAATGAAAAAATATCAACTGCTGCTCAAGCGCATGCTACCGGAAAACTTGTGATCTATATTCAGGGAAATATTCATGCTGGTGAAGTAGAAGGGAAAGAAGTTGTGATGATGCTGATGCGTGACATTTTGCTAGGTGATAAAACTCACTTGCTGGAGAATCAGATTATTCTATTCGTTCCCATCTACAACACAGACAGTAACGATAAAATGGAAAAGGGGCGTAGACCTTCGCAGGAAGATAGTCCGCTGGAAGTTGGCCTTCGTGAAAACAGTCAGGGCCTGGATCTAAACCGTGATGGCATGAAGATGGAAGCGCTGGAGACCCAAGCGCTGTTTTCAAACGTGTTGTTACCATGGGACCCGCAGGTATTTATGGATTTACACACAACCAATGGAACATGGCACGCCTATTCTCTTACTTGGGCTCCAGGGTACCTTAGTAATGGACATCCCGCTACCTATGAATTTGTAAACAATAAAATGCTGCCTGAGATAACCCGTGTTGCAAAAGATTCTTACAATCTTGACTTCGGACCATTTGGAGATTATTATTTGCGGGAAGGATGGCCACCAAAAAACTTCTACACCTACAATCATCACCCGCGCTACCTCGTCAATCAGTTTGGCTTGCGTAACCGCATGTCGATTTTAAGTGAGGCTTTTGCACACGAACGATTTTATCAGCGCATTCATTCTACGTATTCATTTGTTTCAGAAATTTTGGCTTATACAAATTCCCACTCACAAGAAATTCTAGAAACAAATAAACGCGCTGAAGTCGAAACCATTCAAGCCGCATCGGTAGGTGCTGGAAAAGTAAAAAAAGGAGTGCACTTTAAAATGGTTCCATTGGAAAAACTGCCCAACTTTATTTCCTACGATTACATTCAAAACAGTAAAGCCGATGGCACTAAAGAATTTATCCGAACCGGAAAAATTTCCAGGTTTAATGACGTTACCTACCATGCGCGTTTCGAACCTACTGCTGAAAGCACCGTCCCTAATGGCTACATCATTCCCGCTGCGTTTTCAAAATTGGCTGCAAACCTCATTCAGCATGGAGTGAAAGTAGATACACTAACCAAATCGCAATCCTTTAAGGGCGAAGTCTTTCAGATTGCAAAGTTTGAAAAGGCCAAACAAGCATTTCAAGGTCATGCTATGGCCCAGGTAGATGGAAAATTTGTTGCAGCTACGCGTAAATTCAAAAAAGGTGATTTCTTTATAAACACAGCTCAACCCCTTTCCAATCTGATTTTTTATTTACTCGAACCTCAATCTGATGACGGCCTTCTTACCTGGAATTTCCTGGATGAATACATCGAAAAGAATAAAACAGAAAACCAATTGCTCGAGTATCCCGTTTTTAAGTACATCAAATAAAATTCAATCTATATGCCCAGTTCACATGTTATCGATTATCAGATAAAAGGAGAAAGCATTCAAATTGTTGAAGTAGAGTTAGATCCCATGGAAACCGTAATCGCAGAAGCTGGCGCTATGCTGTTTATGGAAGAAGGAATAATGTTTGAGACAAAAATGGGTGATGGATCAAATCCAAGCCAGGGACTATTTGATAAACTGCTTTCTGCCGGTAGCCGGATGCTTACAGGTGAATCGCTTTTCATGACGCACTTTACCAATCGCGGAAACAGAAAAGCAAAAGTGGGATTCTCAGCACCTTATCCGGGTACCATTATTCCTGTTGATTTAGCCACCAGTCCCAATCATGAATTGGTTGTTCAAAAAGATGGGTTTTTGTGTGCTGCTTATGGCACCAGGCTATCCATCGTCTTTAATAGAAAAATCGGTGCTGGCCTTGTGGGTGGCGAAGGCTTTATCCTTCAAAAGCTTTCAGGTGATGGCAAGGCCTTTGTTCATGCTGGCGGAACGGTGATTGAACGAACTCTTAATAATGAAACACTGCGAGTAGATACAGGCTGTGTGGTTGCATTCGAATCGCATATAGATTTTGATGTTGAATCTACTGGTAGCTTAAAGTCAATGGTGTTTGGCGGGGAAGGAATCTTTCTTGCCACGCTTCGCGGCAGTGGTAAAGTATGGCTGCAATCCATGCCAATTCGAAAACTGGTTCAGGCCTTATCTCCTTACGGAAGAAACTCTCGGAAAGAATCAAGTTCATTGCTGGGCGGACTCCTGGAAAGCTAAGATTGCTTAAAAAGTTTTGGAATAAGAGACGGTACTTCCTTTTTATACTGAATGTACTTTTCTCCATACTGCTGAATAAGTTTCTTTTCCTCCAGGTAAATACCAATTGGTAGATATCCTAAAATACATAGAGTGCTTACCAGCGTAGCTGTTTTAGGGGTGAAGAGAAAGAATCCAATTACAATCAGGATCGTGCCACTGTAAATCGGATGTCGTATATAATTCAGAATACCCGTACGACTGAATTTCATTTCTTCCTGCCTTAATCCTACGAAAGAAAGCGCATCATGTTCCTTAAATGCCCGGCTAACTATTATCACTCCAAACGTAGCCAGCATCAAACTCAGATACCGGACTACTCCGTGCGGGTTCAACAAAAATTCTCCACCAATCACTGCATTTAATACGAGTAACCCCATCAAACCAACTGTAGAAATTAGCGAATAAAAAATCCGATAAAACCGAAATCCACCTCGAAGGAGTCTCTTAAAAAAGTTCTTCACCTTATCGGCCGCCAACACACTGTGGAAGGCAAAATAAATTATCCAACCCAATGTCAAAAATCCGTAGCCTTCCATACCTAAAGGTAGAATCCTGTACTCAAAAGTGGTTAAGTAATCATAATAAAAACGCAAAACCTGAGTACCTTGGAACCAAACAGGTTCTCAATGCCTCAATTGATAATAGGGTTAATTCGGGAAGGGAAAGTGCCACCAGATTTGCGGGTGCCATTCACCCCCTTACAGGTTGAAGAAATTCAACAGCGCTTTACGCACGTTAAGGTCGTTTGCCAGGAAAGCTCGTTTCGAAGTTTTAAAGATGATGAATTCAGAGAATTGGACATTGAAGTAGTAAAAGATATTGGAGACTGCGACATCCTGATGGGGATTAAGGAAGTTCCGATTGATAACCTGATTGCAAACAAAACGTATTTGTTCTTTTCCCATACTATAAAAAAGCAACCCTATAACCGGAAGTTGTTGCAGACCATACTTAAAAAAAATATCCGCCTGATTGATTACGAAGCCCTCAAAGACACGCAGGGGAATCGCCTGGTAGCATTTGGACGGTTTGCCGGAATTGTTGGGGCCTACAATGGATTAATGACTTACGGAAAGCGCTACAATCTCTTTTCTCTACGAAGAGCCTTTGAATGCTATGATATCAACGATTTAAAACTTGAGTTAAGAAAAGTAAAGCTGCCACCTATTAAAATAATCTTAACGGGCGCGGGTCGTGTAGGCAAAGGAGCTATGGAAACATTAGACACCGCAGGAATCCGGAAAGTGAACGCAGCAGATTTTTTAAGCAAAGAGTTTGATGAGCCGGTATACGCACAGCTGAGCAGTGCCGATTATCATGAACGTAAAGAGGGTGGACATTTTAATCGTGAAGAATTTCATCGCAATCCGGAACGATATAGTTCACTCTTCCCGAAATATACGAAGGTGGCTCAACTCCTTCTGGCCGGTGCTTATTGGAATCCCAAAGCACCTGTGCTTTTTAAACGAGAAGACATGCTCGACCCGGATTTCAAGATGAAAGTAATTGCTGACATTACCTGCGACATCAACGGCTCGGTGCCCAGCACGAAGAGAGCCAGTACCATTCCTGATCCACTTTATGATTATGATCCTGTGACAGACTCTGTGCTGCCCGCCTTAAGCAATGAACGCTACATCACTACCATGGCTGTAGACAATCTTCCGTGCGAATTGCCCCGAAGTGCCTCAGAAGAATTTGGTCGGGATTTAATTGATAGGATTTTAAAACCCCTGTTGGTTGGAGATGTTGATGGCATTATTAAACGCGGAACAGTCGCTGAGAAAGGAGCCCTGACTGAAGAATTCCATTACCTACAGGACTACGTTTCTGCATCGGAGTAAATCATAATCACGCTTGCCATGCTACTATATAATGTAACGTTCGGAATTGATAAACAGATAGAAGCGGAATGGATCGACTGGATGAAGGCGAATTACATTCCGGCCATGATGGAAACCGGTTTATTTTTTGAATACAAGATGTACAAAGTTCTGACACACGATGACGAAACCTCAGTCTCATACAGTGTCCAATGCTTTTCAGGTAGTATTGAGCAAGTGTTAAAATATCTGAATGAGTTTGCTCCGGCATTGGTGGAAGCGCACAGGCTCCGCTTCAAAGACCAGCACGTGGCTTTTAATACCCTACTGGACGAAATCTAATTGACCTTTAAGATTTCCCCAATCTGGGCTGCTTCCAGGTGACAGTTAATCCATTCTGGATCTAGTCTGGAGTTATATTTTTTATAAAACTCAATGGCGGGTGTGTTCCACTCAAGTACCTGCCACATCATTCCGGTACAGTTCTCGTCCAATGCTTTTTTCATGGTTACTTCAAACAAGTCCTTGCCGATGCCTTTGCCCCGTTGAGATTGCGTTACAATAATATCCTCCAGATAAAGTCGCTTTCCTTTCCAGGTGGAATAACGATAATAGTAAAGTGACAAGCCCTGAATGATTGCTCCTTCTTCCGCAACAAAAAATCCATAAATCGGGTTGGTGCCGAAGCCATCCGCCTCCATCATCGCCAGCGTATTGGAGACCTCATGAGCAGCTCGTTCATATTCCGCCAGCTCCTTAATTAACTCCAGCACTTGTGGCAGATCATCCTTTTTTCCTTGTCTAATTGTCACCATATACGATAAATAAAAAAGCCCCTTGCGGGGCTTCTATAAAAACTTAACCTGATTAATACTCCCAAAGGTTGTGTTCCTTCTCCATCATCCGCATCTCCTCTTCCCAGCGTGCAAATACAGACTCTCCATAACTACGGCCATTCGCTTCATAAATTTGCTGAATTGTCCGGTCATTAGGATTTTCTACTTTAACAATTACACCATGGAACAATCTTAATTTAAAAGCATCAGTGAATGTTCTGTTCTCTGATGGATTATACCGATTTCTCCACAACACCTTTTCACGTTCCTTCCAGTCTTTACTGTGCGAAGTCTTTTCTACCAAATTGAAGAAATCCTTGTATTGGACATAAGCTATTGGGTTAATATCTGTTGAACCAGATTTTTGAGCCTGCAAACCGATAGCTTGAATATCATAATACAATCGTGATCTTCTCTTATCAAATATTACATCCTCAATTATCGTGATAGCAACAATTTGATCCTTCGTAAAGTATTCTGTCTGGCTTCCAGCTAATTCCCACCATTGAGTGTCCGTTGGAAGATTCCCTTTGTTGTCATTGCGTGTTGACTGATAATTCTTTCCATTGAAACTAGCCGTCTCGCTAGAGAAATAAGACTTTTTAGCGTCATAAGGTGGCTCAACGATAGCTTGATTGCTTACGAGGATATCTTCAGCTTTTCTTACGTTTTTAATTGAATCATCATAGGCTGTCATTGTCCCAGTCTGAATGCTTTTGATCAAAAAAGCCGCTATATCAGATTGGGCTGATTTGAATCCGGCATTCTGCTTTTCATTCAAATCCACAATTCGCTCAACCCTAAAACGGTATAGTTGCTCATAGTATGGAATACGTTCAGTAGAATTCGGGTTGTATACCGTATCCTGCTGAGCCGAAACAACGCCAGCCAAGCCAACAGACAGAAGAAAAATACTTACAAATTTCATTTTTATTTTTATTTACCCATAACGTATACGCCTTCCAACTTCGCATTTACAGGCTTATTATCCGCATCGCCTGGATCCCAGGTGGAGCGCACAACCTGCACGTTGAAGACAGAGAAACTATCGCCAGGTCTAAGACCATATTTGTTTATTTCGATGGTACCAGAATTTAATGTAATCGGAGTTTTTCCGGTAATCTGCAAGGTCATACTTACAACGCGGTAGCCCGCATCTTTCTGATTTTGACGCTTAAAATTTTCATCTAAAATATCAGGAACAAGGCGAACAATTGAAGTTCCGGGTGGAATACCCCTCTTTACATCATACTCAGCATTGCCTACTTGTAACTTAGCAACCGGACTAGGTACCGGCTTCGCTTTAAATTGCTTAACCTCAATCTGCGATCCATTTACTGATACACGCACATCCATTTGAGGACGGGTAGGAATCAGAACGAACTTACCAGAGCCTTGTTGTACCACTTTGCCCTGATCAGCCGGAACACTTAAAGAGATCCCAGAGGATTCTGCAAGGCCTTGCACGCTTACTGACATTTCGTTTCCGCAATCCAAATAAAGAGTACTCGCGCTTTCTGATTCAAACTTGGCTACTGGTCTGGCCACTTTGTATCTGATTACTTCTTCATAAGGCTTACCTTTTATGTTAATCTTAACCTTGTATGAAGCTTCTGCGAGACCATTTTTATCATAGGCACCACCACTGGTTCTGAATTTAATCTTACCCATTTGTAATCCTGTAGCCGGATCTTTTTCAACCTTCAACTGAGTTCCATCTTTAAACATCTCAGAAGGCACATCCGAACCTGCTGCTATAAATAAATCGGCAGAATATTCAGCCCCCGCTATCAGCGTATTGGATTCCGCCCGAACCATCGGGAACACTACGTCAGCCTTAAATACCTGACCTTCTGCAATTGCAAAAAGAGAATCCAATGCTACCGCCTCGTACTCCATAACTTCTGTTTGCATTTGACTTACCGTAGCAATAGCTGCCATGGTAGGAGTTCCTTCAAAAGTGAACTGAAGAAAGTTCTTATCAAGCTGATTTGTGTTATTCTTGAATTCTTCATAATCCTGAGCCTTTTTAGTAAGAGGCGCAAAGGGCTTTTTTAAACCCATGATTTTATTGAGTTCCGTCACGTAAGAAGTTAATTTCTTCTCAAACTGTACTCCTTCCTCTGGCTTCTGTTCATCGAGCATAAGTTCCTCGGCACGGTTTGTATTAGTAACCAGTTCCTCACCTTCAATCGCAGCGCCATCGGGCTCTTTTTTCATTTTCTCCTTTAGCTCATCTAAGTAGGCAATAGTAGATTTCGAGAGCTCTCTAACCTGTTTTGCCTTCTCCTTAGCAGCAACAACTTTCGCGTCCTGACTGGTTGATCCAAGAATACCTGTCAACTTGTTTTCGTTGGTAGTATTATTTTCCTTGATCATATTAACCAGTGTATTGTCGATGATGGCAAACTTCTCAAGTACCGCGTTACTTACGTTTAGCGCAAGAAGCGCAGTAAGTACCAGGTACATCATACCAATCATCTTTTGCCTGGGTGTTTCCTTACCACCTGCCATGGTTTCTTATATTTAGTTGGTTAGAAATCGGAATAAAAATTTGTTAAAACAATTCACGATTAATTGCCAGAGCCCTTCATGGCTGTTAGCATTCCACCGTATACCTTATTTAAGGCAGTTACATTAGCTGTTAGAGTACCCAATTCTGATGTAAACTTAGTTGTGTTTTCACCCACCTTAGAAAGACCCTGCATTGCGCCCGTGAGGCTTTCATAGAACTTATTCATATTTTTCACATGCGAATCTGCATCCTTCAATTCCATTTCATAAATAGTATTTAGGGCAGCCAGGTTTTTAGTAACTTTTTGCACCTGAGCATGATACTCACTAGTATCTTTTGAAGCATCTGCCATCGCTGTTACAGCTTTCATTGCAGTGCCATACGATTTATTCATTTCCATCAGTGCAGAAGAAGCCGATTGAACGTTTTTAGCGTATTCGTTCGTAGCAACAGCCGCGTTGGAGAGATTATTCATTTGAGAAGCCGAAGTGGCAAGATTGGTAAGGCCTTTACCCAGGTTGTCCAACAGATTCTGGTCTACCTTGGCAGTCTTCAGCATTTCGTCAATCTTAAGAAGCGGAGAATCTCCACCGCCTGGGCGATTGCTTATACGTGTGGCGGTAGGATTTACCGGTCCTTCATAATCTTCAGCAAGTTCAGGATATACTTTTGACCAATCTGGTTCTTCGTGTTTAGGTTCAAAAGCACTCAGGAAGAAGATACCTGCTTCCACGCTCAAACCGATCATCAACATTGCATTAGCTCCTTCTAAGTGTAAGATTTTGAAAAGTGCTCCGATAATTACAACCGCTGCACCAATACCGTACACTTTGGGCATAATGGTTGTGAAGAATAACGAGACAAATCCGCCTTTTTTCTTTGCCATGGTTCTTTAGAATTTAAGTTTAGTCCGATTTTTTATAAATATAACCAGAGTTTTTAATTATTGAAATTCAGCCCCAGATGACCTTCCAAGGTTAGTCATAGCACATCGGAAACCGATGTAGGCACGGGTTGAATCTTTGTATTCGTAAGTTCTGGTTCCTGTCTCAAGATAGTAGGCAACATCCTTCCACGAACCACCACGCACAACCTTTCTTGCATTGTATCTTTCTTTAGAATTACCCTCGCGATCGTAGGCATTCTTATCAATATACTGAGGGTTAAGATCCCATACCGTTGGCACGGATGCCGGGTTGAAATCATCCAAGCACCACTCAGCAACATTCCCTGACATATCTACTAAACCATAATCATTAGGGAAATAAATACCAACCGGAGCTGTGTAGGCAAAGCCATCATCATAGAAATTTCCGCGGCCCGGCTTGAAGTTAGCCAACATACACCCTTTTGAGTTACGGATATAAGGATTTCCCCAGGGATACTTGGCCATATCACGACCACCACGGGCCGAGTATTCCCACTCTGCCTCTGAGGGCAGGCGGAACGCAGGCATTGGAGGTTGACCCCCATTAACTTGTCTCCACTCATTTAAGAATGCTGATCTCCATTTTCCGAAGAAATTGGCAGCCTCCCAACTTACTCCTACAACAGGATAATCCTGGTAGCCTGGGTGTTGCCAGTAATAATCAACCAGGGGATCGCCCATGTGGTGCGAGAAGTCCTTCATCCACACGGTTGTGTCTGGATAATACTTCTCCATGAACTCCTGCTGACCAATCTGTGCAAAATTGGTAAGACCTTCTGCTCCATTAGGATCTAAAAAGAAGGTAGTGAACTGAAGATATTCATCGTTAGTGATCTCAGTTTCATCCATGAAAAGAGGACCAATCGTAATCTGCTTATTGAAGTTAATCTGAGTTGAAGCTGGATCCTCATCGGCCTGACCCATATGAAAGGTACCTGCAGGAATTGGAACCATTCCGTATGGAATGACCATAGACCATCCTTCTCTTCTTTCGAGTGTGGACTGACCCACTACCTCACCCTGGGCATCGCCACCTTTTTTACCACCGCCCAGTAAGCCGCAACCACCAAGCATCGCTCCGGCACCCAGAATTAAAGCATAGTACAGAACCTTTGGAGAAACTATTTTCTTCATACTTTTTTTATTAGATCAAGTCTTTCGGTTTGCTAAAGCCAACGATACAGACCCGAAAGTTATTCTTTTTCGCCTTTTTTTTAAATTACAGAGATACCAAATTCAATAAAATATTGAAAAAACCCAAATAAATAATCGATTAGTGCCTGTAACGGGGTGTTCTTACCACCTTTTTACCGATAGCGGGGTTAACGGGTAATTCATATGTAAGCAAAAATTCATGCGATGTTGGTTGTTTCGCATCCTGATCCTTGATCACATAATCCAATCCATATCCCAACTTCAATGATTTATCTTTTAGAATACTATAACCCAGCATAAGTATAGCCGCTTCTGATTGCCTAAACGCTAAACCTCCCCACATCGTATCTTTATAGTAGGCTAATCCACCCAGGTCAACAGTCGTTTTGGTGAAATCCGATTTAATCAAGGTTGAGAACTGGAATCTTAGATCAAAGTTGAGCTGATAATAGTAGCCTCCGGTTATATACATATGAGTCTCCAGTGCGTTTCGTTG
>Ga0116176_10000622_pt1 | contig 28773 bp, 20 predicted proteins | sample AD_STIC08_MetaG_FD_89803 | JGI IMG/M metagenome (GOLD analysis project Ga0116176, IMG submission 89803) | Active sludge microbial communities of municipal wastewater-treating anaerobic digesters from USA - AD_STIC08_MetaG | ecosystem: Engineered > Bioreactor > Anaerobic > Digestate | place: USA...
CACGATCGTCAGAAGGGCGAAACCCAAAGCTATTCTTAATCTGATCCCCATACTGTCAACATTTTACCCCAGACTGTCGCCCCTGTACAGGTTTTATTGTTAAATGCAAAAGGGCTGCTGACAGTTCCCTGAGTGATTTGCACCAGCTCAGGGCTTATCAGACAGCCCCCATGAAACCTGAACGGATCAGAACCTGGTCAATTTTGCAAAAGAATCGGCTTCCAGGCTGGCTCCGCCAACCAGCGCCCCATCTATGCCGTCCTGCTCCATATAAGTGCTGATGTTTTCAGGTTTTACCGAACCACCATAAAGAATGCGGACCTTCGCGGCCGTTTCACTGCCGTAGCGACTGTGGATGAATTCGCGAATCAGTGCGATCGCATCCTTTGCATCCTTGGTTGTGGCGTTCTTGCCGGTGCCAATGGCCCATACCGGTTCATACGCAATGACGATACCGCGCAGGTGCTGTTCTGAAACACCCTTGAGGTTTTTTTCGAGCTGATTGAGAATCACCTGATCGGTAAGATTCTTTTCGCGTTCTTCAAGCTTCTCACCGACGCACAGAACCGGAATCAGGCCCTTGGAGAAAGCTGCGAGAACTTTTTTATTGATCAGCTCATCGCTTTCGCCAAAAACCCAGCGGCGTTCAGAGTGGCCGAGAATGACGAATTCGCAGTTGAGATCTTTCAGCATGGCCGGTGAAACTTCACCGGTGAAAGCACCCTTTTCTTCGAAATACATGTTCTGGGCGCCGAGAAGCACCTGACTGCCTTCCCGCCCCTGGTCAACTGCGTTGATAAGGGTGAATGGCGGGCAGACCAGCACGTCGACGTCTTTCAGGTCGGCGATTTTCGGCAGCAGCTCAGCCATGAAGGCTTTGGCTTCCTGATTGGTCTTGTGCATTTTCCAGTTGGCGGCGATAAGAGGTCTTCGGCTCATTTTGCGGCTCCATGTGTAAGATTGTTGATGTCACGTGAGAAGATTTCGATGCCGGGCAGTGTCTGGCCTTCAAGAAATTCGAGACAGGCGCCGCCACCGGTGGAAACATGCGAAACCTTGTCGGCTGCTCCCATTTGTTCGACAGCTGCGACTGAGTCACCGCCACCGACAACCGTGGTAGCTTTCAGCCCGGCAAGCAGTTCGGCAACTTTGCGGGTGCCGACGTCAAAGGGCTTGGTTTCGAAAACGCCCATCGGGCCGTTCCAGAGAACAGTTTTTGCCTTTTTAAGTTCGGCAGCGAAGGCTTCGATGGTCTTCGGGCCGATGTCGAGGCCGAGTTCGTTTTCGGGGATATTCTTGATATCGACGGTTTTAGTGGCAGTGCCTTCTTTGATTTCAGCAGCGGTAACCACGTCAACTGGCAGCAGCAGTTTGCGGCCAGAGGCCTTGGCTTTTTCGATCAGCTTGAGAGCGAGGTCGAGTTTGTCGGCTTCACACAGTGATTTGCCGATATTGTAACCCTGCGCCTTGAGGAAAGTGAAGGCCATGCCGCCGCCGATCAGCAGCGCATCGACCTTTTCGAGCAGGTTTTCGATGACGAGAATTTTATCGCTGACTTTGGCGCCACCCATGACGGCGACGAGAGGGCGATCAGGAGAATTGGTGATCTTGCCGAGGTAGTTGATTTCTTTTTCCATCAGAAAGCCGGCGTAGGCGGGAAGGGTGTCGGCGATGCCGGCAGTCGATGCGTGGGCGCGGTGCGCGGTGCCGAATGCGTCGCTGACGTAGATTTCGCCGAGAGAAGCCAGGGCTTTGGCGAAAGTCGGGTCATTCTTTTCTTCTTCGGGGTGAAAGCGCAGATTTTCGAGCAGGGCGACGTCGCCATTTTTCATATTATTGACGACTGCGGTCGCCTTTTCCCCGATGCAGTCTTCGGCAAAGCTGACGGTCTTGCCGAGAAGTTTGCCGAGGTGGCCGACCAGGGCTTTGAGAGAGTATTTCGGGTTCGGGCCGCCTTTGGGGCGACCGAGATGACTCATGAGAACGGCACGACCACCGTTGTCGGTGATGTGCTTGATTGTCGGAACTGCCATGCGGATGCGGGTATCGTCGGTGATGTTCAGGTTTTCATCGAGCGGCACGTTGAAGTCGACGCGGATCAGAACCTTGCGGCCGGCGAAATTGATGTCTTTGATCGTACGAAACATTAAAGCCTCCTGATGGTACATAAAACAGGAAACCTGATTTTCTCAGGTTTCCTGTGGCTGATAAATATTCTGACCTGCCTTACTTCTTGGCAATATAAAGCATCAGATCGCGAACGCGGCAGCTGTATCCCCATTCGTTGTCATACCATGAAAGAATCTTGACCAGGTTACCATCCATAACCTTGGTTGAATCTGCATCAAAGATTGAACTGTGCGCATCGCCGTTGAAGTCGCAGCTGACAAGCGGTTCATCACAGTAGGCGAGGATTCCCTGGTTTCTGGCGGTGGCAGCGGCTTCTTTTACCGCGGCGTTTACTTCTTCTTTGGTGGTGCTTTTCTTAACGGTGCAGACAAGGTCGACAACCGAAACATTGGCGGTTGGTACACGAATGGCGAAACCGTCGAGTTTGCCTTTAAGTTCGGGGATCGCCAGTGAAATGGCTTTGGCAGCGCCGGTTGAGGTCGGAATCATCGACAGGGCGCCAGCTCTGGCTCTGCGCAGATCTTTGTGTGGCGCATCGTGAATGCGCTGGTCGCCTGTGTATGAATGGATAGTTGTCATCAGGCCTTTTTCGATGCCGAACTTGTCGTTCAGCACTTTGGCTACCGGTGCCAGACAGTTGGTGGTGCAGCTGGCGTTGCTGATGACATGATGATTGGCGTGATCGTATTTGTCTTCGTTGACGCCCATTACCACAGTAATATCTTCGCCTTTGGCCGGGGCAGAAATGATGACTTTTCTGGCGCCGCCCTTGGTGATGTGCACTTCAGCCTTTTCTTTGTCAACGAAAAAGCCGGTCGATTCTACGACATACTCGATGCCGTGATTCTTCCAGGGGATGTTGCCCGGGTCTTTTTCAGCATAGATCTTGATGCTTTTGCCGTCGACAACCAGACAATCGTCCTTTGCTTCGACTTTATTGCTGATGCGCCCATGCACCGAGTCATACTTGAGAAGATGAGCCAGTGTCTTGGCGTCAGTAATATCGTTAATGGCTACCACTTCGAGGCCCTTTGTTTCAAGAACAGCCCTGAAAACCATTCTGCCAATGCGACCGAAGCCATTGATTCCTATTTTTACTGCCATTTTTTGCCTCCGAATTATTTATTTGCGTATCGGGTTGTGAAAAAGAGAACAAAGAAAATAAAAAATTACATGCACTCTTTTTACTTTGTCCGGGTACTTCTTGTCAATCCCCCAATTATAAAAACAGGGTGGACGCATTAAATTCAGAGATTCCGGGTCTGCGCCCGGAATGACGGAATCAGATTTCGTCATTCCCGCGAAGGCGGGAATCTAGTCTAATTGAGAATCTAAGGTGCTTTAGTGCGTTTGCACTGATTATTTTTACCGGACAAAAAAACATCCCCGTCGTAAGACGGGGATGTCGGTTGAGACTTCTAATCGTCAGATTACTTGTCGAGCTTTGATTTAAAAGACTCGAGCTGGGCTTTGAGCAGGTCGCCGATGGTGTCGGAGAAACCAGATTCTGATTCAGCCTGGTATTTCTTGAGTTCCTTGGCATCGCTGTCCATGTTGGCTTCTTTGATCGAGAGTTTCAGGCGGCGGTTTTTGCGGTCGAGTTCGAGAACCTTGTAGGTTACGGTGTCGCCCTGCTTAACCACTTCAGACGGGCTGTTAACACGCTGAGCTGAAAGCTGAGAGATGTGAACGAAGCCGATGACGCCTTCGGTAACTTCTACTTCTACGCCATTATCGAGCAGAGTGGCAATTTTGCCCTGGTGCACGCTGTCTTTGCCGAACTTGCGTTCAACATCTTTCCAGGGGTCATCCTGGAGGCGGCGCAGAGAGAGACCGATTTTCTGCTTGCCTTTGTCGATTTCATAGACCATGACGTTGACCTGATCGCCAACTTTGAGAGCGGCGCCCGGATTTTCAACGTCATTCTGCCATGAGAATTCAGAAACGTGCAGCAGACCTTCGAGACCGTTTTCGAGCTGAATGAAGGCACCATAGGGAACCAGATTCTTAACGACGCCGGTAACCTGATCGCCGATTTTGTATTCGTATTCAACCTTTTCCCAGGGGTCAGTGGTGGTCTGTTTCAGGCCAAGTGACAGTCTGTGGTTGGCAGTGTCGATATTGAGGATCTTGACCTTGATTTCCTGACCCTTTTCGAGAATTTCTTTCGGGTGGCTGACTTTTTTGACCCAGTCCATGTCAGAGACATGCAGCAGGCCTTCGACGCCCTGAGCGATTTCGATGAAGGCGCCAAAGTCGGTCATGTTGTTAACCTTGCCGGTTACCACATCGCCGATTTTGTATTTGGAAGTGACCTGTTCCCACGGATGGGGCAGAACTTCTTTGTATGACAGAGAAATGCGTTTCTTTTCTTTGTCGATTTCTTTTACGACGATGTCGATTGAGTCGCCGGTTTTTACGACTTCGCTCGGGTGCTTGATGTTTCTGGCCCATGACAGGTCAGAAATGTGCACGAGGCCTTCAACGCCTTCTTCGAGTTCAACGAAAGCGCCGAAATCCATGAGGTTTTTAACCTTGCCATGATATTTCTGACCGACTTTGTAGCGGTTGTCAACGGTTTCCCAGGGGTTGTCTTTTTTCTGCTTGATGCCGAGGCTGATTTTGCCTTTTTCGACATCCATTTTCAGAATCTTGGCTTCGATGGTTTCGCCCGGCTGAACGACTTCGCGCGGGTTGGAAATCACTGACCAGCTGAGGTCGTTGCGATGAATGAGGCCTTCAACGCCGTCGCCGAGGTCGACGAATGCGCCGTATTCAACGATTCTTGAAACAACGCCGGTGATGACGTCGTCAACGTTGAATTTTTCGAAGATTTCGTTTTTGCGTTTGTCGCGAACCTTGTCGAGAATGGCGCGTTCAGAAACGACGACGTTCTTGCGGCGGCGGTCATATTCGGTGATAACCATCGGGAATTTCTTGCCGATGCTTTCTTTGGCGTTTTTGCCGTGTGAGAGCTGGCTCTGGGGCAGGAAGGCTCTGACGCCGAGAACGCTGACGTTGTAACCGCCCTTGATGCGTTCTTTGATTTCGCCTTCGACCGGAGTTTTATTCTTGAAAGCTTCGTCGAGGTCATCCCATGAACCGAGTTCCTGGGCGCGGCGCAGCGAGAGCAGCAGCTGCCCGTGGCCGTCGTCAACCTTTTTGACGTAGACTTTAATTTCGTCGCCAACGTTATATTTGCCTTCTTCGCCATCGAGTTCGTCAGTCGGAATGATGCCGTCGGATTTGTAGCCGAGGTCGACATAAATACCGCTCTGGTTCTTCTCAATAACGGTGCCGGTTACAATGGCCCCTCTGGAGATTGTTCGGAACTCACTGTTCAGCGCTTCCTCCATTGTCATCTGGTTCTCTTCGGCGCTATCAGCCTGTTCCTGGTGAGTGTTTTTAACTTGAGTCATACGTTCCTCCATTGGGATCAACTTGTCCCGGGTATTAGTTACGATTATGATAATCCGATCGATGACCTGATCAATGGTCATCGCGGTAGTATCCAGCAATACGGCTCCGTCAGCCTGTTTGAGCGGAGCAAATTCACGGTTCGAGTCATATTCATCGCGTTTTGCAATTTCAAGCTTCAGGCTTTCGAGATCGGCTTCAAAGCCCTTCTCGTGCAGGTCATGCAGGCGACGTCTGGCCCTTTCCTCGATCGAGGCGGTCAGAAAGATTTTGGTGCGGGCATCGGGGAAAACAACTGAGCCGATATCGCGGCCGTCGACAACCCATTTGCCTTTTTTGCCGATCTGCCTCTGCAGAGCGGTCATGCATTCGCGCACACCCTGATTGGCGGCTACGGCAGAAACATTGCGGGCCACTTCAGGTTTGCGGATATCGTGTGTTACTTCGATATCTTTAAGAAAAACACGCGGTTGCGAGGAGTTCTTGCTGGTTTCAAAGCGCAGACCGCATTCGCTGGCACAACGGCGCATGGCGGCCACATCGGAAAAGTCGATGTTTTCCTGCTGGGCTTTGAGGGTTACGGCGCGATACATGGCGCCGGTATCGAGATAACCATACCCGAGCTTGTCAGCAGCCATACGGGCTACCGTACTTTTACCAGCACCGGCGGGGCCGTCGATGGCAACTATATCAAAACCTGTCTTACTGGGCGTTTGCAAAGTGTGCAACGAACTCCTGTGAACTCATCGGTTGAAAATATGAACCGACTAATGGGCGATATCGTACACTATTTTTGTTCTTTGTGCAACTAAAAAAGTGATGGGAATCTTTTTGAGAAAAGCTTTTTACTTCAGCCTTTGATGCAGCTTTGCAGGTGCTTGAAGAAATCCGGAAAAGAAATATTTACGCAATCGGGATTTTTTATAAACAGTCCTTTTCCGCTGCGACGGGCAAGAATGGCAAAAGCCATTGCCAGGCGGTGATCATCGGCCGATTCCATCGCAATTATCTCTGTCAGACGACTGTTGCCTTCGATGCGAAACCCGTCGGTCAGTTCCTGGCATTTTACTCCAGCTTTCTGCAGCTGACTGATGAGATTACTGATACGGTCGGTTTCTTTGCGGCGCAGTTCTGAAGCCCCGGTTACCTGTGATGGCCCGTTGGCGAAAGCCATGGCGACTGCCAGTGCCGGCAGTTCGTCGATCAACGATGGTATTTCGGCTGCCACAATTTCGACGCCATGCAGAGTGCCGCCTGTAATGACTGCGGTACCCACTGGTTCGTTCTGTCTGTCATTCTGTTCATTGAATGAAACGCCGGTTCCCATTCTTTTCAGTACATTGAAAAAACCGGTTCGCCCAGGATTGAGCAGAATGTTTTTAAGTTCAATGCGGCTGCCGGGAAAAGTTGCGGCGGCCACGGCAAAAAATGCGGCACTGCTGACGTCGCCAGGAATGGTAAACGAGAAAGCACCCGTTGGCTTGAATGGCCCATTAAGACAGATTCTGTTGCCAGCTTGGGAAATGTCGGCCCCCAAAAAACTCAGCAGTCTTTCAGTGTGATCGCGGCTTGAGAAGGGTTCTTCGATAACAGTGCAGCCGGTCGCACGCAGCCCGGCGAGCAGTAGTGCCGACTTAACCTGCGCTGAGCTGTGACGGTTGAAGAATGCTGCCGGTGTCAGAGTTGGCTGACCATTGATGCGAATCGGCAGGGTGCCGGCGTCGGCACATTCTATTTTTGCGCCCATCTGGCGCAGAGGCTCGACCACACGCAGCATCGGCCGGCGAGACAGTGAAACATCACCGGTAAGCAGGTAGCTCCCGGGTTGCCCGGCGAGAACGCCTGCCAGCAGTCTGGCGGTGGTACCTGAATTGCCGCAGTCAAGTTCAACTGGTGTTGAAAATTCTGTAATGGCCTGCTGACGACTCTTCAGTCGAACGGCATTGTTGTTGCGTTGCACCGTTATACCCAGCTTTTCGACGAGTTTCAGGCTGGTGGCTACATCGACGCAGTCGGATAGATTGGTAAGCTCGAGACTGCCGTCAAGCAGCAGGCTGATCAGAACCAGCCGGTGCGATATCGATTTGTCGCCCGGAAAACGCAGGCTGCCAGCAATCTGCCGCGCCGGTTCAAGAAACATGCTCGGTCTTGAGTGGCTTGCCAAGCATGATTGAGAGAATCTGATCGTCGGTTTCAATCATGCCGGGAGCGGCAATTAGACCGATGTTGGCAAGGCTCGATTCAAGGTTTTCACCGAGAACACCGTTGGTGGTTGGCAGGCGCAGACCCCGCACCGCCATCATTGCTGCCTGAAATGCAGAATCGACGGCACAGACCAGCTTAATCGAGCAGCCGACCTTGGCGCCATCGCAGATAATGCCGGTAATGCTGCCGACCATGTTGTTGACGGCTGCCGTCGCCGTTTCCAGGTCGCCGCCGAGCAGGTAGGTGGCGCCGGCGGTCAGGCCTGTGCCGGAGCAGACGACGCAGCCGCACATTGCCGAAAGGGTGCCTGAATGATATTTCAAAATGCTGGTTATGCCGTGACTGATTCCGAGAGCTTCACTCAAACGCCGGCGGTCGGCTTTGACATGCTCGGCGAGAACGTGCAGCGGCAGTGAGATTGTGAGCCCCTGGTTGCCGGACCCGGCCGAAGTCATTACCGGCAGGTTACAGCCCGACATGCGCGCATCGACAGCGGCCGAAGTCAGGGCTTTAGCGCGGTTGACAACGTCGTTGCCCAGCCAGCCCTCGTTGATGAGATTATTGTAGATATTGCCGATGTGCAGAAACCCGTCTTTGGCAAGACCGGCCTCGGCAACCCTGAGATTCATGTCGATGCCATTGAGCATGTGCTGGCGCAGTTCTTCTGAAAGCTGGCCGATGTTGTTCCAGATTTCGGCAAACGAGACCGAAGCGAGTGCCTGCCTTTGCTGCAGCAGTTCGCCAGAGCCGCTGTCGCCCGAGGCATCAGACGAAAAAACCGTTCGCCCGTTCTTTTCGAGAAGAATGCAGTTCTCATGGCTGCCGCTGATGACGCAGCGACCTATTCCGCCTTTATCGTCTTCGACAAGAGCGTCGACAAAAAGCCCGTGCTTTTCGGAGGCCAGGTCGATGGTGATCAGGTCACGGTCGACGAACTGCCGGGCCCGGTCGAGCCAGGCTTCGCTCATGTTCTCGAGCAGTGTCAGCCCGGGTTCCTGCGACTCAGAATAGCAGCCCAGTGCCGCAGCAAGCGGAATGCCGCGCTGGCCGCCGGTGCCCGGAATGCCAACTTCCATGGCATTTTTGAGCAGGTTTGTCGAAAGGCGCAGGGTGATCCTGGCAACCTCGGAGCTGGTCATTTTTCTGGCTTTGCAGGTTGCCAGGGCGATGGTTATGGGTTCAGTGCAGCCAAGGGCTGCTTTGATATCGAGGCGCAGGGTTTTTTCAAGTTGGGCAAGGCTCATGGGTTTCCTCCGGTGCGCTAAAAAGTTAGCACATGCGCCGGGCAAAAACAATAAAGGCCGGTGCTGAAAAATGCGGGTTGGCAAGGTGCCGTCGCCGGGGCTACAATGAAAAAAAACAGCTGCGGGCTGAACTTAAGGAAATCAGATGCAAAAGAATTTTCTCGGAAAAACCGGTATTGAAATAACTCATCTTGGTATTGGCACGCTGACGATGAGCCCGATGCAGCGTGGGTTGAACGTGGCTGACGGGGCGCGGGTCATTCTGCATGCCCTTGCGGGTGGTATCAATTTTATCGATACGGCGCAGATGTATGGTTCTTATTCCCAGGTTGCCGAAGCTCTCAGACAGTGGAAAGGCCCTGCGCCGGTCGTTGCCTCGAAGTCGGCCGCGCGAACCCGCGAGACCATGCAGGCCGCCGTGGCTGAATGTCTGCAGCAGACCGGCCTTAAGAAGATAGATGCTTTTCTGCTGCATGCAGTACGTGATGCCGAAGATTTTGCCGGCCGACAGGGTGCTCTCGATTATCTGCTCGAAGTGAAAAAGGCAGGTCTTATTGGCGCTGTCGGGGCCAGTTCTCACTCGGCAAAAACTATTGATATGCTCGGTCAGCACCCGGCCATCGATGTGCTGCATCCGATGTATAACCGTGACGGCATCGGCATTCTCGACGCCAGTCTCGATGATATGACGGTTTTTCTCAAGCGTGCCCGCGCCAACGGCAAAGGCATTTACGCAATGAAGCCGCTTGGTGGTGGCCAGCTGCGCAACGATGCAGCCGCATCGCTCGACTGGGTTCTCAAGTCAGGGGTCGTTGATTCAGCGGTTGTTGGCATGACTTCTGCCGATGAAGTCGATATGAACGTGCTGGTGGCGACCGGTCTTCCGGTCGATCAGGCTTTTGCTCTCAAAGTTGCCGGGCAGCCGCGCCGCCTGTTTATCAATTCGATGGTCTGCATAAACTGCGGCGCCTGTATCAGAACCTGCCAGCAGTCAGCACTGAAACCCGGCGAAAAGACGCCGCAGATCGATCATCAACTTTGTGTGCTCTGTGGCTACTGCTCACCGGTCTGCCCGAAATTCGCGATCCGCATAATCTGAAGCTATACCGGGAAACCGGCTGAAAAAAAGAACCGGCTGCCTGCATGTGCAGACAGCCGGTTTCTTTTCAGAGCAGATTAGAAACCGTCGAAACCACCGCCGGCCGCGGGTGCGGCTGCCGGAGCTGAGGCTGCTTCAGTTGCTGCCGGAGCAGCTGCATCGGCCGGGGCCGGAGTTGCAGCCGGTGCATCAGCGGCAGGATCTGCCGGTGCGGGAGCAGCTGAAGTGTCAGCCGGGGCAGTGGTCGGAGCCGGAGCTGCATCAGCTGGAGCCGGTGCCGGTTCGGTTTTCGGGGTGGCATCAATAGCGTCGAAGCCGCCTTCAAAACCGCCGCTGGTTGCGGCTGGAGCTGGTGCCGGTTTGGCTTCGTCGATGGCGCCAAAACCTTCGGTGCTGGCAGGCTTTTCATCGGGCTTGGTGTCAGCCGGGGTTTCTACCGGTTTGACTTCGCCAGGTTTCACTTCGGGCTTCTGGGCCGGAGTGGTAGTTTTGTTGGCGGCATCTTCGTCGGGCAAAATGATATCTTCGGTGCCCATCAGAGGGTCTTCTTCGAAGATAGAGCTGGTTTTGCCGGTTTTTTCAGTTTCATTGAGACCGGGAAGTTTGACTTCGCGGGCGCTGAGAAGCTTGTTGAATTCTTCTTTGTAGCGGAGTTCAGTCGGGGCGAAACCAAAATAATACTGGATCTTCGGTGAGTAGCTGACGGTCAGACCGGCAACAACTACGGCTACCATGCTCATCAGCTTGATGAGAATGTTAAGTGACGGACCGGAAGTATCTTTGAACGGATCGCCGACGGTGTCGCCGACTACGGTTGCTTTGTGGTTGTCAGAACCCTTACCACCCATCTGGCCAGATTCGACGTATTTCTTGGCGTTATCCCAGGCGCCGCCTGAGTTGGACATCATTACGGCAACGGCGAAACCGCAGGCGAGACCGCCGACCAGCATGCCGATTACGCCGCCAACGCCGAGAACCAGACCGACGACGATCGGGGTGATGATGGCGATAAGGCTGGGGGCGAGCATTTCTTTCTGGGCGCCCTTGGTTGAAATGGCTACGCATGCGGCATAATCAGCCTTGGCGCCTGGTTCACCCTTCAGCAGGCCGGGGATTTCCTTGAACTGTCTGCGGACTTCTTCGACCATGCTGTGAGCAGCACGACCGACCGCTTTCATGGTCATGGCGCAGAATACGAAGACCATCATGGCGCCGATGAAAACACCGACGAGAACGAGCGGGTTCATCAGGTTGACGTTGTAGTAGGCCATGAAATCGGCCATGGTGGCCTTGGCTATCGGAACTGCCTTTTCGGCACTGGGAAAGATATACTGGTCGAGCTGTGATTCGCTGAATTTAGCGACGCGCAGCAGGCCGATGCGGAGTTCTTCAATGTAGGCGCCGAGCAGAGCCATGGCAGTCAGAGCGGCCGAACCGATGGCGAAGCCTTTACCGGTGGCGGCTGTGGTGTTGCCAAGTGAGTCGAGAGCGTCGGTGCGCTTTCTGACATCGGGGCCCATGTGCGACATTTCGGCGTTACCGCCGGCGTTGTCGGCGATCGGGCCGTAGGCGTCAGTGGCGAGAGTCAGGCCGAGAGTCGAGAGCATGCCGACGGCGGCGATACCGATACCATAGAGACCCATGGCCGGGTTGTTGAAACCATCGGCGAAGCCGTAGGCGAGGACGATGCCGAGGCTGACGGTGAGAACCGGAATGCCGGTCGACATCATACCGGTTGCCAGGCCTTCAATGATGACGGTGGCGGGGCCGGTCGATGACTGGGCGGCGACTTCTTGGGTCGGTTCATAGTCAGAAGAGGTGTAGTATTCTGTGGCCCAGCCGATGATGATACCGGCCATCAGACCAGTGATGATCGAGCCAAGAATATAAATGTGGTCAGGCAGCATTTTCCAGACGAGAATGGCGCTGCCGACGGCAGTGAGCAGAGAAGATACATTGATGCCGCGACCAAGGGCACCCATCAGTTCTTTCTGAGAGGCGTCTTCATCGGTGCTGACGAAGTAGATACCGATCAGAGAGAAAAGGATCCCGGCACCGGCAATTGCCAGCGGCAGAAGAATCGAATTAACCTGCAGCGGCAGCAGTTCGGGGGTGGTGAACGCGGCGGCGCCAAGGGCGGCTGTAGCTAGAATCGAACCACAGTATGATTCATAAAGATCGGCGCCCATGCCGGCTACGTCACCGACGTTGTCGCCAACGTTGTCAGCGATAACGGCCGGGTTGCGCGGATCGTCTTCGGGAATGCCGGCTTCGGTTTTACCGACAAGGTCGGCACCGACGTCAGCGGCTTTGGTGAAGATACCACCGCCGACGCGGGCAAACAGAGCCTGTGAACTGGCGCCCATGCCGAAGGTCAGCATGATGGTGGTGATTTCCATGTAATCGTGAACGGCAAAGATGCTGTCTTTGAAAACTGTATCTTTAACGCTCATGACCCAGTTGAGAATTTTCCACCAGATCGAGATGTCAAGAAGACCGAGACCGACGACGACGAAGCCCATGACGGCGCCACTTCTGAAAGCGACCTGCAGACCCTGATTAAGGGACTTGGCAGCAGCGGCAGCGGTGCGGTTCGAGGCGTTGGTGGCAGTTTGCATGCCGAGATAGCCGGAGAGACCCGAGAAAAAACCGCCGGTCAGAAAGGCGAGCGGGGTCCAGGGGCTCTGTACGTGCAGTACAAAAGAAAGGAAGGCGAAAAAGGCGAAGGCAACGATGAAGAAAATGCCGACGACCTTATACTGTGACCAGAGGTACGACATGGCGCCCTCTTTAACATATCCGGCGATTTCGCGGGACTTTTCGCTACCCGGGTCAGATGCCATCATGGCGTTGTAAAAATACCAGGCAAAAACCAGCGCGGTGAGCGAGCCTATCGGGGCAAGCCAGAAAAACAGTTGTGCGTCCACACAGACCTCCTTCAGGGATCTTCAATCCTAAAATATCCTCATTCCTGCAACAACAAGCAGTAAATATACCATGAAAATTTTACTTGTCAATTAAATGGCAAGTTCTTTTGCGTTTGCAGCAAGAGAAAATTTGAATTGCCATAACAGCTTCAGGATGTTAAAATTTCCCGGCTATGGAAACCACGCATGAAGACAATGTTGCATCGCGACAAAAACTCGCGGTTGCTGCCAGAACCGGTATTTTTCTCGCTGTTCTGCTTGCGGTTCAGCTCGTTGGGCTGCCGAACCCGGTGACCGGCACGATCGTCAATGCCATTTTCATTTTTGTTCTTCTTTACAATGGCTTGCGGCATGCTCTTATTCTCGCTTTTTTGAGCCCGCTTGGCGGTATCGTTTCGGGTCATCTGCCGGCACCGATGTACCCGGTTTTGCCGGTTATCGTCTGTGGCAACCTGTCGTTTATCGGCCTCTATTTTGTCTTTGCAAAGCACGGCATGTCTCTGCGCCTCGTTTTACCCGCACTGGCAAAGGGTGTGATTATAGGCGGCGCCGGCTATATGATCGTTCAGATTCTCGATATTATGGCGACAGCAAAATGGCTGCTGATGCCGGTGCTGGGGTTGCAGTTCTTCACTGCCGTTGCCGGTCTGTTTATTGGTGAAAAGCTTTATCAGTCTCTGCTGCGGGGTCGTGGTGCCTCGGTCTGAGCTCCTGACGATCTTTCCCATTCCGAGAGAATTGAATGCCCCAGATTGATAATTTCGGGGTCGGTCTCTTCTTCGAGCATTTTGACGACGACCTCGCGACTGTCAGTGTCGGCGACTCTGCCAATTGCCCTGAGAGCCTGTAGTCTTTCTGAATTTTCCTGGCTTTCCAGCATCAGGAGCAGTCTGCGAAAAATGCTTTCGACAATTTGCATCGTCGCCAGGCCTGGTTGCTCGCAATAAGCCGGAAAAAGCCGGCGAAATTTGCGGGCGGCTGAAAGGAAATAAACGGCAAAGGCGGCAGAGGCACGTTTCCCGCTGCTGTCAGATTTAAGAAGGTCGTAAAGGCAGTTGAGGGTCTGTTGATCGTCTGCCAGCCACAGGCCGAGCAGAGCGTTGGCGCAGACGCGCGGAGCGGGATCATTGAGCAGACTTTTCAGGCGGTCGCGTTTGTCGGCCACATCGAGCGGAATGTAGGCTTCGATGGCGTTGGCGCGCACTCGATCATCCGGGTCGTTGAACATCTCAGAGAAAAAAACGGCAAGTGTCTGCAGGCGGCTCATGCCAAGGATACTGACTGCAACCGATTTGAACTCGGGGTTGCTGATTGTCGTGGCAAGCTTTTTAAGATATTCGACTGCCTGGATATTTTGCTGAAACATGAAGGGTGAAATTGACCTGATAGCGTCGGTCCTGAAGCCGAAATCCTTGTCTTCAATGAGTTTTATCAGCTGATTCAGGCCTTCTGAAGTGCCTGTAAGGCCAAGAGCCTGGCAGATTGAGATGGCTCCTTTGCCAGAAACCGTTTTCAGACGTTCGCAGAAGTAGGCAATATTCGAGAAACCGGTGATGGTAAAGTAGTCGCTGCCTTCGTGACTTTCGTCGGGCATTATTAAAGGCTTGAACAGCAGGTAGTCGCGTGCTGCTGAATTGAAAGCCTGATCGCCGACCGGTTGAAAAGCGTTGTTGCGGTTCGAGTGGCCGGCAGCGTTGCGGGCATTGGTGAGAACTGGGCCAATTGCCGCAAAATCAGATCTTGACCGGGTGCCGATGTGGCCGATGATGACATTGCCGCAACTGAGACCTGAGCGCATGTTTATCTCTTCAAGGCCTAGCTGGGCAGCTTTGAAATTGAAGATATTGAGGTTGTTTCTTACAGAAAGGGCCGCAAAGCCCGCCCGCAATTGCGCCGGCCAGGCGTCGTTTTTGTTGATCGGAAAAATCGCGGTGATGAAACAATCGCCAAGCTTGTCTACCAGACCGTTGGCTCTGGCGATAATTTCGGCAGTCTGCGTAAAGAAGCGGTTGAGGGTGTCGACGGCTTCCGAGGGCGAGCTGCGCTCGATAAAGCTGTTGAAACGGTGCAATTCGAGGTGAAGAATGACCGCATGCACGGTTTTTCCTGAAAAATTACGGCTCACAAGCTCGGGTGAATGTTCGAAAATTTTGCGGGTGATGAAATTGCTTGTGGTCTCTTTATCGTGCAGAATCGAGGCCAGGCGGTTGAAAGAACTTGCCAGTTCGCCGAATTCATCTGAGGACCTGACCATGGCCTTGTAACTGTAGTCGCCGTGGCTCATCGATTCTATTGACTGCAGAATCGAGTTCAGCGGGCTCAGCAGAGTTGCCGAAATTCCGTAGGCGATGAAGATGCCGATAAGTATAAGAACCAGACCCAGTGAGAGGTTATAAGTCAACAGATTGCGTATGTGTGTGTATTCTTCGTCAATGGTAAAACCGGCTCTGATCAATCCGTAGCGCTTGCCGCCGATGACAATGGGCACCGATGTGTCGTATACCGGACGGTTGCCGGCTGTGGCCCTGCGTATTGAGAGGTCTGAAGAGAACAGGGCTGCCCGTGACCAGCCATCGGAAAAATATTTTCCGTGTGTGTGCGGGTGTGTGCTCGAAATGATGCGGCCCTGATTGTCGAGAATCAGGCAATACTCGATTTTGTTGAGTTTGACAAACTCACGCAGGGCGTAGTCGATGCCCTGAAAGTTGCCCCTGACAATGTCTTCGCCCATGGCCAGTGCAATCATGCGCCCAAGCAGTCGGCCGCTTTCTTCGGCGCGTCCGAGGCTGGTGTGCTTGATCTGAATCGTTACCAGATAAACCGAAACCAGCATGATAAAAACGATCAGCAAGGTGAAGGTGACGGCGATCTTCTGTCTGAAACTTACCGAAAAACTGTGTGCTTTCTGCTGTATCTGATGGTCAATGGGCATTGACGAGGTCCTCCTCGAGCTGATCGAAAAGTTTTTCGTCTGGCTGTCTGGTAGTGAACATGCCCGAGAACATTTCCGAAGACTGAATTCTGCTGCCGAGTTTCATGAAATTGCCAACAACCGTCTGCTCGAACGGGCTGCGCTGAGCAGAATTGACAATGTAGACGCCACCCGGCACCGGTGGGCTTTCGTGAACGATTTTCATGCTGTTGCGCACGCTCTCGGGCTGTTCGAAAAAGAAATTGCTGGTCAGAACGATGCAGTCATACTGCTCGTTCTGCAGGCCGAGAATCGAATCGCTGTAGTTCTCGGAAAAATGCTCCTGTTTGAAAAAAGTGCCGTGGGCAAAGCCTTTTTTTTCGACTTCCCCTACCGGAATCAGATAGCCGGCAAGCTGGTCGCCACCGCGATAGGCAATGCGGTAGCCACGCAGGTCTTCGAGCGAGGTGGCGGGGTCGTTGTTTCTGACGAGAAAAATGACCTTTTTGGGTGGCTCGAAAACTCTTTCGAGAACGGCCCTGATCGGGTGACTCTTTCGGTAATTGATGTAGGCCATCGCTGTTATGCTGCCGTAGTCGGCAAGTCTGCGATTAAGCTTGTTGATGATTTCGAGCTCGTTCACCGAAACATCGATACGGGCGGTTTTGCCGGTTTTTTCGACGATCCGGTCGAGTTTTGGCTGCATTACTTCGATGAATTGCACGAGGTCGCCACGCGGGATGACGAAGGTGAAGATGATTTCGCGGCGGCTTTCGGGGTCTTTGGCTTCTTCGTATGGTGCCCGGCTGGCGATACCGCTGAAAACCTCGGGCAGTCCGGCGGCGTTACCGGTATATTCGACGAAGCTTTTCCAGAGTATGCCGCCTGTACCGATGATGCCGGCGATGAGAAGAAACGCCACTCCTACAAAGATCGAGGTTTTATCGGCTGCTGCCTTGCTGCTCATCTAAAAAGCCTGCTGTAATGAAGGTTGCTAATAATCTACCACAGATAAAACAAATTGTACAAACTTTTGCACAGAAAGTTGGTATTTCTTACATCGGGTTCGTTTTTTTTCTGCTATGATTAGAACAACTGGTTCGTTTGCAAATGACATTTTCGGGGTGAATATCATGATTATCAACAATCGCAGGGGCGTAATCGGTTTCATGCTGACCATGGCCGTGGGCATTGCCCTTGGTGCCGCAACCCTTGTCGTCACCAGCGAAATGACCCGCGATGACAATAAGAAAAAGACGACCCTGAACTCGGCTCGCACCCCTTCTTCACCGGCTGCCGTTGAAAGGGCTTTCGAGAAGTATCAGAAAGCCTATCAGGAATACCAGCAGGCCGCCGGTCTTGGTCGCGAAGATGTTAAAAAATACGCTGATGCTTTTAAAGAAGCCAAACGTAATCTCGAAATTGAAATTCTGCGCAATACCCCGGGAGTCCAGGAAATGGACCTCGGCAAGCTCGAAAAAGGTGATGAAGCCGCAGCAGAAACTTCTGCTCCCGCTGTGAATACTGACTCTACAAACCCATTCAGTGTTTCGACTGTTACCATCGGCAGCTCGGCCAACTCAGGAAGTGGCAGTCAGAGTCAGACGACGACTTCGGCTGTTGACGCCGCCGCCAGTCAGGCAGCCGCTCCGGCGGTTTCCGGCAGCGTAACCGGAGTCAGCGGTGAAATAACCGGCATGGACTATTACCGGGTCAAATCTGGCGATTCCCTGTCGAAAATCTGCGAACAGTTTTACGGGGCGTCGGGCATGTGGCAGCACATTCTCAAATATCAGTCATCTTCGATTGCCGCCACTCCCAACCTGATTTTCCCGGGGCAGCTGATTGCGCTGCCGCGCGGCCTGAAGCCGACAGCTACCACTGTTGTCAAAAATCAGAACACGCAAACCCAGACGACAACCGGTTCGACACCGGTTGCCGCCGGCGCTCATAAAGTGGCCCCCGCTGGCGATGAATCCTGGCAGCAGACTTTCCAGAAGGACTACCTGATTTCTGACAACGCCCTTACTAATTCCGGTACCATGACAGTCGCTCAGATACAGCGATTCCTAGAATCGAAAAACTCGGTGCTGGCGAAGCCTTATCGTGGTTCGACACCGGCGCAGATGATTTACGACGCCGCAAAAAAATACGGCATCAATCCGCAGGTGCTTCTTACCCGCCTGCAGTGTGAACAGGGGCTGATCAGCAAGTCTACCGCCACTCAGAAGCAGCTTGACTGGGCGGTTGGCGTTGGTTGTTACGATTCCGGCAACTGGAACCAGAAATTCAAGGGCTTTGACAAGCAGATAGAATATGCCGCGCAAACCTATCGCCGCCATTATGATGCCGCAAAGGCGAAGCTCGATCGTGGCGAAAAGGTCAGCATGAATATCGATGGGCAGCAGGTGACTGTTAAAAACGCCGCGACCTATTCGTTCTATAAATACTGCCCGCATTTTCAGGGCAATAAGCTTTTCTACGATGTCTGGCGCGGCTACCGCAGTAAATTCTGATCACTCTTCTGATCACTCTTCTGATCGCTCTTCTGATCACTCAACCAGATGCTTGAACAACGCCGCGATCCTTTTTGAATCCTCGAGCAGGGTCGCAGTGTTTTCTGAACGCAGCATTATGATTGCCTGATCTTCGATTCGGGCCCATTGACACAGAGAAGTTTCGGCTGCCTGTCTCAGCCTGCCTTCAGAAATTTCGTCATTCCGGCATTCGTAAAAATGCAGAATTTTGCAGAATTTTTCTGCTGCAGTTTCAGTTTTAGATTCAGCAAGAGAGACGATGCCGGCCTTACTGCGCCATTCAGGATGATATTCTGGTCGGTTGTAGCCACTGTTAATGGCGGTTAATACCGGGCCTGTCGCAGTTACTGCAAACGAAAACCGTATCGGCGTATCTTTAAGATCGACGAGTGCAGAAAAAAGTCTGGTTATTTCGAGCATTCGACTGATTATCGGTGTCGGCAGCCGTACCGGAAAAGCCCGCCAGCTGTGCCTTAGTTTCAGTGATTTGTCGAGGCTGACCTGAGCAATAATTCTTGGGGCGCCATTGAGAAAGGTGATTTCGATTCTGGCTTTCGGGTTGATAAATTCTTCGAGCATAACCGGGCCGGGAAACTCACCGGTGATCAGTTCAAAAAATTCCGGCAGTTCGCGAAAGGCTTTGAGAATATAGCAGGCCCGGCCGTCGGCCAGATTGGTCGAGGTTTTCATGATCAGCGGAAACCGGTTGAATTTTACCGCCCAGGCGCTAAGCCTGGCGAATTGCTCAGAAACAGCGTATTGCGGGACCGTCAGTTTTTGTGAGGAGCAGAACTCTCTGAGTTTATGGCGGCTGGTAAGCAGCGAAAACTGGCTGCTGTCACAAAGATTTGGTGGCATTTTGTCGCGATCGGCCGGCAGATCGCAGAAAAAGGGGAGGCGGGCATCTGAATACAGCTGCTCGAGAAAACTGTTTTTTACATCGCTCATATTGAGTGTACTTATCGGCTGAAAAGCGCCGACTGTACACCACCATTATTCGCGCATCTGTTCTTCGAGTTCTTTGAGGCGCGCCTTGGCTACCTGGTTGTCAGGCTCGCGGTTGAGGGTGCGGTTGAGGCGATCGATCTCGTTGCGACTGTATCTGATAAGTCTTTTGATAACATCGAGATCGCGGGTTATGGTGCGGTCGTCGTTTGGGAGCTGGTTGGCTCTTTCCCAGTCGTTGAAAGCCTTGCGGAACTTGTTTTTTTCGAAGAAAATCTGGCCGCTGAGCTTGAAAATGCTGAAATTGCTGGGGTCATAAATGCGGGCCCGGTCGAGGCGGCGCAGGGCCTCTTCGTAGCTGCCCTGGTAATAATCGTTTACTGCTGATTCAACATACTGACGCGCCCGTGATTCGTTTACATGCCGGTTGCGCTCTTCGTCGCGGGCGGCAACATCTTCTTCCAGGGTTTGAGTGGGGGAGGCAAGGGGGGCTGGTTCCTCGATTTCGGTTCTGATGCCAAAACTTGCAAGATTTTTGCGCATGGTGGTGAAGTCGATGCTTGTGGCGGATGGGATCGAGGAAAAGAAGTATCCCACTGCCAGCAGAAGCAGCACTACCCCAAGTATCTTGATTTTGGGCATGAGATTTTTCACCTCGGACACCAAGCCTCCTGAAGATTCAGACCTCTTTCAGACAGGTAGGTATACCAGCGGCTTTTCCGGGGTGAAACATCAGCTTTCGCAAAACCACCGTTACGGAAACAGTCGTAGTGGTAACCCAACAACGCTAATTCCCTTTTGATATCTGGATTCCCGTATTTGAAACCCTGATTTACTTCCTTTTCGAAGCACGTGTGTACGGGCCAATAACCCCATGTCTTCAGTATATCGGAATTTGCGGACAACGACAAGGGGGAAAGCATTATCTGCCAGAGAGCGCGGGCCTTGAGCAGAGCAATGGCTGCCGTCAGATCAGGTTCTATAACAGATGTGTTTTTTTTGCGCCAGCTGGTTTCCCAGAAAAGCATTTCAATTGGAGTCGCCGATGGGTCGGGGTGCCAGCCGCGACTGAGATAATGCTTGAGTTCAGCAGGTTCGAGGGTTGTGAGTTCCGACCATGCAACCGGCGTGCTGCGGTTACCAGCGAGCCGCACGGCTACCTTGAGCTCGGTCAGGTCTTTGTCCGGGAGGTCGGCACTCAGTGTGCCGATTGCCGCAGCGATTTCATCAACGATAGAGTCGGAATACTCGCGTGCTCTCTCGGGGAGAGTTCTGGCTGAGGCAAGCGAAAAATAATAGAGAGCCTCGGATTTAAGCTTGTGTTCGGGCCAGGTCGCCATGAACCTGGCAAAGGTCTCTTTCGATTCCTGCCAGCGGCCGAGGTCGAAAGAACGTCTGCCTTCGTTGAAAACATCAAGGGCAGTGATTGCATAGCCGAAGCTGCAGCATATCACGAAAACCGCCAGAAACAGGTAAGTTCTTCTTTTCAAGTTAAAGCCTCACATTTCCCTGATTCCAAGGGCAAAATTTCCTTCCTCAAATATTGAGAGCAAAAACAATGCCAAGCAAACAGAAGGGCAGAATATATGCCCTCTATATTCAGGTTATCGGCACTTTTCTGCTGCAAAATTAGGCATTCCGGGGTACGGAACAAAAAAACTTTGTGAAAAAAGTGCTCATGTTTTTGATTGAAAATTTAGTGTGCAAATTGCACAAGTTGAAAAAGTGTGGTTTGCGCACACAAACTTTACTCACTCAGGAGAGAAATTCTCAGTAGCACCATAACTGGGTATTTGATTCTGCCGGAAAACTACGACATTCTTGCGTGACAGTGGACCAGATACCAGGTAAAGATACTTTTTCAGCTTATCTGCTAAAAAACTGCGCGCCTGATCTTTACGGCAGCAGGCGCGCAGAGCGGGCAGTAATTGTTGAAGAGAGTTGCGGCCAGGTTAAATGACGGCTTTGAGAGCTCTCTTTAAGAGAACCCCGGCCATTTGTTTGCGATAAGATTTTGAAGATCTGACATCGCTGATTGGCTTGGCGGTTTCGCAGGCAAATTCGGCCGCTTTTTCAAGTGTCGCCGCATCGATTTCGCCGGCTTTTTCAAGCAGCTCTTCGGCACTTTTGCAGCGAAGAACCGTCGGGGCTGCCGAGCCGATTGCGATGCGGTAGCGCTTCTGCCCGTCATTGAAGACACTCAGGGCAAGGTTGATCTTTGAAATGGCATGGGCGCGTCTTTCACCCAGTTTGAGAAATGCGCCGACGGTTTTGCGCAACGGCAGGGCAAAACCTTCGATCAGTTCACCGGCTTTGAGTACACTGCGGCCGGGGCCGGTAAAAAATTCGTCGATGGCAACCTTGCGTTTGCCGGTCTGCCCGACGATCAGCACTTCGGCTTCGAGGGCAAAAAGCGCCGGAATCGTGTCGCCGGCAGGTGAGGCATTGGCCACATTACCGCCGAGAGTGGCGGCATTACGTATCTGCGTGGCGCCAACCGTTGACGCGGCCTTTGCCAGAACCGGAAAATACTCGTTCACTTCGGGGCTGGCGATAACACTGCTCATGGTGCAACCGCTGCCGATGATCAGGCGGTCGCCTTCTTTGCGGATTGACTTGAACGGCAGGGCGCTGATGTCGACAAGTGCCGCCGCATTCGGAAAAAGACCGTTACGCAGTTTGACGATCAGGTCGGTACCGCCGGCAATGGCAAGATGATTTGGTTTCGCCAGAAGTTCGCACGCTTCTGAGGGGGTGGCTGGTCTGAAAAAACTGATGCGGCTCACTTGTTTCTCCTGGTTTCTGAAGCTTTTTTTACGGCGGCTTCGATTTTGCGGTAACCGGTGCAGCGGCAGATATTGCCTGAAAGAGCCTGTTTGATCTGATGTTCGTCAGGGTTTGGGTTGCTCTGGAGCAGTTTATAACTGGTCATTGTCATGCCGGGAATACAGAACCCGCACTGGACAGCGCCTTCGCTGACGAAGGCATGTTGAATTGCCTGCATGGTCGCGTCTTTTTCGAGCCCTTCAACGGTGACGACCTGATCAGAAGCGGTAAGCGATGCGGCGAGTTTCAGGCAGCTGTTGACCGGTTCGCCGTTGAGAAGAACCGTGCAGGCGCCGCATTCACCTTTGCCGCAGCCTTCTTTGGCCGCTGTCAGCCGGAAATTTCGCCTGATCATTTCGAGAACGGTCATGGTTGGCAGAACTTCAGCTTCGACCTGCCGGCCGTTCAGGCTGAAAGTCACTTTGACAAGGTTTTCCATTTTTCGTGCTCCTGTTTATGACTGAACCCGTCAGTCCGTTTGAATTTCACTGTAAGATGCAATACCGCCGCCGGAAACACCTGCTTTTTCACAGGCTTCGCTGCTCTTTTCGAGCAGCCCGGCGCCATGGGTGGCGTCGGAGGGGTAGGTGGCGGCCCCGATTACCAGTCCGATGCTGGCCTTAATAATAAAATCAGCTTTTTCGTTGTGCTTTGCAAATGCTTTTTGAATTCTCTGGGCGACGACCGTGGCAACCTTTACCCCGGTCTCGGTAAGAATCGCAATGAACTCGCCTTCACCGGCGCCACAGAACATCAGATCGAGGCGGCGCAGCGACTGCTTGAGAGCCATTGCCGCATTGCGCCCGACGGTCGACTTTTCGTTGTCGGTCAGGGCACCATAGCCGGTGATTTTGAGGGTAAGCAGGCTCATTTCCTGCTTGTAACGTTCTGAACGCTCGACTTCGGTTTCGAATGAATCGGTGAAACAGTCGTGCAGCAGCAGCCCGGTGGTTTTGTCTTTATAGCGGCTGTCACCGCCCTGTTTTGCATTTTCGATCAGCGCCAGAAGCGTTTCAAGGAAAAGGGCGGTGCTTGCCAGTGAGACCGGCGGAGCTTTGTGCCCCTCGCGGCTTGAGAAAATGCAGATAACCGTTGTTGACTGACCACTCTGCAGCGGCAGTGCCGTCAGTTCGAGTCGGGTAACGGCTGATTTGAAGTGCATCGGTTTTGCTGTGGGCAGTAGTTTGCCAACTTCTTCTTCACCGAGGCTGCCCGAATACTTTATCAGAAGTGATTCACCTCTGAGTGTCATGCGGCTGCCATTGAGGGCTGGCGGCAGTTCGCCAGCGGCGGCCAGCTGGCGGCACTGGTTGCTTTCGAGCGAGAACAGTGCCACGGTTTCGCAGCCGGAAATTTCTCTGAGCTTTACCAGAGACTTGTTCAGCAGACTTTCGTCGATCTGGCCGGCGTTTCTGAGAATGCTGCGCAGTTCATTCAGGTTGCGTGAGCGGCGGCGGGCGCGGCGTTGCCGGGTGCGGGCCGGCCGGCTGCCAACCCCGAGAATCGTTTCGCGAAAAAGCAGTATGGTGTTGATCAATACAAGAATCAACAGCAGATTCGGAAATCTGAGATTTACATCCCAGACAGGTTTGCGGTTCCAGAGGCCGATCAGCAGAACGCCCACAATTACCAGGTTAGCAAACAGATAGGCGTTAAGGTTGGTTTTTCCTGTGTCTTTCAACGGCTTTCCTGTTCCGGGGCTGCAGATATGCAGGGGAGCCCCTTGTTCAGATCGAGTCTTGACTAAGACTGCTCTGCTGTACTATGCTTCGACGGTTGCTATTATACACTCGCACCTTTCAGGGTGCAACAATTGCGGCAAGAGGCTGAAATCTCATCATGAACGGCAGCAGAACACGTGGCGAGCCTTTTGATAACTTTTTTGCAGCTTTACAGCTCGAAAACTGCACGACTCTGCAAGGTTGCGGCGGCGCCCTCGGTGCTGTCTGCCTGGCAGCCATCGCCCGCCAGGCTGGCGTCAGCCTGCTGCTTACGACAACCCCCGAGAGGGCAAAAGACCTTGCCGCCCAGGTGAGAACCTGGCTGGGGCCGTTCGCTCACCGCATGGTCTGCATGCTGCCCGAACGTGATTCTATTTACGACCAGACGGCGGCCGACCCTGAAGTGATGTCGTCGCGTCTGGCGGCCATGAGCCTTGAAAAACATGGCGGCGGTCTGGTGATTGCCCCGGTTGCTGCTGCTCTCGAAAGGTTTTTTAATCCGGAAAAATGGCTTTCGGGCTGCTTCGAAGTTCGCTGTGGCAGTGATTTGCGCCGCGATGATCTGATATTAAGTCTTGTGAAAAACGGCTATCGTCGCACTGCAGTCGTCGAAGAAAAGGGTACTTTCGCGGTCAGGGGCAGTCTGCTCGATGTGTTTCCGCCAGACTGCGAGTTTCCGTCACGCCTCGATTTTTTCGGCGACGATCTCGATTCGATCAAGCTGTTTTCGCCGGCAACCCAGCGTTCGTTCGACAAACGCGATTTTTTGCGGGTTACCCCGGTTTACGAATTTCTCGCCTCTGAAGATGAACTTAAAAAACTCGCCGGCCGCATTGAAGAAGAGGTTAAGACCCTCGATGAGCGCCGTGCCAGCCTGCTTGAACGCCGTCTCGAACATTTCCTGCTCAGCCCTGACTCGCGTGATTACAAAGAGTTGAAGCCATTTCAGGAAAAGGGCCATGGCTTTATCTGGAATTTCTGGAGCGGCTGCCGCATTTTCGTCGAAGATAAAGACCAGGCGTTTGCTGCCGCTGAAGAGTTTCTCGCGAACGTCGATGTCCAATTCAGACAGCTGGCCGACCTGACGCCGCTGCACCCGCCGCAGAGCTATTATCACCCGGTCATCGCGGTGAGTGATGAAATAAGCCGTCATGGTTTCGTCAGATTCAGCCGCTTTGGTGACCCTGATTCAGAGATGTTCGCCGCTATCGAAGCACAGGACCCGCCGACCGACCCGTCGCGCGAAACGCTGCTCAAGGAACTGCGACAGCTCACCGACGCCGGCTGGGCCATTGCCATTGTCATCAACGACGAAGACCGCCTCAATAATCTGCGCGGCCTTCTTGGTGAGCGCAATGTCAGAATTCATTCTTCGGTGCAGCCTTTTGGTATTAAATCCGGATCGGTTCTGTTTTTAAAAGGCAGTTGCCGGCGTGGTTTCAAAGATTTTAAACGGCGCATTGCGGTTTTTGCCGAAGAAGATATCTATCTTGGCCCGGCCCGCGAGGCACCGGTTCGCAGACACGCGACGCAGCAGAATATCTTTAACCTGCAGCAGATGGTGCCGGGCGATATTGTCGTGCATGCCGACCATGGTATTGCCGAGTTTCGCGGCATTCAGACGATGACCGCCGGTGGCAATACCCGCGAATACATTCTTCTGCAGTATGCCGGTACCGACCGGCTCTATGTGCCGACCGACCAGGTCCACAAGGTTACGCGTTATCTCGGCAACGAAGGCTATGTGCCGAAAATTCACAGCCTCAATTCAAAAGCCTGGGTCAGCCAGAAAAGCCGGGTCAGCAAAAACGTCGAGCTGATTGCCCGCGAACTTCTCGAACTCTATGCCAAACGTCATGCCAGTCAGGGCTTTGCCTTCGGCGAAGATTGTGACATGCAGCGGCAGATGGAAGAGCGCTTTCCGTTTACTGAGACCCCCGATCAGATGAAGGCAATCATTGAAGCAAAAAAAGATATGCAGTCGGCAATCCCTATGGACCGCCTCGTCTGCGGTGATGTCGGCTACGGCAAGACCGAGGTGGCGATGCGGGCTGCTTTTAAAGCTGTCTGTGGCGGCAAACAGGTTGCAGTGCTGTCACCGACGACACTGCTCGCTTTTCAGCATTTTCAGACCTTCCAGAAACGTTTCGCCGGCTTTCCGGTCAGTGTCGACATGGTCAGCCGCCTGCGCAAGCCCTCCGAGCAGAAAGAGACCCTTAAAAAAGCGAAGGCCGGCACTCTCGATATTCTCATCGGCACGCATCGCCTGTTGTCTTCGGATATCAGCTTTCGCGATCTCGGGCTGCTGATTATCGACGAGGAACAACGCTTCGGAGTCAAGCACAAAGAGAAGCTGAAACAGCTGAAAGCGCACATCGATGTGCTCACGCTCACTGCCACTCCCATTCCGCGAACCATGCAGATGGCCATGTCGGGCATCAGGCAGATCAGTATCATCGACACGCCGCCGCAGGACCGCCGACCGGTGCAGACATACGTTGCGCCATTTGATCCGGCCTGGGTCAAACGCGCCATCATCGAAGAATTAAAGCGTGGCGGCCAGATTTATTACGTCTATAACCGGGTTGAAACGATCGAACGCAAACTGAATTTTCTGCGCGAGCTCGTGCCAGAGGCTCGTATTGTGGTTGCGCACGGGCAGATGCCTGAAGAACAGGTCGAAAAAACGATGCTGGCTTTTGTACAGCGTGAATTCGACGTGCTGATCGCAACCACCATTATTGAATCGGGGCTCGACATACCTAACGTCAATACCCTGATCGTCGACGAAGCTGAGCGACTGGGTCTGTCGCAGATGTATCAGTTGCGTGGCCGGGTGGGGCGTTCAGCCAGACAGGCGTGGGCCTACTTCTTCTATACGAAGAACCGGCGCCTGACCAAAGAGGCCACCGATCGGCTCGAAACCATTGAAGAACATACGGCGCTTGGCTCCGGTTTTAAAATCGCACTGCGTGATCTGCAGATCAGAGGGGCCGGCAACATTCTTGGCGAATCGCAGAGCGGCCATATTGCCAGTATTGGCTTCTCTCTGTACATGGAGCTGCTCGAAGAAGCCGTTACCAGGGTCAGAAGCGGTCGTGTCGACTTCGAAAAAATCGATGCGGCGGTCGAGATCCCTGTTACTGCCTACTTCCCGACGACCTATATTGCCGACGAAGAAACCAGGGTTGAACTTTATTCGCGCCTGGCTCGTTGTTCTGACGTTTCTCTGGTCTACGAAATCCGCGAAGAATGTGAAGACCGCTTTGGTCTGCTGCCGCATGACGCCGAAGGTCTGTTTGCCATCAGCCGCATTCGTGTTCTCGCTTCACAGTGCGCTGTGAAGAAGGTGACCAGGGTCATCAATCATCTGCGCTTCGAATTTGCCGAGAACCGTCTGCCCGATATCGGCCGGTTATTCGGCAGTGGCGATGAAATTCTCAGGCAGATTTATTTCGAGCCGAAAGATCGCAATTCTGTTAACCTGAATATAATCGATGACAGGGCCGAAGCGGTTTTTGCCGATGCCGAGGCCTTTCTGCAGCTGCTGACAGAGCTGAAAAAAGATGACGAAGGCAAGGAGATACCACTTGGAAGCAACGTTACAAAAATTTCTCGGTCTGTTACCCGAAAACCTAAGAAAAATCGCTACACGACATTCTAAACCTCTCGATTCGGCGACCGCCGACTATCTTTGTGCCGACCTCGACGACTACCAGAAGAAAATCTTCGCCGGCAGCAAAGACAACCCGGCCATAGATATTGAGCTGATCGGCAGAATGGTGACGACTTTTAAAAAACTGCTGCAGAACTTTCGTGGTATGCCAGAAGCGCATCAGAACGTCGTTTCGATTGCAATAAGGTATTTTATCGATACCGAAGATGCTCAGAACGATTTTTCTGAAACTTTCGGTTTCGACGACGACCTCGCAGTGCTCAATGCCGCCTTACTCTCCATTGACCGCGAAGATCTTCTCGTAGTCCGCTGATTAAAGGTTTGTTCAGGGACGGCAATACCAGGCCTGGCGATTGACGCGGGTTGCCAGCCAGTTCATGCCGGTATCGAAGAACACTTCGGTTTCGGGTGGTTTGATTTTAAAATGATCACACGGCACGCGCCAGACCGATGTGCCGAGTAGACCCCACGACAGACTGGCTTTTTCAGCAAGCTTCGGCAGACAGTCGATAAGCAGAGTTGCACCGCCGAAAAGGCCGCCGCCCCTGAGGCAGCACTGATTGCCGGTCTTTACCAGGTTGGTGTTGTAAAGCGCATAGTCACCGTCGGGCATGCCGGCGGGAGCCACGGCATCTGAAACGAGCATGATCTGGTTCGGCTCGTAAAGACCGTAGATAAATCTGACAATTTCGGGTGCGACGTGCTCACAATCGCCGATCAGCTCGACACAGAGATTCTTGTTCGCAAGAATATGACTGAGCATATTCGGTTGTCGATGATGAAAGGTCGGCATGGCGTTGAAAAGGTGGGTGACCTGTCTGGCACCGGCTTTTATAGCTTTTTCCGTGGTTTCCCAGTCGGAGTTTGAGTGACCGATGGCGACAAAGACGCCTGATTTTGCAGCCTGACTGATAAATTCGATTGCTCCCGGCAGTTCTGGAGCCACAGTGATGACTTTGACCAGACCGTCGGCAGCCTTCTGCCATTTTTTAAGCAATTCGATATCGGGTTTCAGCAGGTATTCCTGTGGGTGTGAACCGCGCTTTTCTGCTGCCAGAAATGGGCCTTCCAGGTAGATGCCATGAATGAAAGGTGGCCGACTGCGGCGACGTGCTACGGTGGCGATATCTTTGAG
>Ga0116176_10000627_pt1 | contig 28722 bp, 27 predicted proteins | sample AD_STIC08_MetaG_FD_89803 | JGI IMG/M metagenome (GOLD analysis project Ga0116176, IMG submission 89803) | Active sludge microbial communities of municipal wastewater-treating anaerobic digesters from USA - AD_STIC08_MetaG | ecosystem: Engineered > Bioreactor > Anaerobic > Digestate | place: USA...
ACTGCATAAAGGGTCATTCAGGATGGTTTGTTTAATCAGGTCCGCCAGGGTCATCCGGAACCGCCGGCAGACAGGACAGGTTATGCAAACTTAACCGGATTCAGCCGGCCGGCCGACACGATACCGACCCTCGGCTAATCCTTCGTATAAAGGAATCTCTTGATACTTCTTTTTGGTGTTTTGGCGAATTCCTCGGGATGAATCCTGAACTTTGTAACTGCCATGAAGTCGGGAAGTTTCTCATTGACAGCCTTTCTTGTTTCCTCAAGGATGCCAGGCAGCTGCTCGTCCGGGATATTATTACTCTTCAGCATTTCATGGTCAGGATAGATAAGTGCGATCAGTTTGTCTTCCTCGGAAATGACAAGCGATTCCGCTATATAATCCATATTATTAATGACAGCTTCGATCTCTTCGGGGAAGATATTCTTTCCTGAAGCACCCAGGAGCATGGTTTTGCTTCTTCCCTTGATGAATATATTGTCTTCCCCGTCCATGATACCCAGGTCGCCGGTATGCATCCATCCCTTCTCATCTATTATTTCCCTGGTGGCTTCCTCATTTTTATAATACCCGAGCATCACATTTTCTCCGCGAAGGATAATTTCCCCGACAATTTTCCGAGGATCGGGTGAGTCGATTGTAACTTCAAGGGTATCAACCGGTCTGCCCGAGGCACCAACTTTTGTGGTATCCCACGATGCATAGCTTATCAGCGGACCGCATTCGGTCATGCCATAGCCGACAGTGAATCTGAAGCCGATCTTCTTGAAAAACCGTTCTGCTTCCGGATTGAAGGCAGCTCCTCCTATGACGATCTCATGGAAACGGCCGCCGAAAGTCTCCACAAGTTTTTCACGTATCTTCTTATGAAGCAGCTTGTTCACACCGGGAATCGCAAGGAGCATCTTCATATGCGGTTTACTGATGACAGGCAGAAGCTGTTTCTTGAATATTTTCTCAATAACAAGGGGAACCGAAAGGATAAGCCTGGGTTTGATTTCCTTGAAAGCCTGTATTATTATCTGCGGGGATGGGGTCTTTGATAAAATGGTAATATGACACCCGTAGGTAAACGGGAAAAGGAATTCAAAGGCACAACCGTAAGTATGGGCCAATGGGAGAAATGAAACCAGGGGATCGCCCGGTTTGAGGGGCATGTGATTCTGAGCAAATCTGACATTCGCGGCAAGGCTGTTATGTGAGATCATCACTCCCTTTGAGAAACCGGTTGTCCCGCCGGTATAGCTGATTACTGCAAGCTTGTCATTCGTCACCCCGGAAAATTTTATATCTTCCTTCCTCACTTCGGCACAGGTATTCCTGAATTTCTCGTCAAGCCCGCTGTAATCTTCACTTAAGCGGATCTGGGCTGAAAAAATCATGGTAAAGTTGTCAACGGAGATTGCCCCCCTGACTGCAGGCATCCTTTTAATGTCAATGGTTTCCCAGATCTTGTCATCAACAAAAAGCAACACTGAATCCGAATGATTGATCAGGTTCATCAGATCATCCGCTTTGAAGTCAGGCAATATCGGGACTATAACGGCACCGTATGTCACGGTTGCAAGATACACTACGCACCAGTTGGCCGAATTCCTCCCAACCAGGGCAATCTTATCCCCTTCACTGATTCCTGCATCCCTGAAAAAAAGATGAAACTTCAGTATCTTTTCGGCAATCTCCTTGTATGTATATCCTTTTTCCCCGTAGTTCGATAAAGCTTCAATCTCCCAGTTCTGCCTGATGCTTTCCTCAATATAAGTGACCAGTCTTTCTTTTATCATAAAATCAAATATTTAATATTATGTCAAAGGTATGATTTGATTTGCAATAATTAAACAGTCTGATGCCTTCCGGAAATTCAGATAAAGTACATCAAAAGTATGGATACTATTGAAACCAGGTTTACAGCAGTAAAAAAGAAATTGTATTCTTCCCTCTTTTTGTTGAAATAGCCAAGCTTACGTGCAAAGATCCCGATGGTGGGTGCAAACAGAACCAAAAGGAAAATAAAAAACTCGGCTCCTGAAAACACCTGATCCAGTCCTCCCCTGACAAGAGTAGATAAATATACTATTATAAGCAGGATCAGTAAATAGACCAGATAGGAGACTTTCAGGAAAAGGGTTGAGATCAGCCTCCTTTTATGCAACTGATGAGGTTTCAGATACGCGTAGGCAATAGAAAAAATAATAATTATAAATACTATGCCCAGTATATGGTTTAACACCTGGTTGAAATTGGCCATAGCTGCCTGATTTTTTCACTCTCAGTCTTTCTTCAACGACCAGATCAATGAGCTTGCACCCAGAACAGCTGCGTTTTGTGTACTCAGCTCCGATGGCAGAAGTTTCACCTTATCCTTGTAAATATGAAGAAGATTTTCTTTCATGTATATTTCTGCAGGCTCAAAAATAAGTTCTTTTGCCAGCGCCAGTCCTCCAAAAAGGAAAATGGCCTCGGGATTTGTGTGCGCCACCACATCAGCAAGTTTGAAGCCCAGCATCATGCCGGTATGCTCAAATGCCCGCCTGGCAATTATGTCACCACGTTTGGCTGCCTGGTGAATGATCTCGGCATCGAGTTCCTCAAAACTATATTTCCTCAGTTCACTTGGCTGAATGCTGTCGGCCATTACCTTAAGCAGGGTCCGTTTAAGTCCTGTGGCAGACACGTACGTTTCGAGACATCCTTTTCTCCCGCAGCCGCACTCGCGGTTTGAAGGACCAGGCCTGATTGCTGTATGCCCGATCTCGCCCGCGAAACCGTCATTGCCATAAACCAGCTTGCCATCTACCACAAAGCCACTGCCCAATCCTGTTCCAAGGGTTATTACAACAAAATCCTTCATCCCCTTGGCTCCGCCATAGATCATCTCCCCCACGGCTGCAGCATTTGCATCATTTGTCACAACTACCGGCAGGGCTGTGTGGCGGGAAAATATATCGGCAAGTGGAATAATTCCCTTCCATGGCAGGCCGGCAGGGTGCTCAATGGTACCCTTATTGATGTTGCCCATGGGAGCACCAATGCCGAAGCCGATAAGTTCAATATCCTCCTTGATTTTCTGGCTGGTAAGAATTATTTTCTCGTACAGTGCTGCCACAAATACTTCAATCTCATCGTAATGAGTGGTTTTAATCCGGTCTTCGGCAAGTATGTTCCCCTCACGGTCAACAATGCCGAATACTGTATTTGTCCCTCCGATATCAATCCCAACAACAACTTGTTTCTTTGCCATATTACCTGTGATTATCAAATCATAATCTGCTTCCTTACTGACCAGATACTCATTCGGGAATGAATTCATTGCCAACCTTGCGTGCCCTTACCGGATGGTCAAGATCAATGCCAAGTGATATCCCTGTTTCAACCAGTATGTTCCATCCAGCAGCAAGCTGAATGTATTCTGAATATTCTCCGGCGTCGGGAATAAGGATTGTCGGGAACTCGGTTTTAACCTTCGACAATGCAATAACCTGCATCCCCACGCCTTTTACAAGGCAATCCCGGAACTTGTCGTGATCGACATCAAAAGGATCAATCCAGATGAGGACTTCATTCTTGTCCATCACTTCCTCAATTCCGTGAAGTGCAAATGTACCTTCGAGAAAAGCTGATTTTTTTCTTGTAATCTCATTGGTTTTAAGTGCAAGTTCTGCAGCCACACCGTTATCGCGGCCCGCAAAGTAGATAAGGTCGGCATTACGTATGATCTCAGTGATGCCCGGATCAATCGGTGCCGTGAGGACTCCTTCAGCCTGCCTGGCCGCCGTTGCCAGTCCTTCCATCTTCTCGCCCCTGAAATTGCGCATAAGCGAATCGTAAAACAGGCCCTGCTCGATAACTGATTTGGTGGCAGCAACCGCCTCCTCTTTTCCGCACGAGAGAACGTGCGTGTCATTGGCTGCTTCCTCAAGTCTTGTGTTTTTGTTTGCAGTCAGACCGAAAATTGCATCATGGCCCTTGCCTCTGAGTACATTGATCAGACGGATCACTTCCTTGGTCTGACCTGAATTTGAAGAAGCAAAAACTGCATAATCACTTAGATTGTACTCCCGGGCCTGGGTACATCCTTCCGTTACTATCGGAATGAGAAAATCCTTTTTCAGGGATGAATAGATTGCCCTTTTTGCAGGGAACAGCCTGCTGCTGCCTTCTCCTGTAAGGAAAAGCCCTTTCTTTGCCTTTAAGGGTTTTACGAAACGTTCCGAGACTTTCGGATCGAATGCCCTGATAATTCCCGGGGCCTCCATCATTTCCCTGACCAGGGCATATTTGCTGTATTTTGGGTCATTAAGATTCATGGCTTTCACATTTTATTGATTAAATACTCTGATAAATCTTCCTGAACCTGCGGTTCTTTCTGAAATCCTCCTCCCAGGTGCTGCCAGTATACTTCGGCATACTCTACACCTGCCATCTTCCCGTAATTACGGTTTCCTTCCAGTACGAAACCGAAAAAGTCATCCATCTTATGCATATGCCTCATGAGTTCGATCTGTGAAACATGGCATCCCAGCATCTGTTTCTTGGTTTCAATAACAGAAGTGACATCCACAAGAAAATGGGGCGGTACTATCTGTGATCCCATCGGGTCGGTAAGCGTCAATGGTGAGGAATGATACAAAAGGGGTGTAACGTCAACAGGCTTTTCAGGAACCGGCACGGTATCGAGGGAGGATACCATCGCTGCCGCTTCAACGATAGCAGCTGTTGTACGGTGATCGGAATGATAGTCAACAGCCAGATGGGTAAAAATAACGCCTGCTCTCACCTTTCTGATAAGCGAAATGATCTTGAGCCTCATTTCCTTTGTATCATAAAGAAATCCGTCGATTCCGCCCATGGTATAATACTCTGCGTCAAGCACTGCGGCAGCTTTTTTTGCCTCTTCAAATCTCACCCTTGCCGTCTCTTCCATGGTCATGTTGCAACCGCCAAGATCTCCGCCTGTCATCGTTGCAATCACAATCTTGTATCCCTTATCCCTGAGAAGTTTGAGGGTACCTGCATTCCATGCTTCAGCATCATCCGGATGTGCGTTAATCGACAAAGCGACTTTGTTAAACTTAATTGCCATTTTTTATCATTTTTTTGTGAATAATTTCTCAAGTCTGACAAATTCAGGAAGTTCACCTGCAAGAGGTTTCATGTACCTGATGAAGGCATCCGACACATAATTGCCCTCCTTGTTGAAGTATTCCGGCGGCATTGGCTTTGCTGCCACAGCCACCTCATGAAGAGGCGCTTTACCAAATTCAATCCGGTAAGGATCATCCGAAACCCTGTTTATGGTAACCATCACTCCCGTTTCGCCACTGAGTGCCAGCTTCACAGCTTCGGAACCGCATAAAAAGGCTTCTTCGAGATCAACTTCCGAAGCTCTGACAAAATCGCTCATTATCAGCGACTCCGTAATCTGAAACTCACCCCTGAAACCAAATTCCTCCGTAATCATCCTGTGAAGATTGATAGCAACACTGGTTCCTCCCATTGCCCCGAACTCAATATTATTAAACTTATCCCTTGTCAGTGAGGCGCTAACCGGCGTACCGTCGGCATATTTTATTCCTTCACCGCAAACTATCGATACCCATCCATACTCTTTTATGCAGTCATCCACCTCGGTCAGGAATTTCTTCCTGTCAAAATGAAATTCGGGAGTGTAAATAAGATGGGGGGCATCATCTTTGTTCCTCCGGGCCATTGCGGTTGCAGCTGCCAGCCAGCCAGCATCCCTGCCAATGGTCTGGTAAATGATGAACTTGTCAACCCTCTGCATATCCCGTGCCAGCACCCCTGACTGCAGGACATTAAGTATATTTGAACGTGCCGCGGATGCAAATCCGGGTGTATGGTCAGTACCAAAAAGGTCATTATCGACGGTTTTTGGTATCCCTACCCCAACCATTTCGTAACCTTCATTCCTGCAGTATGCCTCCACCCGGTGAATGGTATCCATTGTGTCATTCCCTCCTATGAGAAAAAAATACCGTATGTCATATTTCTTCAGCACCTCCAGGATCCTGGGCATATCCTGATCCCGCACCTTGTGCCGCGACGATCCGAGTGCCGACGAAGGGGTGCGGCGCAAACCCTTGATAATATGATCGGGCTGCCTGCCCAGATCGTAAATCCATTCCTGCATGAACCCTTCGATCCCATAATGCATTCCATAAATCCCGCCATCATGTTTACGGGCTTTTGCTTCCTCAATTACACCAGCCAGGCTCGAATTTATAACCGAAGTAGGTCCGCCCGACTGCCCGATAAGAATATTTCCCTTTAGCATAATCTGTTTTTATATGTTTTCAAAATCTGTCAGATGACATAGAGTGCCAGGTTATCCTCCCGATATTGGCTCCGCCCTGTAAGTGCCGTGAACCAACAGCTTTGCTGCCATGATGTTATCAGACGAATTTCAAAGTCCCGAAATATTTGGGTTGATGATAATCAGGATTTTCAGTTCCGACCGGATTCCATGTCACATAGTGGGGAACAGTTAAATTGTCTCCGCATTTATAAAAATTAGCCCTGAAAGTCCTGCCTTTGAGGTCTTTTATTTCATGATGAAAAAACACACTGAAAGGTATAGCCAGGGTAAGTGTCCATTCCGTTTCTCCCGTTCTTTCGCTGAACGGACTGGTACCGGCGGAAGCGAGCCGGCGGATTCCCGAGATGATCTCAGGATCAGCCCGTCTGCTGTCAGCTCTCGAAGTGCCTGTTCCCAGGAGACAGGTACCAATCGGATTGAACTCCAGATTGTAATATATTCCGTCATCCCCGGGTGATATGAAAAACTCAACACACGAATCTTCACATACCATCTGATTCGTTTCCGTCTTTTCGGCCTTTATATAGTTCTCCTTCACATAATACTTGAGAAAAATCTCCTTTTCCCCGTAGGCTATTGAAAAGATGACTTCAGGTTTATATTCAAACTCCTTCCAGTTAAGGGTTTCAATCCTGTATTTGCCCGGAAGTTTATCAAGTTTTGCAGAAATCTCTTCAAGGTCAGGTTTTTCAGATTCTGTGGCAAGCTTTGTAACCTCAATGGTTTTCATAATGGGATCGATTGGTTTCCGGATCGCAAAAGCCAAAAATACAATAATTATTTATCAATCTTCCGAAGTCATTCACTTTAATTCATTCCACATTAGGGCCGCTGATCCGAGAACGGCAGCATTGCTTTCGGGCACACGCGAGGGAAGTATTTTCACCGTTCCCCGGTAAATCGGCTGAACGCCCTCTTCAACATATTCCCGCACCGGTTTGAACAATGCCTCACCCGCTTTCGCAAGCCCGCCAAAAAGAAAGACTGCTTCAGGACTTGAGAACCCTATTGCATTAATGATGCCAAAAGCCAGTTTCCGGGCTGTAAAATCCATTGCCTCAACAGCCACCGGATCGTTATCGGCTGCCGCTTCAGATATTTTTTTTGAGGTCAGGGCCGACGGAGCTATGTTTCGCAGCGGACTCGGCTCCTTCATCTCACTGAGAAGGTTGAGTGTGGTCCTGACAAGACCCGACGCCGAGGCATATGTTTCAAAGCATCCGTGACGTCCGCATCCGCAAGCTCTTCCGCCGGCCACAATTATTGTGTGTCCAAGTTCACCGGCAAACCCCGTGTAACCGTAAACCACCTGGCCATTGATGACAATTCCGCTGCCCAATCCGGTTCCAAGGGTAAGGATAATAAAATCCTTCATGCCCTTCGCTCCTCCGAACAACATTTCACCCATTGCTGCAGCTTTTGCATCATTGGTCATCACCACCGGGACATCGATCTTTCTTTTCATCATGTCAACCAGGGGAACGATTCCCTTCCACGCCAGGTTGGGCGCCAGTTCAATGGTCCCCTTATGATAATTGGCATTGGGAGCTCCAATGCCGATACCGGCAAGTTCCATTTCCCTATTATTCCCGGCAAGCTCCCGGATATTTTTTACAAGTGCTGAGATAAAATCTTCAACATGCGGATAATCAGCAGTATCAAGGGTGCATTTCACAATCACATCCCCCGTCCTGTCAACGAGCCCCAGCTCAGTGGTGGTACCTCCTATATCCACGCCGGCGACAACTTCTTTTTTCATCAGTTTTCAATTTTAAAATTAATGCCATTATGGAACCCACATGTTTATTTAAGTATGCATGTATGTGGCGTACATGTGAGATTCCTCCTATCAGTCTGTTTATTAAAGAGTCTTTAACCGATTACCTTCTGGCAGGGCTTTTAATATTTAAAAGCCTGGCATCCTTGACATTCTTCTTCCCGATATCCCAGTTCTGCTCCACTTCCCAGTTCGCCTTAATGTCAATTTCTGTAGGATAATACGACACCGGTTCAGGCTGTCTGTGAAGGGTAAAGTCGCCGGTTGTCCAGCGCCTGTCACCATTAAGATCATAAATCACACGAACCCTGTAAGTTCCTTTATCAAGTAGAGTGAATTCAACCGGGCCGTCCTCTTCCATATATTTTTCCCTGACCAGTTTCTCCGACTTGTCGAGTAACTGAACGATTCGTCCCCCTGAATGGTTTTTAATATTCAGGGTCAGCTTACCGTACGCATCAGGTGTCAACAGCGAAAATTTAATCCCTGTAGAATCGTTGAAATCGCCATAAATACTTTTAAATGCAGCTGAATCGGCGATAAACAGGTAGCTTTTTCCAGCCTGGAGATCAGTATCCATATAATAAATACAGCTGTTAGCGCTGTCCTTGCGGAAGCTAACCGGAATTTTCAACTTCTCATCCTTAGTGGTTTCAAATAACCATATTCCCGTAGTATCAGGATCTGCGAAAGGCAAGGGGGCAGTAATTTTCACCCTGATATCCGGTTTAAGCTGCCCGGCCCTGAGCCCGAAATTGATCTTGTAGGGAGTTCTCTTCACAACCTTCGACCGGGCGGGCCTGGGCGCCAGGTAGCGCATGGTGAATGTATCGGTCTTAAGGGCCGTAATGCCAAGCGAGTCAGTGAAGGGAAACTCCACTATGGTTGAAAGCAGCGGCTTGTTATAAACGGTACTGTCAGTGAGCCAGACAGTAATTGTGTCCCGGTTCCTGCTGTTTTCAATAAAGTATTTATCTTCTTCAACCTCAGGAATATGAAAACCGAACCCGAGATTCTCCGGGGGAAGTGAAAGCGTGTAAATCATCTGATAAGCCAGTGGTCTCCTCGATGAAGTCAGATAATGATTCTTCTTTTCAGCCTGAAACAAAAACACCTGGTATTCGCCTATTTCAGGAGGCTCAACCAGGGTTTTTTCTGAAGTCCCGGCCTGGGAAGATGCTGCGCCGGAACCAGCAATCGCGGCAGCCGGCTTATCGCTGGCTTTTGCTGCCTTAACCTTCAGATCCGTTTCATCCGGTTTTATTTCAGCGGAATCCTTTTTTACAGGCAGGTAATTCTTTTCAGGAGTTATTTCAACCGTTTCGGGATAAAAACCAAATTCTTCATCAGGGTTATTGTAATTTTTACTGTTGTCGAGATCCTTCAGGGCATAAAGCCGGTAATTTCCGGGCTTCACATTGTCGATCCTGAACTCACCGTTGAACTCAGCCCTTGTGATATAATCCGGCAGGTGCTTAACTGCGAAGGAATCAGCCAACTGGGAATAGAGGAGCATAAGAGTATTCTCAGGAGGATCGAGATTGACCGAACCTGCGACATTGCCTGTAACAGACAGGGAGTCAATAACAGGCCCGGTGGAAACAACAAACTGGTAATTGTTGATCGCATTTCCCTCGTTAAGATCGCGGATGGCATCCTGAAAATAGAAGGTATAAGTGGTGCTGTCACGCAAAGCTTCATTAAACTGTATCCTAACATCCTTATTCCTGGTAAAGACCCTGGGCTTCAGTTTCATCGGCGGTGAAACCATGAATTTTTCATTGATCCTGTCGAGCACAACGTACTCATTAAACGTTATTACTATTTCTTTGCCCCTGAAGTTGACCGTTCCGTTTGCAGGGCTGCTTTTTACGATCACCGGCGCCTCCCTGTCCCTGGGCCCCCCGGAAGGAGAACTCACTTTCGCACATCCGGCAATTAATCCAAATGCAGCCCAAAATAACAGCAGGTACCGGAATGCTTGCTCCTTCATTAACCGTTGATCATTTAATAAATGCAAACTTACATTTTTTTGAAGATACTCCGGCGACACGTAATGAAGAGGATTGAATTCAGCCAGTTGAAAAGAATATTTTCTAACTTTGCGCATCATAAAACCGTCTTTTATGCATTTTTTAATTATTCCCTGGAACGTTGATCCGGAAATTTTCAGGATCGGTTCTTTTGCCGTTAGATGGTACGGTCTCTTGTTTGCTTCTGCATTTCTTTTCAGTTATATAATAATGAACCGGATTTTCAGGAACGAAAACCTCAGCCAGGAAGTTCTCGACCGGCTTACCGTATATATGGCCATTGGTGTGGTTGCAGGGGCCAGGCTGGGACACTGCCTTTTTTACGAACCTTCATATTATCTGAGCAATCCGGTTGAGATCCTGAAAATATGGAAAGGCGGCCTGGCCAGTCACGGCGCAGCCATCGGAATACTGATCGCCCTGTGGCTGTTCGTGAGAAAGGAAAAGAAAGACTATACATGGATTATTGACAGGATCGCAATTGTTGTTGCCCTTTCAGGCTTTCTTATCAGGATGGGAAACCTGATGAATTCAGAGATTTACGGCGTGGAAACCAATCTGCCATGGGGATTCGTGTTCCTGCGCAACGGAGAAACCGCACCCAAACACCCTACCCAGATTTATGAAGGACTGGCATACCTGCTGATCTTTTTCCTGCTGCACAGACTATACTGGCGCAAAAAGGGCGAACATATCCAGGGCCTGCTTATCAGCCTTCTGATGATACTTGTTTTCACGGCAAGATTCTTTATTGAATTCCTGAAGGAAGACCAGGTTGCCTTTGAATCAACAATGAAGCTCAACATGGGCCAGTTGCTCAGTATTCCGTTCGTTCTCGCCGGGGCAGTATGGCTCTGCATCAGCCTGAAACAGGGAAAAAGGGCGCTGATAAGACGAAAATAGCCCCCTACTGTAAAATACCGTAGAACAGAACATCGAGTATTGCATTCAGCCTCATTTCAATATTCAGTTCCTTCTTCTGCCAGAACAGTGGCACCTCCAGTCCCTTTAATGCTGTCTGAACGGCAAGTGCAGTATATTCGCTGTTTTCAATCCTGAATACCTTTCTTCTGACCCCGAGATACAGAATCAGCCGCAGTATGGCTAGCTCCTCGCGATCATACCTGGCTCTTATCTTTTCTATAAAATCAAAATGATCGAGATTCCTGTCGAAAATGGTATTGTAATAATTCGACAGTTTTTCGAGCGATTTCATCCTTACAAATACGTAATTCCTCATTTTGTCAACCGGAGACTCAACCGACTTTATCGCTGCTGTCAGCTCATTTCTGAGAACGTTCGCTTCATGCAACACCACTGCTTCAAAAATCTCCTCCTTGCTGCGAAAATAGTAGTAAACCGAACTCTTCCCCATCCTTAGCGCCCTGGCAATCTCCTCCATTGTAGTCTTTTTAAAACCATGACGGCTGAAGACCTGCCCTGCTATCATTATTATTTTTTTCCTGTATTCTTCCTTGTCAATCATATCCCTGAAGAAATGAACCGGTCCGGATACAGCATAAAATTAAAACTTAAAAAGTGTTAATCAAAATTACTGAACAAACCGGACGATAATTCGAAACCTGCGGCGAACCCTCCTTCAATGAAATCCCCTGTGAATTCCAGTCATGAACTGCAACAACCAGGATGTTTTTCCAGAACCACTGTATTTTCCCGGGATCTTATTTCTTCAACCATAATTCAAGCCATCTGATGGCATCATCCTGCATTCCGGTATTGAATGAATGAGGTACATCATACCAGCTGACCTTAATGCGGTCGGGAGCGCCAAACTTTTCATAGACTCTCACGATTTTGCCGGCAGAAGCTTCCATGGCTTCCATGGTGTAAAGCTGGTCTTTTTTACAGTTAATTATCATAAGGGGTTTTGGAGCGCCAAGTGTAACAACATCCGGAAGATCGAGATATTCAAGCTGCCGCGGGACATAAATCATCCAGGTATGATGACGGAAATGATTTTCCATCTGCATGCTGTAAGAAGTCATCCAGCCGGCATCAACACATACGCTTATCCTGGGATCAAGGCCGAACAGATGGGCACTCCTGAATCCCCCGATTGACAACCCGATACAGCCAATACGTGAAGCATCGACCTCAGGCCTTGAAAGAAGGAAGTCGACTGCAACCCTGTCTCCGTGAAAAAGCACTCCAGGCCATGTGGTTCCGGACCCGAATAAATACCTGGCCATGATCTGTTCATAGGAAGAATAGAATTGATTATGAGCTTCTATGGAAATGTTTATGTCCTTTGATTGAATGTTGGGGAAATTATCCCTGAAATCTCCGGGTAAAAGCTCCGGATCGAGCTTCTGTGAACCGAAATAAAATGCATCCGGACACAAGACAACAAATCCCCTTCGGGCAAGTTCATCAGCATAGGTCCTTCCGCCATAGGCATTACGGATAAATTCCCTGAGTATTTCAGGCTGATTTTCCGTTTCGGTAATCTTTTCCTTACCATAATAATAGAATCCTCCATGGTCATGAAGGGCAATTATCGCTGGGGCCGGTCCTTTCAAGCCATCAGGCACAAGAAGAAATGCCTCCGTCCGGCGAAAGGGAGTAATGGAATATTTAACTTTGTAACGGGTGTACCCGTCCTTTTTCGTTTTTTCCAGGATTTCCGGATCATGAGCAGCCGGTTCAGGCTGAAAAGCAAGCAACTCCATCAGCTTTGCCCGACAGCTGATTTTCCATTGTTCAGGTTCGGGCCAATCTTCCGACAGATACGACATTGACCGTAAGCGGTTATCTGCATACTTTTGGAACTCATTGTAAAACTGGCCGATGTCATTCTTCTCCGGCTGTGCTGTCAGTACAGATACTGCATTCCATAACAGTATGATCAGGACACAAGTCATTTTTTCCATGTCTGCTGTATAGTTTTGTTTAAGTGATTATAATTCTCTTCCTGTCTTCAACATGCTTCACTAAAGTATTAAATTACATGATATCCTGAAATCTCCGGGAACCGAATCATTGGTCCAGGTGAAATCTCATACCTGTAACCCATGAAATAAGGCTCCGAATCCGGTTCTGCTGGTATTGTATCTGTTCAGACATCCTTACTTTATTTAATTCGCCCCACGGTCCCGGCACAGAGGGGAGTGCTGTTATAAACCGCCCGTCATTGCCGGTTTTCGGGCACCGGCGACAGCTTCCGACGGGTATTTATGTTAATCATATATATTCATCCTCTTTATTCCCTTAAACCTGATGAATATAAAAAGATGGATAAGCTGACCTGTAACAGATGAAATGCAAAATTTCTTAATTTTATGCTGCAAAATAAAAAAGCTATGAACTGAATGAGGGTCGGAAAAGAGGATTTTCAAAGTATCTGGCCGGATGAATCAGATCCTGCCGTAATCAAAGTAATTGATCAGAGGAAGCTGCCTTTCACTTTCGAGATTAAGGATCTGAGATCTGTTGAAGATGTTTATGAAGCCATAGAGAACATGACTGTCAGGGGAGCTCCCCTTATCGGGGCTGCTGCTGCATTCGGGCTCTACCTGGCGCTTCTCGAGGCCACACCCCAGACCAATCTTCGCGATCATCTCCTGAATGCCTCAAGATACCTGATTTCATGCCGTCCTACGGCAGTCAACCTGTCGTGGGCCGTAAATCATTCACTTGAAAAGCTGTTGAATAATCTGCACTCCCCATCGGTTGCGGAATTAGCCCTGCAGACAGCACTGGACATCTGTGAAACTGAAAAGGAATACTGCAAAAAGATCGGCGAACACGGTGTTAAGGTTCTTGAAGAACTGGCCCGCATGAAAAACGGGGCTCCTGTTAATATATTAACACATTGCAATGCCGGATGGCTTGCAACAATTGATTATGGCACAGCCACGGCCCCGGTTTATCTCGCTCATGATAAGGGGATCCCGCTGCATGTATGGGTCGATGAAACAAGACCAAGGAACCAGGGATCCAGGCTGACTGCCTGGGAACTGGGGCAGAATGGAATCCGGCATTCCCTGATTACCGACAATACGGGTGGATACCTGATGCAAAAAAAGATGGTGGATGTTGTCATGGTTGGAAGCGATCGCACAACTTCGACAGGCGATGTGGCAAACAAAATCGGAACCTATCTGAAAGCTCTTGCCGCACATGACAACAATATCCCGTTTTACGTCCTCTTTCCCTCTACAACTTTTGATTTCAGCAAAAGAGACGGGATCGGCGAAATTGAAATTGAGGAAAGGGATCCGGAAGAAGTGACAAGTATTTCGGGTTTTTCCGAAGGAACGATAAAATCAGTCACGATCTGCCCCGAAAATACTGCTGCGGCAAATTACGGCTTTGACATAACCCCCGCACGGCTGATTACCGGACTGATCACGGAAAGAGGCATATGCAGGGCAGATGAGAATGAGATAAAAAAACTATTTTCAGATAAACTAATTTAAAATGGAAGGAGTAGTAAAGTTTAATTGTCATTGGAAACAGTCAGGTCCTGTTATTTCCGATGAGCAATATGAAATAATCAATTACTGGAGGGAAATACTGTATAATATGGACCTTATAGGCGCCTATGAAAATGGGGTGGGATTTGGGAATCTCAGTATGAGGATCAGGGGCGGAAATCAGTTTATCATCACCGGTTCTGCAACCGGTGAAATACCCGAGCTTGAACCGGGCCACTATGTCAGGGTAAACTCATTCAATATCGACAATAATGCGGTTCAGTGCATCGGTCCTCTTAAGGCTTCATCAGAATCGCTTACCCATGCCGCAATCTATCTTGCCGACCCCGATACAAATGCGGTGGTGCATATTCACAATATTGAACTGTGGAACCAGCTGATCTATAAAGTGCCGACGACAAATCCTTCGATGGATTACGGTACCACCGGACTTGCAAAGGATATTTTCAGGCTGTTCAACGATTCCGATGTTTTCGAAAAGCGCATCATTGTAATGGCCGGCGACAGGTCGGGAATACTAACCTTCGGGCATGACATGGATGAAGCTGTCAATGTGCTGATGCAATACCTGAGGACAAAGGAATGAAAAGAATAGCCATTATCGGAGGATCGGGACTGGAAAAACCCGAACTTTTTCAAAATGCTGAAAAGCTTGATATCAGCACTCCATACGGCAGGCCGTCACAGGCATTGCTCCACGGAATTCTGAACAACACGGAGGTGGTTATATTGTCGCGCCACGGTTACGACCATACAATACCTCCTGCCCAGGTAAACAACAAAGCCAACATTTTTGCGCTTAAAAACCTCGGATGCACCCATATCCTGGCAACGACGCCCTGCGGGAGCCTGAGGGAGGATATAGGAAGGGGCGATATTGTGATACCCGACCAGTTCATCGATTTCACACGGCACAGAAGCATTACCTATTTTGATGAGTTTGAACCCGGAAAAATGAAACACACACCCATGGCTGATCCTTTTGACAGGAACCTCCGCCGGCTGCTGATTGACACAGCAGAAAGGATCGGGATCCCGGTGCATGAACGTGGAACGATAATATCGATAGAGGGTCCGAGATTCTCAACCAGGGCCGAATCGAGAATGTTCCGCATGTGGGGCGCAGATATTGTCAATATGTCGGTGGCTCCGGAAGCCATCCTTGCAAATGAACTGGGAATCCCTTATGCGGCCGTGGCAATGAGCACTGACTTTGATTCGTGGAAAGAGGATGAGGAGCCGGTAACATGGGAAGAAGTTCTCAGAATATTCGCTGAAAATGTCCACAATGTACTTAACCTGCTCAGGGAAGTGATCCCCCTGATTGAATCCTGAAGCCATCTGAACCTGAGCCGATGCCTGTTCAAGGCCTGTAATGATATTTTTGCCTTTCTTGTCCATAAATATGCTGATCAGATACTCATTTTCTGCACTTCTCCTGCCCCTGCTTCTTTGCCAGTATGTCTATTCACAGGATTCCGGTTCCGGTCTTTCTTTTGATCTTTCAGCCAGGTACCGGTTTGAGCTTTTCGACGGATTCAATGCACGGAATTACAATGATAACAGCCGGGATGCAATCGGCAGGCTTGATGACAGGGTGCTTCTTCAGAAAATAATCACCGGGATAACTTACAGGAAAGGCGGGTTCACTGCATCTGTTCATCTTCAGGATTCAAGAGCTTTCGGCTGGTCACTCGGACATAATGAATATCCCGGCCTTTTCAGATATCATAACGGTACTGACAACGATCATTATTATACCATGAACCCCCAGGAAGAGTTCTTTGAAATATATGACCTGTTTGTTGAATACCGCGATCTGCTGAAAAATCTTTCGGTGAAAATAGGAAGGCAGAAGATCTTTTTCGGCGATTACAGGATGGTGGAGCCGGGTTTGTGGGGTAATACAGGCAGATGGACATGGGATGCAATTAAGATATCATACCGGAAAAATGATGAATTCATTGACATTTTCGGGGGAGGAACCAAAATTCACGATCCCCTGAGGATTTCGGTCCCTTTTACCCTCACCGAATTCTGGGGGGGAGGTTTTTATGCTCATAAGACATTGACTTCCCGGATTGAAGCGGAGCCGTTCTTTATCCTGAAAAGAGAAGGTTCGGCAGATTATATAAGGACCCTGAACATTAACCGGAACTGGATCGGATTAAGAATACTGAGCCCGGAAAATCAGCAACTTATTTATGATCTGCTTTTTACCCGTGAATTTGGCAGGGAAGCCGGAAAGAAAATATCCGCATACGGATATTCCCTGAAAACAGGTTACAGGTTTGACAACCTGCCGGCATCGCCGGAATTCAGCATATCATATAATTATGCTTCGGGGGAAAGGAAAGGCGACGACATTATACAGGCATTTGATCCTGCATATGGCGCAAGGGCAAGGCTCTATGGCTGGATGGGAATCATCACCTGGACCAATCTCAGCAATCCCCAGGTCTCACTGAAACTTAAACCCGACAAGAACAGGATGCTGGTTGAAGTGAAATATTATATTTACCTGATACCTGAGCCGGATGATTTCCTGATACTTAATACGATAAAAATAAAAAAGGGCAGCAATCACCTCGGCAATGAAACCGATCTCTTTTTAAGATATCAGTACAACAAACGATGGCAGTTCACCGGAGTACTGGGACATTTCAAACCCGGAGATCTCGAGCAGATAAATTTCCGCGATCCTGAACCTGCATTCTGGATGGGGTTACAGGTACAATTCACATTGAACTGACCGGAACATTAATAAAAGGCAATTATTCTTCAAATGCAAGACTGGAAACGGATATTCGGCATAATCTGGACCGGTCAGCTCATTTCGACACTGAGCAGTTCAATTGTGGGCTATGCCGTTGTTTTCTGGCTGAGCATCGAAACAAAATCGGCCGGAGTGCTGGCCCTGGCGACCATAGCGGCCCTCCTGCCGCAAATGATCACGGGCCCTTTTTCCGGTGTATTTGTTGACCGCTGGGACAGGAAGAGAACAATGATACTGGCAGACATTTTTATTGCGGCCTGCACATTAATCATGGCACTGATGTTCCTGAAAAACAATGTACATATCTCATTTATATATCTGTTGCTTGCAATGAGGTCGCTGGGAAGCTCATTTCACGTTCCGGCAATGCAGGCCTCCGTTCCCCTGCTGGCTCCGGAATCTGAGCTGATGCGGGTATCGGGGATCAATCAGATCATTCAGTCGGTTAGTGTAATAGCAGGACCGGCCCTGGCTGCACTTCTTATCACCGCCCTTGACATGATATGGGTGCTTATGATCGATGTTGCGGGCGCACTGATAGCAATCACTTCACTTTTAATCGTTCATATTCCCAATCCTGCACGTGCAGAAAATGAAACAAAACCCAATGTTCTGAAAGAGCTTGGGACAGGTCTCGGTGAGATTTATAATCACCGCGGCTTATTATGGCTGTTCATCATAATAGTTCTTGCACATTTCTTTATCATGCCGGTTGCTGCACTTTTCCCGCTTATGACAATCAGCCATTTCAACGGGGGCACATACCAGATGAGCATCGTGGAAGTTTGCTGGGGTGCAGGGATGCTCGCAGGCGGGGCGTTCCTCGGAATAAAAAGGCTGAGGGTCGCGGAAATAACAATTATAACTTTCACTTTTCTTATAACAGGCCTTACCTTCCTGTTCTCGGGAATTCTGCCTGAATCCGGATTTTACATCTTTGCCGGTCTCACTTTTGCCGGCGGAATCAGCATGGCGTTATATTCAGCATCATTCATGGTAGTTATCCAGACTAACGTTGATATGGCAGTGATGGGAAGGGTATTTTCTATATACGGCAGCCTGACGCTTCTTCCTTCGGTTTTCGGATTGCTGCAGACAGGCTTTATAGCTGATGCCATTGGAGTACCAAATGCATTCATTATATCAGGGGCGGCAATTATCCTGATTGCAGTGTGGGCGTTTTTTATTCCGTCACTAAGGGCCATGACAGCAAAAAAGGTAATATAAACATTTTAAAAATGGCTTTGGATTTTTTGCAACAATTGGTTAATATTGCAATCCGATTTGACGCGGGTTGCAGGTTACAGGTTGCGTGTTGCAAGTTAACTGAACGCAAAGATGTTAACAACCTGCAACCTGAAACCAAAACCGGGCCCATAGCTCAGACGGTTAGAGCACCTGACTCATAATCAGGGGGTCGCTGGTTCGATCCCAGCTGGGCCCACTCAAAATCAAGAAGTTACAACCTCAAAAATTGTAACTTTTTTTTTGGTGCCAGTTTGGTGCCAGTTTCTGGTAAAAATAGGCTGATTGTATGATGAATCCCCTTCCTCCCAAGTTAGAGGAGGATCCAGAAAAAAATGAAAATCAAGAATCGGATTCAAATAAATGTGATTTAGTTATCTATTTCAAGTGGAACCTCACTGGCAGTAGTTGGTCAATTAGTTTGTTCTTTTGAAACTATATACTTTTTCTCAATTCCTTCGGTAAGAAAATGTCAATTTCCTTATCTGTAAACGTCAATTCTTCAGATGATTTTAATGCCTTAGTCGCTTCATCATATGCTCTACTAATTGAGCGAGGTGCTCCTTTATAGATGTTAAATAGTTCTTTTTGAAGCATATCGCGTTTCTCTATTATTTCATCAACATTTAATTTTTCAGTTTTTATGTCTGCCAATAATGATAAATATGATTCTCTTACATTCCATAGATTTGATGCGCAATCAACATGTTTTTGGACAATTTGTCCGATATCATATTTTTTTAGATATGTATTTAGAGCAAAAAGAGAGGCTGAAATTAATGCCGTTATTATTCCAATCCATCTTTGTTCCCCAAAAACACTAATCATTATCCCTGTGGTAGTAATAGCAGATAAAACGATCTGCCAAATCTTAATTGAATTATTTCTCCTATTAAGAATATCTGCACATTTTTCCTGTGTTTTGTGCGACCAAACAACACGGCCAAAACATTCTCGGATCTGAGACTCAAGAATGTTAATTTGGGAATTGTGTTCCATAAATTTCTCTCCATTTTTGGTTTGCAGAACTTTCTTGGTTCTTACTTTCGTATTCTAAGGCTTCAATAGAGATATTATAACATCTTAAAGCCTTATGTTCAAATATACCCTTTCGTAAAACATGTTGATTTGCCCCAGGAGATAACCAATATTGTTGATCAACTTTTTGATTTTTAAGGTATTCAAAAAAATCCCTGGTCATCCAATCATAATATGTATAAGAATTAACTCTATTCGCCCACGCAGTTAGAAAATTATAGGCTAATGTATCTATTAATAGACCGCCCATTGGTACATCCCATCTGTCTTTCCATGCTCGAGCCATTCTGCATAGTCTTTTTAAATTATTATTACAACTTTTTGTATTGGCAACATTAATTGTTTCTATTTCAGGTTTAGGATCAGTCGATCTCCACTTTCCACCAGCATTAGAATCTGGAAAAGTATAACTTCCATCTGTATTTAAGAAGCATGGAACTATTTCAAAGTTTATCCCATCGGAAAAACCCAATTTAATTACCTGTCCATCAGCCCCTAAGTGGGTTGTTGAATAAGTCTTACAGATTGAGGTCTTAACGTCTTGAAGCAACGCAGATTGACCGTTAGTAATGTAAGCATGATATTTACAATAAACACTATAAGGCAAAATAAATAACATATCAATGTCACTTACATGAATTGCTGTTCCACGTCCATAGGAACCAACGTATAGACTATGGGCTGTCTCTGACTCAATACTATAAAAATCTATATTCAATCGTTTTGTAATCTGTTTGTAACGATATGATACATTGTCAACAACGGTTTGGGACATTCTTAAATTCGAACAAAATGTGTGAAATTTTTCGCTTATACTCATGTCTATTAGTTCTTTAATGATTGAATATTATGACTTATTATTAATAAAGAGTCGCTGTAATCCAATATTATCTGCAATAAAATGAACATTAATCACTTAGACAGAGAATTTATGTGCAAACATTTAACAGTATCAAATTTAGCACTTTAAAAAGAGAAAGAAAATAAATTTTTAACCATTTATGGACTGTAAGAAAGACTAGTAGTCTTGCTTTAGGGTAGGAGCAAAATTGTCCATTTTGGATTTGAGTTAAATATTTGTTTTTGAGTTATTTATATTTTGTTTTTCAGACTATCTTTTACAGTATTCAAAGAAGGACGGATTTTAAAGAAAATCAAACCGACAGGGCAAAATTGTATAAGGATTACCAGTTATGTGTATATTTAATCAAAGGTCGGTGGTAATTAACACCGTTCTATATGCTCCCTATCAGGATTTGCATGTTTATTCGCATTTAGGTAAAGCGCGTTGTGAATCAGTAAAGGGTAACCATACCTGAAAAATCAATCCTGGGCTAATTCTGTGGGTTCTGGGACGTTTGGTTTCATGGTAAGGGTTAAAGTACGACTGAATCTATCCTCTATTTAATGTCAAAATAACCTTAAATACGGATATGGCAATCTCTGAAGTCTCCATTATTAGGCATCTTCCAAACTAAGGCTTACTTTGGCCCGATTATGAAAACTCTCATCCTACATCCTTCAGACCGTAGCACTGACTTCCTTTCAATTATCTATGCAAACCTCAGGAATAAAACCGTCATTAAAGGTGGTATCACAAAATCTGAATTAAACAGACTCATTGAATCACACGATCGAATCCTGATGCTCGGCCATGGTGCCCCTTTTGGGTTATTAAATTCAGGACAGTTTCCTGGCGCTGGCTTATTTATTGTCGACGGATCAATGGCTACAGTATTGAAAAACAAATCAAACTGCATGTATATCTGGTGTTATGCTGATAAGTTCGTCGAGGAGAACGGACTTATAGGTTTATGCACAGGGATGTTCATCAGCGAAGCCAGCGAGGCTGGTTATTACGGTTTTAAAAATATAGGTGCGGATTTGATAGAACAATCAAATAAAGGATTCGCTGAGATCATTTCGAAATACCTCGACGAGCCGATTGAGATCGTGTACCAAAAATTACTCAATGAGTATGGATTGCTGGTAAGACCCAATTCCATAGCCAGATTTAACCATCAGAGATTACACCTTATATGTTAGGAAACTTAAAGTAATCCCTTAAAAGCAATAATGTGTTAATGCTGTCATTATGGCAGGATTAGGGATAAAGTGGTTTTTTGGTAAAAAATTTTAAGTTTATACCTACCTTTATTGGACTGTTATCCTTAATACTATGGGCTTTCAAAAAATACTAGATAAGTATCGTAAGATATCCTTTACCGAAAAGGACAAAGGCACACGCTTCGAAAGGCTGATGCAGGCATACCTTAAAACTGATCCTAAGTATGCTTACAGGTTCAAATATGTATGGCTCTGGGATGAGTTTCCTGCAAAAAACGACCTGGGTGGGAGTGATACTGGAATCGACTTGGTGGCTATGACCCAAGAAGGAGATTACTGGGCTATTCAATGTAAATGTTATCAGGAGACCACAGTAATTGATAAAGGGGCTGTGGATTCCTTCTTGGCCACTTCAAGCCGTAAATTCAAAAACGAACAACTCCAAACAGTCGGATTCGCCGTCCGTTTGTGGATTTCTACATCGAATAAATGGGGCCCAAATGCCACCAACGCTCTAAAGAACCAAAATCCGCCCGTCACAAGAATAAATCTATACGATTTACAGGAGGCACCTGTGGATTGGGATAAACTCGAGAGCGGGATCCATGGTGAGAAATCGAGAATTACAGACAGGCAGATAAAACCACATCAAAAGGATGCTTTAGAAAAGGCTCACGAGTATTTCAAAACCAATGACCGTGGGAAATTAATTATGGCTTGTGGAACGGGAAAGACATTCAACGTTCTACGGATTGCTGAAAATGAGACCAATGGTAAAGGAATCATATTGTACCTAGTGCCTTCGATTTCATTAATGGGACAGATTTTACGGGAATGGACAACCTATGCGCAGGAACCCATAAACTCAATCTGCATCTGCTCCGATCCAGAAGTCACCTTAAGCAAATTCAAGAATGAGGACTCTGACAGTTTTAGTGTAATTGATTTAGCATTACCCGCTTCCACAGATGTACATGATATAATCCGCCAATTCCGATATTATAAAGGTAATGGTAGCAAGGGTATGACAGTGGTTTTTTCGACATACCAATCCATTGAGGTTGTCTCTTCAACTCAAAAGAAACTTAGGAAGGAACTACCTGAATTGGACGAATTCGACCTGATTATTTGTGATGAAGCCCATCGGACAACTGGGGTTACTCTAAAAGGCGATGATGAGTCTGCGTTTGTAAAAGTACATGACAATGATTTTATAAAAGCAAAGAAAAGGCTCTATATGACAGCCACTCCCCGTCTTTACAGTGATGATATCAAAAGTAAAGCGGCACAATCTGATGCAGTTTTGTGTTCAATGGATGATGTGGCAATGTATGGGGATGAAATATATAGAATCGGATTTGGGGAGGCCGTGGAGAAGGATCTTCTTACAGATTACAAAGTTCTTATTCTTACCCTTAGTGATAAAGACGTTCCTCCTGCCGTTCAAAAAATGATTGCAGACAAGGAAAGTGAGATTAATACAGATGATGCCAGTAAGTTAATCGGTTGTATAAATGCTCTTTCAAAACAGATTCTGGGTGATGAAGGGATAATAAAGGATAGTGACCCTGAGCCAATGAAGAGGGCTGTCGGTTTCTGTCAAAGCATTGCGGTATCCAAAAAGATTACTGCCACTTTCAATACAGCAACCTCGGCTTATATTACCTCCCTACCTGAAGAAAAGAAATCAAGCATGGTGATGCTTGACTCTAAACATATTGATGGAACAATGTCAGCCCCGCAACGTGATGAACTATTGGGTTGGTTAAAGGAAGATATACATGAGAACGAATGTCGAATTCTGACCAATGTTAAATGTCTGAGTGAGGGGGTGGATGTACCTTCTCTTGATGCTGTTTTATTCCTTTCAGCCCGAAATAGTCAGGTTGATGTTGTACAATCAGTGGGCAGGGTAATGAGAAAGGCCCCAGGTAAAAAATATGGATATATTATAATCCCTGTGGTTGTACCAACCAATGTTGACGCAGCCCAGGCTTTGGATGATAATGAGCGGTATAAGGTTGTTTGGACAGTGTTAAACGCTCTCCGTGCCCACGATGACAGATTTAATGCCACAGTCAACAAAATTGAACTTAACAAGCGAAGACCCGATAATATCCTTGTAGGTAGACCAGAATACTCATTCAATGATGATGGATCACCCATTGGTTGGCAGGAAGATCCAGATTTATATGAGACATCAAAGGATATCAGTCGTCAGCTTGCTCTTCAATTTGAGCAACTTCAAAGTGTTGTTTTTGCGAGGATGGTTCTTAAAGTTGGCGATAAACGTTACTGGGAACAATGGGCGAGGAATGTAGCGGAAATTGCGGAGCGTCAGGTTGTGATAATGAATAGGCTTATCAAGGATGAAGGAAAACATCAAAAAGCGTTTGAAAAATTTCTTTCAGGATTACGGAAGAACATAAATCCAAGTATATCCGAGCAGGAAGCAATTGAAATGCTGAGCCAGCATGTGATCACCAAGCCTGTATTTGAAGCCCTTTTCGAAGGATACTCATTTGTCAAGCAGAACTCAATTTCAGTATCAATGCAACGTATGCTTGATTTGCTGGAAGAGCAAGCAATTGAAAAAGACACTGAGACCCTGAATAAGTTTTATGAGTCCGTTAAAATGAGGGCGGCTGATATTGATAATGCAGAGGGGAAGCAAAGGATAATTATTGAACTATATGACAAGTTCTTTAAATCTGCGTTCCCGAAGATGGTGGAGAGGCTTGGTATTGTATATACCCCAGTCGAGCTGGTGGATTTTATTATCCATTCTGTAGATGAGATATTGAAGAAAGAATTTGGCCGTAGCCTTAGCGATGAAAACATTCATATACTAGACCCCTTTACAGGTACAGGGACATTTATAACAAGACTACTGCAAAGTGGACTGATTGAGGGTGAAGACCTAAGACGGAAGTATGAGCAGGAACTTCACGCAAACGAAATTGTCCTGCTGGCTTATTATATTGCTGCGGTAAATATCGAGAATGCTTTCCATGATGTAATGAAGATATCGGAATTCCTGCCATTTGATGGGATATGTCTGACCGATACATTTCAATTGGGGGAAACAGAGGATGGCGAGAAATTGTTCTCTGAAATGTTCCCACAGAACTCAAAACGTGTCCAGCGACAAAAGAAAGCACCATTGAAAGTTATCATTGGAAATCCTCCGTACAGCATCGGACAAAAGTCAGCCAACGATAATGCACAAAATCAGACATATCCTAAATTGGATACAAAAATTGCAGCAACTTACGCAAAGGAATCGTCGGCTGGTCTCAACAAATCCTTGTACGATCCATATATAAAGGCTTTCCGATGGGGAACTGATAGGTTGGATAAAATGGGTGGCATAATATGTTATGTGTCGAATGCAGGGTGGCTTGATGGTAATAGTACAGACGGTTTTCGAAAATCCCTTGAAAGAGAATTCAGTAGTATTTATGTTTTCAATATGAGGGGAAATGCAAGAACACAAGGCGAATTGAGACAAAAAGAAGCAGGGAACGTTTTTGGATCTGGCTCACGGACGCCTATTTCCATTACCCTATTAGTAAAAAATCCTGATGTTAAAACAACGCGGGCTATAATTTACTATCACGAAGTCGGGGATTATTTAAACAGAGAAGAAAAACTGGCCTTGGTCAAGGATTTCAAGTCTGTAAGTAATCCACAAATGAAGTGGAGTAAACTTTATCCGAATGATCATGGTGATTGGTTAAATAAGAGGAATGATGTATTTGATACTTTCATTCCAATGGCGCCAGATAAGAAATTTGACACCAGTGCAAAGTCATTTTTTGTTCCATTTTCACTTGGAATTGGGACCAATAGAGATGCTTGGGTTTACAATAGTTCTCAATCGGAGTTAAAATCAAATATTTTAAGGTCAATATACTTTTATAATTCTCAAAGATTGTTGTTTCATGAGAAGAGGAATGTCAACTCAAAGTTAAAGGCTATTGATGTTTTAAGTTTTGATTCAACTAATCTCAACTGGACCGATTCCGTTATTAGAGATTTAGAAAAAAATGTCGATTATTCATTCAATGAAGAATCAGTATTTATCGGTTTGTACCGTCCATTTTTTAAGCAGCGGTTGTACTTTTCGAAAGAATTAACTCACCGTCGATATCAACAGGACAAGTTCTTCCCCACCAATAAGCATAAGAATACTGTAATCTCAATTTGCGGAACTGGAATAAATAAAGGCTTTTCAGTTATAATAACTGATGTTGTTCCCGATTTGCAGTTGCAAGCAAATGGACAATGTTTTCCGTTGTACTTCTATGATAAGCAGCAAAAACAAAGTCTCAGTTTATTTGATGAGCCTGGTAGCGGACAATACCAACGTACAGATGGAATTAGTGATTTTATTGCTGAAAGGGTTAGAAAACAATTTGGAAAGGATATAACCAAGGAAGACATTTTTTATTATGTATATGGAATATTACATAGCCCAGATTACCGAGAAACCTTTTCCAACGATTTGAAAAAGGTGCTGCCCAGACTTCCTCTACTTGATGATGTTAGGGACTTCTGGGCTTTCAGTAAGGCAGGACGCAGGCTTGCAGAGATACATCTCAACTATGAGACTGTTCCTCCGTATTCGGGAGTAGAAGTCATTGGAGCGGATTCAGGATTCTATACTGTCGAGAAAATGAGGTTTCCAAAAAAAGACCAGAAAGACACCATATTATATAATAGTCAGATTACAATTACCAATATACCACCTAAAGCCTACGAGTATGTGGTAAATGGCAAAAGCGCAATTGAGTGGATAATGGAACGGTATCAAGTAACAGTAAATAAAGAGAGTGGTATAAAAAACGACCCCAATGATTGGGCCAAGGAATTAGGAAATCCGAGATACATACTTGACCTGCTTCTGAGTATTATTAATGTTAGTATTAAAACCGTTGATATTGTTAATGATCTGCCAAAATTGACGTTTAAGTAGCAGACTATTTATTCTCAAAATCGCCAAAATTTTAAAAAAAATTTTTGAATCGGATTCAGACTTCAATGACATTCTTAGGTTTTCAGTAAAATTTGCCAAAATTTCCCATGTAAGTATTGTACCTGCTTCTATCTATCAGATATACTGTAATATACGGGGGGATACCTATCGGTTCCCTCGGGCAGGCCTCCAGGGGGATGATGGGGAGGGGGGATCAGTCGGCAGGAAAACTCAACCTGCAAAGATTTCATTGAATGGTATGGTTAAGTTGGTTCTGACAAAAGATAAAATCTGGAATGTCAACCAGCAATGGTGATTTGCAGATTGACTTATAATACAAACACGAAGATCCGAACGATCGTAATTAGATTTGTAACAGGCTTGGTTACTGTTATAGATTCAACAATCCCCAGTTATTCAGAAAGGCTGTATAATCCAAATCTGTATTATCGGCCATCCTCCCATTATCACTACAACTCAGATAATACCACTCTGCCTCTGGTGATATACCTGTGGTTTCATAAATTGACCCATCTAGCATGATCCAAAATACCATCTCATATTTTTTGCTGAGGTTATATCGAAGATTCCTGTTAAGAACCCTCCTTTTCAACTCTTCCTTAGGAATAATGAGGAAATCAGGTTCTATCTTAAATGGAATCCGAAGGGCAAAAATGAAAAAATCAGGTTTAGTCTCAGTTGCTAATTGTTTAAATTTAAACAAACCGATAGCCTCTGTTTCATTCCCATTTTTACTCCCATGTTTTTGTTTAATGGACGGTGAGGATGCTATCAAGTGAACATTAATGCGGTTTCCACTATCCGTTTGACTTGAAATAGTATAAAAATCACCATTATCCATACTGTAGGACAATCCAAGTTCGAGTAACTTCTTCTCAAATCCAACTTGCATGGGCCTGACCACAGAATGGATATTACAGATTACAAAATACCATGTTTTATACCCAACCTCTTCACTTTCATTACTGACCTCGTTGAAACACCCGCTACCTTGCTGGCTTCCCTGACGGTCAACCCCTTCTTTAAAGACTTTAGTACAGCCGAACTCTTGTCTTTTTTAAGAAATTCTGTTTCTGATTGGTTAGAACCTTTAGGGCGACCAAGAACTCCCCCTTTCTGCACGTAAACCTGTCGGCCAACAGTAGTACGTTCCTTTATATTCTCCAATTCCAGTTCGTGCATGCTGGACATAACGGCTGACATCATTTTCCAAACAGGGTTCTTCTTGCCATTAGGTCTGGATTGAATTCCGAGATTCCTAACAATCACATTGATATTTTTTTCTTCCAACCACTCAAGCGTCCTAATGCAATCACCTGTATTCCGCCCTAACCTCGAAAATTCTTCAATTATTAAATCTGTTACTTTACCCTCTTCAACAAGTTTTATCAGTTCTCTCCCTTTTGGCCTATCCTTGAAGCCGACAGATCCAGAAACTTTATCCATTAACACGAGGTCGTAACTGTCGGTATCTGCAGTGAACCTGTCTCCACTCTGTTGTAGGGTTGAAACACGGTTATATTTCACCTTCATAATGTGCTATTTTTAATGTCACTATAAAAATAATACAAATGATTGACTTTGCCTCAGTTTTTAACTGCTTTTTGAGCCAACATTTGCGTTTATTTTAGTTATGATTTAAAGTAACACAGGCGAGCGTCAACAAGACCCTTTCCCTTAATACTTTTATTATAAGTATAAGTTAGCGATGATAAAGATTGTCTGCAATTTGGTTACTTTCTGCCGACTGAAGCATGCATTCAAAGGCCCTATCTTGCTGAATTTGCACTCTGAGGAGATCTTTGGAAGCGGCCCTAAAATCAGGCAGCAAATTACATTAATAACACCCATCTATCTATATATCAATAGAATTACAATCCCATTCTGAAGGTTGGATCTTTATCGAGGCTTCCCAATGTTGCTGCCTGATTTCTGACTTCTGGTAAATTTATTTAGATCTTAGCGGGCCACGGCTTAGTTTGCTTAAGAC